>Ga0209186_1003497_pt1 | contig 10785 bp, 7 predicted proteins | sample SidtaG_FD_187426 | JGI IMG/M metagenome (GOLD analysis project Ga0209186, IMG submission 187426) | Marine algal microbial communities from Sidmouth, United Kingdom - Sidmouth_Male2 metaG (SPAdes) (version 2) | ecosystem: Host-associated > Algae > Red algae > Unclassified | place: Sidmouth, United...
CGTTCCAACAAAAAAACCGTCGAATGAATTTTATCTAATTTGTGGGGTAGGAGCGTAGGCAAAGTGAGCAAGATAGCAGATTCGCCCAAAATGCTCAACGACCACTCGATATTGTTAAGGAGCAGAAATGTTGATTTCATGTTGAGTCAATAATTGATAAATTTTCTTAGCCAAATTGATTGCACCTTCCGTATCACTGTGCAAACAAATCGTCTCGGCTTGAATCGGATAGACATTTCCCTCAAAAGTTTGGACTTGCTTTTTCAAAACCATTAAACGTACTTGTTCCAAAACTTCTGTTTCGTCCGTTATCACCGCATAATCTAAATGTCGAGAGCGCAAACTCAAATCATACTCATACCGACGATCAGCAAAAACCTCACACACAAAATCCATTTTAAGTGTTTGAGCAACGACTTGTAACTGGCTTTTAGGTGGTCCAAAAATTTTTAAATCGGAATCTATACTTTTTACTGCATCTATAAAGTCCGTCGCCAAATTCAAATTCTTTGCCGCCATATTGTACAAGGCTCCATGTGCTTTGACATGACACAATCGTCCACCAAGTGCCTCCGTCATTCCCTTCAGCGCAGCGACTTGATACCGCACACAAGCGAACAATTCGGCTTTACTCAATTGCATCGCCCTCCGTCCAAATCCCTGCAAATCAGGATACGACGGATGCGCTCCAATCGCCACCTTGTGTTTTAAAGCCATCAAAATCGTTCGTTCAATTGTCAAAGGATCGCCCGAATGAAATCCACAAGCAATATTACAAGAGGACAAAAACATCATAATTTTTTCATCAAACGGGGCAACTTTTCCATAAGCCTCCCCCACATCACAATTTAAATCCATATTTTTTTTTGAGTTCTTGGTTCTTAGTGCCGTAGTTTTTGGTTTTTGAGTACTGGTTTTTTACGTGATGATTTCTAATGAAAAATTAAAATACTAAGCACCACAGAACCAAGCACTAAGAACGACAGCACAAAGCATACAAAGCAAAAGTCGCCAACCAATGTTCCCCCATATAATCCCCATCGACAATATTGGGTAGGGAAAAATTGAGGTGTTCTTCTGCCAAATTCTCCAAATGTCCCCACTCAGGAAAGTCTTTAACAATCGAAAACAAACACCAAGCTCGACTAAAATTCAAGCCGTCCAAATGAACAAGATGTCCATCAGACCGATCACTTACTTTAACAGGTTTTAAAATCTGGGTATCTTGAACCAACAAATCGGGCAAAAATTTTGTAAACCACAGCTTAAATTCTGCTTTGGGCAAAATTCGTCGCATAATATCCGCCTCTTCCAAGCAAGGAGAAAAGAAATCATACCCACTTGGTTCCCAAGAAATAGGTGCGTTTTCATCTTTAAAGTAGTACGATTTTGTCCGTGCTTCAATCAAATTTTTTAGCTCCAATAGTCCCAAAGTTTGTGCATAATCCCACACAAAAGTCAGTGCAAAAGCTGTATTTGTGTGCGTTCCTACTCGAATAGGATACGACAATTTAGGTAAATAATTGACGTATTTTTGTACAATTGTATTCGTCAAAGGGAGCAAATTATCGTACCAAATCGTTGCATCTTCATCATCCCAAGTATACAATTCTTCGGCTAATTTGAGCAACCAAGCCCATCCGTAAGCTCGCTCAAAATTTTGGCTAAATGGGTTCAAAGAGAAAAATTTGACCTCCGTTTTTATGTTTTCAGCCGTCAAATTCTCGTGTAACATTTTGCGAATAATCTCCGAATTCGATAGCTTCGGAAAGTGCTTTAAAAGATAGACCAAAACCCAATGTCCATGCACCGCAGAATGCCAATCAAAACAACCATAAAAAGCAGGATGATGTTCCTGTGGCATCTTCAAATCTTCCCGTTTTGAAATCACCAAAGAATCTCGATAAGGCAACGGATTTTGAATACATTTGAGTGGAAGTGTTGCCAGTCGATTGGCTTCTTCAAGAGTTAATTTTGTGGATGACGAAAGGCTCATATTTTTTGATTTTTTGCAAGATAAGATACTTTTCAAAAACCATCAAAATTAGTCGAAAATAGCCTGCCAAAATAAGCAAAAAGGAATCCGTTTGGAATCCGAAAAATACAAGTGATTTTATGTGTTTTTTTGTTCGTTTTTCAAGCCAAAATAAACAAAACAAAAGCCCTTTTTTGAGACGATAAATTCGGCTTTTTGAGGTTTGATTTCCAATGATATAAAACGTGTTTTTTGACTTGCGAAAAAATCAGAAATTTTTTGTTTTTTGAAAGCAAAACCACACCGCTTGGCGAAAGCTCCAAAAAATCAATCCTAAAGCCCGAAACAAGCCCATTTTTCGACGAAATGCCCAAAATCATACCCAAGTCCCCATTTTTCATCAAATCCGCTAAAAATGGCTTAAAACGCTTTAGAATCAAAAAGCGGATTGGCAAAAGCATCTAAAAATCAATTCTAAGCCACCAAACAAGCCCATATTTCAACGCAATCTCAAAAACCATACATACACCTCACTTGACTCAAGAACGGCTGAAAACAGCCCTTTTTTGAGCTTCAATCATCAAAAGTTGATAAAAGTACTTTGCGCCAAGTAGTAAACCACCAAATTCTACCCAAAACTTGAAGTTTTTAGAATCCTCTGAAAAATCGGAAAATGGTATTTTCCAAAAAAAATTAAAAAAATCATCAGCATCAGCAAAAATCTCTTTTTGATGTTGTTGACGTTTTAAAAAAATGTTTTAAAGTGTTTTCAGGCTTCTAAAAGCCCTTTTTTAAGGGCGGTTTGAAGGGGTTGAGGCAACAATTTTAGGTTGAAAAGCAACAATTTTAGGCCAGAAAGGCAACAATTTTAGGACAAAAAGCAACAATTTTAGGTAAAAAGCAACAGTCTTAAATGACTGTTGCTTTTTGAATGTTAATTTGTTGATAATCAATTATCTATGATTCAAAAAGCAACAATTTTAGGTGAAAAGCAACAGTTTTAAAATGACTGTTGCTTTTTAAATGTTAATTTGTTGATAATCAATTCTTTATGATTTTTGAAGAATTTGATAAAGAAAATAATTGTAAGAAAGCAACAATTTTAGGACAAAAGCAACAGTCAAATAAAAGTGTTGCTTTTTAAAACTTAAAGCACTGATTGTTAGTGCTTTATAACTATAAAGGCCACAATTTTGGGAAAAAAGAGAGTAATCTTAGTTATTATTTTTTTCAATATATAAAATTCTGTTTTTAAATAATTTACACTTTATTGCAATAACTTTGTAGCCCAAAAATCTGTTTTAATGCCAGGCAAAGTCAATAATAAAGGCAACAATTTTAGGTTGAAAAGTAACAGTCAAATAAGAGTGTTGCTTTTGAAAGCTTAAAAGATTGATTATTAGTGTTTTATGACTATAAAGGCCACAGTCATATTTGGTTGTGGCCTTTGGGCAACACTTTTAAATGACTGTTGCTTTTTGGTTTTTTTATTTATATCTTTGCATGTTTATTTTGTATAGATAATAACCAGAAAAACAATGATAAAATCATCTGATTTAGTAGTTAAAAGTAATAATTTGGTAGAAGCACGATATCAATTTAATATTTGGGAAACAAGGGTTTTTGCGAAGATGGTAACCATGATTAATAAAAATGATAAAGCCTTTGGATGTTACAAAATTGATATAAAAGAGTTAATGAATTTTTTTGGTACAAAAGCACATAATGACTATGTAAGAATATTAGATGTGCCAGAAGCTCTTATGAAAAAAATTGTTAGAATTCCTGTTGTACAAAATGGTAAAAAAAAGATTTTTAAAACAACAATATTAAGCAGTGTTTTAGAACCTGATGAACAAGTTTTAACAGATGGAAATTCTACACTTGAATTGCGATTTGATCCTGATTTATTGCCCTTTCTTTTGGAATTAAAAGAGCGGTTTTTACAATATGATATTCAAAATGTATTAAGAATATCCAGTCCGCATTCAGTAAGAATGTATGAATTGTTAAAACAATATGAGAAAATAGGTCACAGAACTATTGAAATAGAAGAGTTAAAAGAAATCTTGGGCATAGAAAACAAATATTCTCGTTATTCTAATTTAAAACAAAGAGTCATTACACAAGCCCAAAAGGACTTACTAGAACATACTGATATTCATTTTACTTTTGAAGTGATTAAAAAAAATAAAAAAGCATATGCCATTAAATTTTTGATTCATGAAAATTTACTCAATAAGAAAAAAAAGAAGAAGAAAGAGTCTAAAACAAAAGTGGAAAAACCTGAAAGAAGTACCTTTGTTCCTACTACAGTTTCAGTAAAGTCTACAGAAGAACCAAAAAAACAAACCCCCACTTTCACCATCGACCCAAAAGTCGCCAAAAGCAAAGCGATGAATATTATGATTGCGGAGGGAATCAGTTTTGATGTTGCCCAAAGTTTTGTCTTAAAGTATGATAGTGATGAGGAACTTGTCGCAGAGCTTCAATACATCAAAAAACAATTGAACAACAAATCAAATATTCTTAGCAAAACGTCTTTAATGGTTAAGATGTTGGAACAGCAAAATTTTAAGAAGATTACCATATTTAAAAAAGCTCAGGAGGAACTGAGAAAACAAGCAGAAGAAGTCCAAAGTAATGAAAGAACACTTCTTAGAAATCAACACAAAGCCAGAATAGAAGAACTAAAAGACGAATTTAAAGTTTTGCAAGATAATGCGCTCAATCAAATATTAGAAGTAAAAGATCAGGCTGAAATTGATAACTCAGTCTCTGCACGAGTCATTCAAAAACCTCAAATACGCCGAGCGATCAAACGAGCCAAAGACGCTAATAATGTTGCCCAAGAACAAGAATTAGTACGAGGCCTATTTGTCAAAGACATTAAAGATAAAAAATTACAGAATTTCAAAGAGTATATTGCTGCTACTTACCAATACAGAATTGTTGTAGAAGCTGATGGTGAGTTTTTGAAATATATTGAATCTTAAAAACGTCATCAAGCGTCCTGTCCATCCAACATAGACCCGATGGTAGTGGTTGGAAGCGGCGTTGGCTGCCTACGGTTCTATAACCAAAATTCAAGGCATTTTAGAAATGCCTTGCATCAACAGTTCAGAACGTGAATAAATGGAAGGCATTTTAGAAATGCCTTCCATTAACGGACAGCGGGCCCATGCGTCACGACGAAGCAACCCACTGTTCTCTCCAAAAAAAAAACAATCCTAAAAAATGAGTGATTACGTAAATGAGCAAATACGTATTTACGTAAATACTTAAAACTCCTTCGTTCCAAAAATCAACTCAATGATACGAGTTCGCTTATTGTTAGCGGATTTGGTGTAGCGGTGGAGTAGGAGGGGGCGAAAAACTTGGATACTATTCGCCTTGACTTCTGATAGATGCGGAACACTGTTTTGGGTAATCAAAGCGATTTCATCCTTATTCAAAATCTTGTTTTGAGAACCAGACGCAACTTGTAAAGCACCATATTTCTCCGAAATTTCATCTAAATGAAGGTGAACAATAAAAAACGTTTTTAAGACCTCTACTGAAAGTTTGCCTCTTCCTTTGCCCTTCATTTTGATTTTTTGCTGCTGATGCCATGCCAGTGATTTGGCTGTTTGTGGAGTACGGTGGAAATATCGACCACCCATCAAAAAAGCATTTTTGTCAATGGCATCCACTATCCTTTTTAAATTGGAATTGAACAACATTGGGCGCAAGTCAGCAAATTTGTCAAAGATATTTTCAATCACTGTTGGAGCTTTATCTCCTTTCTCATGCTGTTCTAAATACTGGTGAAAAGGCTTGCCCAGTTGCTTTTTTTCTTTGTCCGTAAACACATTTGGCAACATAAAAATGCCTCGACGCCCTAAACCATTGATACAATTCTTCAAAAACTTCTCATCCAATTCCGCATGGTATGCATCTATCGCATGTAACAATTTTCCTTTGATGCGTCGTTTTAGATTGGCAGGGGCAAGGACTTTCACACCATCTCCAAAACCCAAAATAACCCGTTCCAACTCAAAATTAATTTGTACTTGCAAAGAAATTACCACACCATTGTGTTCCTTTTTGACCAATTTTTGAGAATGGTGAATCGGCTTGGTCAGCACATAAGGCGCATTCCCACGCTCCACAAACAAAAGCACTTCCTGCGGATTTTGATTGGCATTGACTGTGACCCCAACTACATCATGAAAATAACTTGATGCCTCAAAATATTTGCGCTGATAAAATGACTCCTCGCTGATTTCAATATCCAAAATCCGATCCAAAGCCAACGTCATAATCGGCTGCGTATCTCCTCGCACCCCCAACACAAACCAACGATTTCGATACTCTTTGAGCAAATAAGGATGGAAGAGAAAACAATTCGCTTCCCTCGCTTTGAAGGACTGATAGGTAAGCGAAACCGTTTTGCGTTTGATAATCGCCTGATACAATTGATCCAAATACTCCAACCCTTTCAAGCCCTCATTTTTTTCAAAATCAATAATCGGCTCTTGCTTTGTTTTTTGCGAATATACATGGTCTTCCAACTTCTGAATCATCCCATCCAAATCCCGAAAATGCGAAAACCCTTTGAACTCCTTCAAGAACGCCACCGCCTCCGACAACATCCCCAAGTCTTGATCCGTCAAAGGAATATTAGTGATACTATACTCCTTATCCTCATACGTATAATACTTGCGATCCACCACCACAATCGGCGCATTATAGCCCAGCTTATCACTCCGCATCATCTGAATATCCGCCTGCACCGTCCGCCGACTCACGCCCTTATCAATCCCCTCATATTCATACAGCGCATCCGAACAAGCATCAATCAAATTCTCCAACGTCCACTGACGATAGCGATTTTGCAAACACTTATCCAGCGTTTTATATCGAATCAAAGCATTTCTATTTACAGGCATAATTATTATTTTTTTTAGGAGAGAACTGTTAAAAGCTTCGTCGTGCAGCATGGGCCCGCTATCCGTTATTATGGTGGCTGCCCAAAGATGTAAGGCATCTTGAAGATGCCTTACATCTACACGCCCACCGCCACCATACCACTACTATCGGGTCTATTCTGCAAGGACAGAACCACAACTTAAATGCACTAAAATCCAACTTAAAAAAACTTATATGGTTCAAAAATACAACAAAATTTTCACTACGCAAAAAGATTGCGTAGTAGTGCCGCATCTTTGCATTATCATTGATTGACACTAAAAATTATGTATCATGAAATTCAATATTTTTAACAAAAAGAAAAATTCCAAAAAAAATCATCAAGGCGCAAAAGCGTTTAAAATGACACCTAAGATGGAATTATATACGAGTGTAGTTACCTCAAGTTTAAGCAATACTTTCTACGAGAAAGAAAAAGATCGTTTAAATCGAATCATAAAATTGATGAAAATCGTCGATCCAACCTTCGTAGCGAAATTAGCCGTTTATACGAGAGAGCAAATGTATTTACGTTCTATTCCTTTAGTATTGGCAACCGAATTATCAAAGATACATAAAGGAGATAGCTTAGTAAAAAAGACCGTAAGCCGAGTCATAGGTCGTGCCGACGAAATCACCGAAATGTTAGCCTACTACCAAGTAGCCAACAACAGAACAGGTGAAAAAAAGCTTAACCGACTGTCTAAGCAAGTACAAAAAGGCGTCGCTACCGCTTTCAACAAATTCGACGAATACCAATTTGCGAAATACAACCGAAAAACGGCAGTTAGCTTAAAAGATGCGTTATTCCTAACCCACCCAAAAGCCAAAGACGAAAGCCAACAAGACTTGTTCAACAAAATTGCCAACGATACTTTAAGCGTTCCTTATACGTGGGAAGTAGAGCTATCAGGTGTAGGACAACAAGCCTTTAGAAACGAAAGAGCAAAACAAAAAGCCATTCGATTAAAATGGCAAGAATTGATTGATAGTGGTCGGTTGGGTTATATGGCGATGATGCGAAACTTGCGAAATATGTTGCAAGCCGACATCAGCAACAAGCATCTGCAAATTGTAGGGGATAGCTTGTCAGACCCCCAACAAGTCCGAAAATCAAAGCAATTGCCTTTCCGATACTTATCTGCCTATCGGGAGTTAGAAGCCTTAAAAGATAGCCGAGCAGGTTATTTAATGGAATGTTTGGAGGAAGCTGTGAAAACAAGTATTGAAAATATCAAAGGTTTTGATTTGAATACGAAGATTTTATTGGCTTCTGATGTGTCAGGTTCTATGTATGCGCCAGTCAGCCCACGAAGCAAAGTACAGTGTTATGACATCGGTTTGTTATTGAGTATGTTGATGCGAAATAAGTCAAGAAATGTGATTACAGGTATTTTTGGAGATACTTGGGAAGCAACGACCCTTCCTAAGTCCAGTATCTTAGCCAACACACAAAAACTACGCAACATGGCAGGCCGAGTAGGTTATTCGACCAATGCCTATAAAGTGCTTCAATTCTTGAATAAGAAAAAAGTCAAGATGGACAAAGTGATGTTCTTCACTGATTTACAAATGTGGGATAGCACAGGCAAAAACAATTCTTTGTCGAAGGAATGGGCAAGATACAAAGAAAATGTTGCCCCTAATGCGAAATTGTATTTGTTTGATTTGGTGGGTTATGGTCAGTCTCCATTGAGTTTAAAGGAAAATGATGTCTACTTAATCGCTGGCTGGTCTGACAAGGTTTTTGAAGTAATGCAAGCGATTGAAGACGGTGAAACGGCTTTGAAGATGATTGAAAATATCAAATTATAGATTCCAACCTGGCAAGAAAGAAAGTATGTTGGGCTTTAGTGTCTGACATGCTTTTTATTTGAACTATATCATTTCGACTCCGCTCAATGACCAAAGTTATTTAAGTCCATATAAGATTGCATTGAAGCAAAGATACAGATGATTCAAGAACCACAGTTTGTCCTCTAAAAAAATGTTTTGATTGGCGATACTCATTTTCTACAACGCTCTTAACTCACCACCAATTGAAATGTTTTTTTTGAGGTTCATCCAATGAAATTGGTCGGCAACGACGGAACTACATAGATTGAAAAAATTCCTTCTTTTGTCGAAAAAAGGTTCGTATTTCTTAAATTAAGTTTTTGGCTTTTTTAGGGCTTTTGGACGACTATATATTATATAAGACTGTTAGAAAGCGTTGTAAATCCCTCATAATGAGAGAGTTATGAATCGATGCATTACTCTGGTGGGTTAGAGCAATTACTCTCTTAGGTTAAAAGAGTTACTATAAAAGAGTCAGTTCATTACTCAAATAATAGTAATGTTTTTTTGTTTTTTTGCTTTTTTGTTACTATTTTTGTAGTATTCTATATCTACAAAAAAACGAAAAATGACAAAAAAACGAAAAATATTTGAACAGATTGTTAAAACAAAGAATGAAGACGGAACATTGAAAAGTATAAATCATACGATATTGAAATCAGTACCTAGAGACAAATTTATTCAAGTTTACTTGGAGGACATTCGTGTGTTTATGGATTTACCTGATGCTAGTAGTATAAAGGTATTGGTTAATCTTTGGAAATATTGTACTTGTGATACGAATGAGATTATTATTGTAAAAGCTTTGAAAGAGAGAATTGCTGATAATGTTGGTATTAAACTGCAATCAGTATCAAATATTATTAGCAAATTAGTAAAGAAAAAAATTCTTATAAGAAGAAATACCTCTATTTATATTCTAAATCCTCTTTATTTTTTTAAAGGTCGTGATTTTACTAGACAAAACCTCATTCGTTTGATAGTAGAGTATGAATTAACGGATGTCGAACAAGATGGAACTAAAGGTATGTACGCTGACTCAAAGACAGAGGAATATTATGCCTATTTTGAAAAAAAGTTGAAAGAGAAAAAAAAGGAGAAGGAGAAAAAAAAGAAGGAAAAGAAGGACAAATCTAAAAAATCAAAGTAATAAACTGCTTCTTTGAAAAAATGAAGATTTTTAGCCTGATTTCTAAAAGATAGAAAACTGTTCCAAAACTCTTATTTATAAGAGTTAAGAAGGGAAGTGTCGTAACTCATTGATTATCAGCACACCAAAAGTCAATTTCTTGACTTAAAAGTTCACACATGTGTGAAAAAAAAGTTCATAAATATTGTTTTAAAATGAAAAACAAGTTCACTTTTAGTATGAAATTAAAAACACAAAGTTTTAGAAGTGGTAACTAATTTTTCAAAAATGAGGCTGAAAAATGAACAGTAAGTTCATTTGATGGTTAATTTTTAAAACATTGAATAGTTGAGTCAATTTCAGTAATTCATACTATAAAGAAATCGAAGTACAGACCATCCAAAATAGACCCGATGGTAATGGTATGGTGGCGGTTGGGCAGTAGATGTAAGGCATCTTCAAGATGCCTTACATCTTTGTGCGGAAGCCACCATAAGAATGGACAGCGGGACTGTGCGCCACGACGAAGCAATCACCGTTCTCTCCAAAAAAAGAAAATAATAATTTAAGTACGCAAAAAGATTGCGTAGTAGGGTTTTATCTTTGTTGTATCAGTAAAAAGGAAAGCTTATTAAAGCATAAGAACACAAAAGGAGTGTCGTAGAATAGTCTTACTTCGATTTAGGTTCGTGAGGTCGTGGGTTCGAGTCCCACTCTGGGTCCTAATTAATAATAAATGATCCAGATAGCTCAGTTGGTAGAGCGCATTGTAGACTGTTTGCCTTTTTACCTCCTTTTAAAAAATAATGAGTGCCGTAGGATAGTGTTACTTCGACTTAAAACCAAATGTCACTGTCCACCTTTTTGCCTCATTTTTTATCAAAAAATAAACACA
>Ga0209186_1003498_pt1 | contig 10782 bp, 3 predicted proteins | sample SidtaG_FD_187426 | JGI IMG/M metagenome (GOLD analysis project Ga0209186, IMG submission 187426) | Marine algal microbial communities from Sidmouth, United Kingdom - Sidmouth_Male2 metaG (SPAdes) (version 2) | ecosystem: Host-associated > Algae > Red algae > Unclassified | place: Sidmouth, United...
TGACGGACGACAATGACGGAACGCCTAGCGATGATGTAACCGACAACACAAACGACGACGAAGATGATCATGACCCCGAAGTCTTTGATATTACCCCTCCAGGCACCTTCGACCTCGCGTTGACCAAACAGTTGATCGGTACCGGACCATTCACCCCAGGTGGATCGGTGCAGTTCCTCGTCACCGTAACCAATCAAGGCACAGTTGATGCGCAAAATATCAGTGTTGTGGATAATTTCCCTGGCGATCTTACCCTCGTTCTAAGCAACGGATGGTCAGAGCCTACAACTGGTCTTGCCAGCAATACAATCGCGAGCCTGGCTTCTGGCCAAGGCACGAGCCTGATTATCGACTTCCTCATCAATACCGATGCATCGGGAACCTTCACCAACTTTGCAGAGATTGCTTACGCGGAAGACCCTGACGGAAATCCTGGCGATGATATCGATTCTGATCCAGACTCGGATCCTACTAATGATGGAACCTCAACCGATGACGTAACTGACAACACCAATGACGATGAAGATGACCATGATCCTGAAGTGTTTGAAGTCACGCCTCCAGGTGTGTTCGACCTCGCGTTGACGAAGCAACTCGTTTCAACCGGGCCGTTTAATCCTGGTGATACAATCGAGTACGCGATCACGGTGATCAACCAAGGAACAGTCGATGCGCAGAATATCTCTGTGGTCGACTATATCCCTGCCGGACTGACTCTTGTATCTGGCTTCAATGGCTGGACCGAGCCGACTTCTGGTATTGCCAGCAATGTAATTGCCGGACCTATCTCCACGACATTCACCCTCAACATTCGCTTCACGATCGATGCGTCTGCGGCTGGGCCTTTAGTCAACTTCGCGGAAATCGCAGCCGCAGAAGACCCAGACGGAAATCCTGGCGACGATGTCGACTCTAACCCCGATACCGATCCTGAAAATGATGGGACTCCATCGGATGATGTTACGGACAACACGAACGGCGATGAAGATGACCATGATCCTGAAACACTTTGGGTTGGTCCAATGTTTACTGTGACCAAAACTTTGGTTAGTCCAGTTGGTGATGTCCAAGTTGGCGACACCTTGGTCTTCCAATTGACGGTTGTGAATCTAACCGACATGGTTCTCGATCCGGTTCAACTCGTTGATGCCTTTGACCCTGCCTACTTAGCTTACATGAGCGCGACCACCCCGGCATCAGTCATTGATCCAGCTGGTTTAATTGTTTGGGACAATGTTGGACCAATCGCTGGGCTTGATAGCTTCTCGGTTAATGCATCCTTCCTCGCCTTGCAGACCACTGCTGGCGGCGAAACGGTGAATCAAGCCGTAGGTACCTATCCACCTGAGCCACCGGTCACCAACTCGGTTCCAGTTGAAATCAATCCAGCCTGGACCATCACCAAAACGGTGATCACTCCGGCCAACGGATTCGCGCAAATCGGTGACATGATCACCTACCGCATCACGGTTCAAAACATCAGTGATAATGCATTGAGTAACTTCACCGTGACCGATGTCTTCGACCCAGTCTACCTGAGCTTCATGAGCGCTACCGTCACCCCAGTTGTGGGTGCGGGTACTCTTACATGGACCGGTATCAGCATTCCTGCCATGGGACAATTCGACGTCGATGTGACCTTCGCGGCACTGGCCGACACAGACGAGCCAACCTTGAACTTGGCGATCGCAGAACGTCCAATGGAGCCACCAGTAACCAATGAAGTGCCGGTAGAAATCGGTCGTCTCTTCGCGGTAACCAAAACCCTGTTGAGCCCTGTGAACCCACAGGTCGGCGATACCTTGGTCTTCGAGCTCGCGGTCGAAAACCTTACCGACATGCCACTCGATCCGTTCACCTTGGTGGACCTCTATGATCCTGCTTACCTGCAATACATCACCGCTGGTGCGACGCCAGACTCGCTTGGCACGGGTTCAGTGACCTGGGACAACATTGGTCCTATCGTAGGCCTCGGTACCTTCTCGGTCACCGTAGACTTCGAAGCGTTGCAGATCTCAGATCCTGAGACGTTCAACTCCGTGGTTGGATCCACCCCAGGTGAGCCACCCGTAACCAACACAATTCCGGTTGAAATCGATGCCGCCTGGACCTTGGTGAAAACCTTGACGAACCCAAGCGACGGTACAGCTGAAATTGGTGATACGGTTACCTACAACTTGTCGGTTGAAAACATCTCGTCCAACCCGATTGACGGTATCTCCATCAGCGATCTCTACGACGATGCGGTACTTACCTTCATCGGCGCGACCATCGCACCAACCACAGAGGTTGCACCGAGTTTGAGCTGGACGCTTCCAACCCTTCCTGCTGGTGGAATCTTCAGCGTGGACGTGAGCTTCGAAACAATTGCCGGAACAGATCCGGTGACCATCAATACTGCCATCGGCGAACGTCCAGGTGAGCCACCGGTTACCAACTCAGTGCCTCTTGTGGTTGATCCGGTGTTTGACCTTGCGTTGATCAAGCAACTCTCGCCTGATCAGCAGGTACCCGTCTACGCAGGCGACCTCCTCGTCTACTGGATTACGGTCACCAATGAAGGAAATGTTGCCGCCTACGATATCGGCCTCCAAGATACCATTCCATCTGGATTGATCTTCGACGCCTCCGGTTCTACCGGTTGGACCATCGCTGGAAACATCGCCACCTACACCGTGGCAGGACCACTTGCTCCTGGCGCCGCCATTAATGTGCCGATCGCCTTCACCATCAGTGCGGAGGCAACTTCCTCCTTGGCCAACACCGCGGAAATTACCTCTGCTACGGATGAGCCGGGTGGAGACCCTGTGCCAGACGTTGACTCGACTCCAGACGGAGACCCGAACAACGACCAGCCTGAAGAGGACGATCACGACACCGAAGATGTGCCATTCGCGGTATTCGACCTCGCATTGGTTAAAACCCTCGCAACGGGCAGTAGCCCAACCCCTGGCCCAGGTGACACGGTAACCTTTACCATCGTTGTCTTAAACCAAGGTACGGTAGCTGCCACGAACGTGGTTGTCACCGAGCACATTCCAGCAGGCCTCACCCTTGTGAGTTCCGGTTGGAGCGTGTCCGGCACCACCGCTACTATGATGCTTGGGGTCGATGTTCCTGCCAACTCGGCGGTCGAAATCGATGTAACCTTCACGGTTGATGCCGACGCTTCAGGCTCAATTCAGAACGTCGCAGAAATCTCAAGTGCGGAAGATCCAGACGGGAATACCCCAGATGACATCGACTCAATTGGTGATGACGATCCGTCAAACGACAACGTCGTTGATAATGCGACGAACAACCCTGACGACGAAGATGACCATGATATTGAAACCATCACGGTTGTTGACCAGCCGGTCATGGATCTCGCATTGATCAAGACCTTGACCACGGACGGACCGCTCTACGCCGGTGATACAGTGACCTTCACCTTCTCTGTTATCAATCAAGGAAGCCTTGATGCTTACAATGTTGGCTTGGTCGACTACATCCCAACTGGGCTGACCCTTGCGGATTCAACCTGGGCCATGTCTGGCACCACCGCCACGAAAACCATTGCCGGTCCTGTCGGAGTTGGATCCACCCTGACTGAAACCATCAGCTTCACCATCGACGCTGGCTTCTCCGGAAGCTTGGTCAATGGATCTGAAATCACCGGCGCTCAAGATGAAAACGGAATCCCTGTCCCTGACAATGATGGTGACTTCGACAATGACCCATCCAACGATCCAGACGGAACCGACGGCGTGGTTGACGGCACCAATGGTGACGAAGACAATGAAGACGTGGAAACCATCGATGTCTTGCCTAACTTCGACCTCGCGCTGCTTAAGAGCTTGGCTGATGGTCAATCGACTGAAGTGGCTCCAGGCGATGATATTACCTTCAACGTAACCATCTTCAACCAAGGTGATATTGATGCCTACGACATTCAAGTCGTCGACTACATCCCAGCTGGGTTGATTCTCAATGATTCTGATTGGGCTCCATTTGGCGATGGTGACGCAATCATCACCTATGCTGGCCCACTCGCGCCAAATGCGAACGTAGACATTCCGATCACCCTGACGGTCGTTAGCGGAGATGGTGAAACCGTGAATATCGCGGAAATCCTTCTTGGATCCGATTCACCAGGCGGTGCACCTGTCTTGGATACCGACTCCGAGCCGGATTCCAACAGCGGCAATGACAACAACATCGACGGAGAAATTGATAATCCAAATGATGAAGACGACAGTGACCCTGTAACCTTCACCGTGATTAGCGTCTCTCTAGGCGATTACGTTTGGCAAGACAACGACCTCGATGGCATTCAAGATGCTGACGAACCTGGTGTTGGCGGCGTTCGGGTTGTTCTCCTCGATGTGAACGGCAACTACGTCAGTGAAACCGTCACTCTAGGCGACGGATCCTACTCCTTCGACGGCCTTGCGCCGGGAACCTATTCGGTTCAGTTCGATACCTCCACCTTGAGTGGGGAGTGGAGTTCCACCCTCGTCAATGCAGGTTCTGATGATACCTTAGACTCCGATGCTGGCCCAGATGGACTGAGCCCGCAGACGACCTTGACCAATAATGGCGACCGAGATTCGACGCTTGATTTCGGCATCATTCCTCTGGGAACCGTTAGCGGTACGATTTGGGAAGACATGGACAACGATGGCATCATCAGCGATCTGTCAATGTTCGCTCTGGAAGGTATCGAGGTAACCATCTACACCGTGAATCCAGACGGAACTCGCGACGTGTTGCAAACGGTTCTCACTGGTCCATTAGGCTTCTACGAGTTTACTGGCCTGCCATCTGGCGATTACGCGATTGAGTTTGATCGTGGTGATCTCCCAGTTCGGACTCCTGCCCTCGAAGACAGCTTGCTGACCCCATTCGAATACGTCCTGACCCTTCCGGTCGGTGGCAATATTCCGAATAATAACTTCGCTGTACTCGCTGGAGTGACCGCGATTGACCTCCTCGCGTTCAACGCAACCGCTTCTGAAGCGGGTGGCGTTCTCGTCGAGTGGACAACCGCATCAGAAACCGACAACCTCGGCTTCAACATCTACCGCAGCGCAAGCCCAGAAGGCGAACTTGTAAAAGTGAACCAAGACCTGATCCTTGCACAAAACAAGCTGACCGGTTCAAGCTACAGCATCCACGATGCAGCGGCAGGAGACGGTACATGGTTCTACTTCCTCGAAGACATTGAGCTCACTCTCAAGTCTGAACGTCACGGACCCGCAGTCGTAACCATTGGCGATGCCGATGCCATCGCGAGCTTCAACGTCGTTCAAGAAGGCATCTACTTCGTCATGATGGAGAATGCCGATGTGGTTGGCGTCTTCGCAGACGATGTGCAAATTGCATCGCATGCTACAACCGGTGGCCTCGTCTTCTTCATTGAAGATGCAGGCATTATCGCACTCAACTACAGCCCAAGCCCACTTCGCATGGGGGTTCGGACGCACAACCTCGAAGAGGCTGCAGAAGTAAGCGTGATCGTTGCTGAAAACGGCAAAGCCGACATCGAGACATCCAAAGATGGAAACATCCTCGTCGATGGAATCGGTGCCCAGCAAGTCGTTCTCGATATCACCGATCGTAGCGATCCCATCGTGATCGATGCAGCATTCATCGAAAACGCAGACGACTCAGGCGTTTACTTCTACTCGGATCGTCAGAAAATGATCAAAGTATCTGAGTACTAGCACACGTTCACCTACAGGTTCTCACCTGTCGTAATCAGCCGTCCCTCCAGAGGGGCGGCTTTTTTGTTTTTGCGAAAGAGCAACTTTGTTTCCAGCGAGCGATTTCGTACTCATCACCAAAAATTTCAATTCGACATACGTACTGCATCTTGTTTCTGTGTATCCATGAAAATCGGTACCCGTCGTTCGGCGAAAACTTTACTGACAGCTCTTGGTCTGAGCTGTTTACTTCCTGTTGCCTTTTTATCAGGTTGTCGGATGACCGAGATCGCGGCCCAAGATCCGGAGAGAGCCTACGCCGAAACCGAAGCGCTCGTACGCCGAGGAACCCTGGAGTGGAAAAAGAAGCAATTGGCCAAAGATCGCGATCAAGAGCGGGCTCGCGCTGGATTCGCATCAGCTAACGCCCCTGTGGTTTCCATCCGCCCTGTCGAACGTGATTCTGTGTTGCCACCCGAAGTATTCCAAATGCAAATTGTGGATGGGGGAGACGCCACGGTTCAATCCATGCTGGTGAAAAATCCAGACGGCGTGGCAATCGAAGTTCATAACCTAAAACCTTTTCCCTCACGTCCTTGGCAAGTCGAACTTCAGTACCTAAACCCAGAGACAATCCCTGCCGGCAAAGTTCTGAGCATTCAGTTTCAAACCCGTAGCGGTGAATCCGACCAAACGCCTGCACGGGCCAACGCCGACTTCAGTATCTACGAAACCTCTGACCGTAAAATGCTTCGTATCCTACCCTTAGATATGGATGATTTCTGGCAGGAATCTGTCATCACCCACAAGGCCGAAAAAGCCTATGCCCCCGGCGAATTATGCCTCGGGTTTTTCTGCGCAGAAGATGACCAGCGAATTCAAATTCGAGATTTCAGCGTCATGGAGATCGAAGCCATGGACCTCGCCACAAGTACTCGTGTCGGCTCTCTCTCCAGCGACCCCAATAGCGCAACTGCGGCGTATAATTCAACCGCTACCGCATCCAGCAAAGCGCGAGTCGCTCCCGGCTCCTATCTCGGCCGAGGACCTAGCGCCCCTTGGCGCGCCGCCGCATCTAAACGCATCGACCGCTTACGCAAAGAAAATTATTCCATCAAAATTCAAGACGAACAGGGCCAGCCCATACCCGGCGCTCAAGTGAAGCTCGCACTCAAGCGGCATCAGTTTCGCTTCGGCACCTCGGTGAGCCCACGACTCATCGTCCACCCCAACACCCCTGAAGAAAAAGAATACGCACAACGCATTCCTCTCCTCTTCAATCACGTCACGTTCGAAAACGGCTTGCGCATGTCTCAATGGGAAGACGAAACCGCTCCATTCAAAGCAGATCTCCTAAAGTCACTCCAATGGGCCCAGCAAAATAAAATGACCATTCATGGAACCCCCTTGATTTGGCCGGTCTGGAATAAATACAAAAGCGACCGTCTCAAGGCAATGGCAGCCCCCGAACTCCAGACCGCCCTCGAAACCCATATTGGCGATGTCATGTCCGCATTAAAAAATCAAATCCACCAGTGGGATGTGGTCTATGAACCTCGGGCCGCAGCTGATTTTACCAAGGTGCTTGGCGACAAAGCCGTCCCCAACTGGTTCAAAGTCGCCCGCAAAAATGATATCAGCGCCAAACTGTTTCTCAATGAGTTCGGTGTCTTCAACGGACCAAATAGCAACCTCCAACGCCTCATCGACACCATCTCCTATATCAAAAAAGAAGGCGCTTCCATTCATGGTATTGGCTTGCAGAGCCACTTCGATCGCAATCTCCCATCCCCAGACGAGCTGTTTGAAACTCTCAACGCCCTCGGTGCCTTCGGACTCGAAATCCAAGCCACGGAATTCGAAATCAGCATGGCCGACCAACAGTGCCAAGCCGATTATACCCGCGATTTCATGACCATGCTCTTCAGTCATCCCCGCGTGACCGGCATCACCTTTTGGGAATTCTGGGAAGGACGTACTTGGCAACCTCAAGCCGCGCTCTTCGACAAGACCTGGCGCCCACGCCCCAACGGTCAAGCCTTCCTCGACTTGGTGCATGGCGAATGGGCCACGAATGACCAAGGCACAACTGCGGCCAACGGGCTCTTCGATGGCCGAGCCTTCGTTGGGGATTACGAATTTTCCGTCAACGTAAATGGCAATGTCAGCGTCAAGCGTCTCCGTATGCAAAAAGGGGAGCCCAACGAATTTGTCTACACCCATCGCAAGTCGCAGACCTCTCCTGCCGCATCGACCCAAACGGAATCTACCCCTGTCTTTCCTACCGGTCCCAAGCGGAGTAGCACCGTCCCCGCAGGTACACCCAAGCCGACTGCTACGCCTTCCACGCCTTCCACATCCACCGCACCGTCCACATCCACCGCACCGTCCACATCCACCGCACCCACGGCAAGGCCTCGATCACGGACCATTCCTGCCGACCCCGTCGTGCCACCGCGTTCAACCTCCGTCGGCCCGCTCCCATCGACAAAATCCGTAGCTACGCCTTCCGTGCCGACCCAAGCTCGCACCGTTACCATCGCCCCTCCGCCAGGCCGCCCCGCCGCGCGTTTAGTGCCTGAAGTTCCTATCATAAAAACCTATTCGATTCCCAATCTGCCCGATAACGCGTCTCGCCCAACCTTCCGGTCCAAGGTTCCTCGGCAAGACACGAGCACCCCGGCATCGATCGAGCCGACCCAGACCGATGTCTCACCAGCGTCCGCTCGCGCCCGTATTCGTATTCCATTTTTAGGCGGCGCAGGTGCAGCGGCTTCTGCTCCTACTTCTACTACCCCCTCAGCTTCTGCTCCAAGAACCTCAGGCGGCACCGTTCCTTTTGAAGATCGATTTGTCATTCGCAAGCGCCCCCAATTATCATTACCTGACGTTCCACAAATGGAGGCTCCAGGTCGGCCAACCCTTCGCCCCGAAATCAAGATGGTTTCGCCCGATGCCTTGCCGCCAACTGCTGTCGTGCCACCATCTGCCGTCGCACCACCATCTGCCGTCGTACCACCATCTGCTGTAGCGCCGTCGATGCCGCGTCCCAACGGTGTAGCCCCTGATCCAGCGCCTGACTTCAGTAAGTCGCGTTCGATCGGTTCACCTGCTGCGGTTTCCGTTATTCCAAGCGCACCCGTCAAAATCGCTGAGCCCAAGGCGGTTCGTGTCTCAGTTCCCAGCGTTATTTCTGAACCACGACCGTCCGTTCCCAATCCTAAGGATTTGCGTAGTAAAACAAATAGAATCCCCCTCAAATCCGCGATCCCCAAGCGGAATCAAACCACGATATCTGTGCCCGGCCGCAAAACCATTCGCATCACGAGCCCGCAATCGGATCCCAACTCGTCCGCATCTAATCCCAAGTCGTCCGCGCCTAATCCCAAGTCGTCCGCAGCCAGTCAGAATTCAACCAAATCTCGCGCCACTTTACGCCCGACGCGGGATTTTGATGCGCCCGTTAGCAAATAGCTCGTTAGACAAACGTCAATAAACTGGGTATGGTCTTCTTATCTCGATGAGAAAAACGTTTACACAATTCTTTGCCCTCACTCGGCTGACCGCGCTTGAAACCATGCGCCAACCGATTTGTTTGATTATCACCGCTGGTAGCCTGCTCTTTGTCGCTCTATTGCCGATGTTGATTGCTCACCGCTTTGGCGAAGCGAATAAAGTTGTCCGGGATAGCGCCCTCGCGGTGCACATGTTGAGCGGGTTGATTCTGGCTACCTACGCGGCTGCATCCACCGTGATTCAGGAAATTCGCCGAGGCACCGTCGCCTCGATTCTGGCCAAGCCAGTGAGTCGCGAACTCTTCATCCTCGCAAAATTCACCGGCATTGCCGTGGTTATGTTTCTCTACGCGGCCATGATGTGCATGACCACGGTGCTGTCTGATCGCAGTGCCGAAGAAGCATTTCATGTCGATAAATGGTCAGCGCTTCCTATTCTTTTGGTGGTTCCCTTGGCCTTTTTTATCGGAGGCGCGGTTAACTTTTTCACCCGTCGTCCCTTTTCGAGTAACGCCTTTGTCGTCCTCTTTGCTGCCACCTCGTTCGCGTTTATTTTCTCCGGTTTCTTCTCTTCCGAAGGAGCCGCCCAAAGCTGGGGCGCGGGTTATAATTTCCAAATCGTCAAAGCCAGTGCCCTCGTCGCCATGGGCGTGATGATCTTGCAGGGCATTGCCACCGCACTATCGACTCGGTTGCAGGCCATCCCAACCTTAAGCATTTGCACCGTCGTCTTTATGGTCGGCCTGCTCTCAAAATACTTCTTTGGTCGGAACGCGGATACAAGTGCAGTCGCCAATGTGGTCTACCGCCTTCTCCCCGACTTCCAGCACTTCTGGATGGCGGATCAGCTCACCAATCACGGCATCATCCCCAATGCCTACATGATGCAAACCAGCATCTATTTGGTCTGTTACTTAGGCGGCATTCTGCTCCTCATGGTCTGCGCCTTCCGCACCATGGAAATTAAGTAAGTCTTCTCGTCGGCATCTTTCGCAAAAGGACTCGGACGATAAGCCACGGGCCGATAGAGTCTGACCTGAAACTTCATGACACGGTTTCAACTGTTTCAACCAACAAGCGAAGCGCGGGAAGAGCCCCACGTGTAATACATAGCAGGAATGACGGACGCTCGTCGGGAACCGACGGTTTAAATATAGGCGGGGGTTTCAACCCCCGTAAAGCGGATCGATATATCCACGTCGGGAACCGACGGTTTATCATGAAAGGGCTTTAGCCCGCCTAACGTATTCAAGGCCCATAACCAGAGATTTTTACGATAAAGCACGTCCATTACGACCCTTTTGGGTGCTTCCAGCTACAAGACGGATTACGGGCTAAAGCCCTCTTTTGCTAAACCGTCAGTTCCTGACGACGGACTGCGCGTGCTTCTAAACGGGGGTTGAAACCCCCGCCTAAGATAAGCCGTCGGTTCCCGACGAGTTTCGGGCTCACCATTGTTTATTTATTACACGTTCACGATAAGCCACAGTCGCTAACCCACGGACGAGGAGCCTGGGAACGCCGACGTCCCGGTCGGCATCTTTCACAAAAGGACTCGGACGAAAAGCCACGGACGAGGAGCC
>Ga0209186_1003506_pt1 | contig 10765 bp, 3 predicted proteins | sample SidtaG_FD_187426 | JGI IMG/M metagenome (GOLD analysis project Ga0209186, IMG submission 187426) | Marine algal microbial communities from Sidmouth, United Kingdom - Sidmouth_Male2 metaG (SPAdes) (version 2) | ecosystem: Host-associated > Algae > Red algae > Unclassified | place: Sidmouth, United...
CTGGAACCTCAAATACTAATACCTATATTTCTTCATGGTATTCTTCTGCTACCAATGTATCTACCTCCTTTAACTGGTCTAGTCCTGGTATAAAAACTATATATTCAACAACCTTTGATACTAATGGTAATCCTAGTGGTGTGGTTACAAGAAATATTACAATAAGTAATCCTAATCAATCACCTAACAATCCAACTATTAGTGCGCCCTCTACTGGAATTGTTGGACAGAATATTACTATAACCTTTGGAATAGGAAGTGACCCTGATGGAGATAATGTGAAGGTCGAAGCTACTAGTGTCGGTTCTAACTATCCTGGAACCTCAAATACTAATACCTATATTTCTTCATGGTATTCTTCTGCTACCAATGTATCTACCTCCTTTAACTGGTCTAGTCCTGGTATAAAAACTATATATTCAACAACCTTTGATACTAATGGTAATTCTAGTGAAGTTGTCTCTAAAACCATTACTATTACTGACGTTTCTTTACCTACTGTTAGTCTTATATACCCTAATAGTGCTACTTTTACAGTAGGACAAACTATAAATATTCAATGGAATTCAACAAACCAACACCATTATTACTTAGAATTATACAAAGGAGGAACCTCTTCTTCTAATTTTATCGGCTATATAAACACAACCTCAAATAGTCAAGATGAAAGTTACTCTTGGACAATTCCACCTATTTTAAATGGACATACTATCAATGGTAATAATTACAGGATAAAAGTAATTATCTGGGATTCTGGAAATAGTGCAACGGCAACGGCAGTAGGAGATTTTAGTAATAGCTACTTAACCATTAATCCATCAGCGGTATCTTACAATAATCCAGATAACTTTAATCCTTACAATGGGGATTCAGAAATTGAATTTGAAACTCCATTAAATTTTATTTGGAATAACAATAACCCAAGTAATATTATTGCATCTGTCAATTTTACATTGAAAGAATTTGAAGATTTTATAAGTTTCTCTAATCCTGGTCAAGCAACAGAAATTCTGGAAAATAATACTTATGTAGGAAGTTCAAATAGTAGTAATTCTTTTACTTATACTGGAAGTGATTTACAACAGGACACTTGGCATCGTTACTGGATAGAAATTACTTTTAATGATGGAACAAAAGTTGGAAATGGAGCTTATTTTAAGACAGTACATTATAATAGTAGTGCTCCATGTTACCCTCTTTTATCAGGAAACGGATTACCTGTTTTTACTTATCCAGTCGAAGGTGGAGAATACGATAACCAACTCTTACCTAATTGGGGATTTGGTGATAATTGGTATGGTAACTGTGGGTCTGGTATTCGATTACACAATGCTATTGATATAATTGATATTAATGGAAGTACTGTTGGGAAAGAAGTATATGCTGCTTATGGAGGAGTTGTCAAAGCAAAGTTCCATGACAATAATACAGTGGATTGGAAATGGAGTGTAACAATTGAACATACTGATTTAAATGGAAACAAATTCACTACAAATTACAACCACATTAATCCAATTGTTGGAGGAGTTGGAACGACAGTTGTTAAAGGACAACAAATTGGTACAATTGCCAATCTTCCAGCAAATTATGCAGATCATTTACATTTTTCAATTAGAAAACAACCTTACTCCAATACAGCCAACCGTGGACAACTGCCAGAATTAGCAACGAGTACTTGTTCTTGTGATGGAGACCCTGTTTTTCCAGAATATTTTATCAATCCATTATTAGTTAATTATCAAACTCAAGGAAGTAGTAATACACCACCTGAACCTCCTATTATAGATGAATTTCCATCTACAATATCAATTGGAGAAATTAAAAATATTTATGTTACAAAAGGAATAGACCCCGACTCTGATCCTGTAAAGATTGAAGTAGTGGCAGAAGATTCTAATTTTCCAGATGGGAGTCAATTTCAATCAGGGTTTACTAGTGGAGGAGATATAGTAGAAGTATCATTAACCTTTACTTCAACAGGCTATAAAACTATTTACGCAGTAACATATGACAATGAAGGCTTACCAAGTACCGTTTCACAAAGAAACATACTTGTTACCAATGATAATGATAACCCTATTACAGCAGAATTTACTTATGAAGTTAATGGTTTAGAAGTGAGTTTTACAAACCAAACTACAGCTATGCCTCCTGCTAGTGGTTATATTTGGAATTTTGGAGATGGTTCTTCAAATAGTTATGAAGCCAATCCCACTCATACTTATGATACTCCTGGAACATATGATGTGCTTTTGATAGCAAATTCTAGTTATGAGTCAAGTATTGATTTTTCAGATGAACAAAGTCATCAAATAACAATTCAGAATAATACCAAATTAATTCAAGGCGTAGTAAATTTTGAAGATGAAGGTTTTAGTAATGTCTTAATATCTCTTAGTAATGGAGGTGGTACTACTTATACTGATAATAATGGTTTTTTTCAAATCTCTGTTCCTTCAAATTGGGAAGGTGAAATTGTTCCTGTTTTTACTAACTACCAGTTTTCTCCATCAAGCATTTATAGCCAAGCTAATGTAGAGCAAAATAATATTTTTATAGGTTATATAGATGAAGTAATTATTACAAATGCTTTTATTGAAAATCAAAATAATTGGACTGATATATTAGAGGATGAAATAATAATTAAAGCAACAAGTATTGGAGGAAATCCAAACCAACCTGATATAGTTATGGCACATATTGAAAGTATATATACAAATATTGGTTATAGTATATTTTTAAATGAAACAGGTAACAATACCAAAGAATTTATTGGTTCAACCTCTATTGAAAATATAATAACAGAAATAGAAGATGATGGTGATAATTTTGAGATAGCAATCTTATCAACAACTGAAGGAGGAAATTATTTACCAAGTGCTGATGTTTTTTATAATCATTTTACTAATAATGGAAATAATAAATTCAGATTTAGAGGGTTTGCACAAGGAAACGGAATAAGATCTGAGTTTATTCCTCCAAAAAGTATTGATTTTGTGCGTGCAGGAGGTGTTGAAGCAATAAAAATTGAAATTCAAGGACAAAAAGATACATGTTTTGTTAAAAATCAAGCAGATTGGCTTTTAATTACTGGTCACGGTTGGCATGACGCTAATAAACTCTCACTGGGAAACTATATAGGTGGAACAAATCAATTTTGTGAAAATTTTTATTTTACACCTTTTGATAGACCTATTTCCAATACCTGCTCAAATAATTCAATATATGATGGCATAAATAATTCTTGGAATGATGATTTAGAGGTAATAATAACAGGTGGGTGCAGTGTACTTGATATAAAAGATTTTCCAAATGAATGGGAAAATGAATTTTATCCTGGTCTAGAATGGACAAAACTCCAATATAACAATCAGAATATCACTCTATTAGGATACTCTGCAAGTGCACCTGCGGATCTTTCAGAACAAATTATGCAAACATTCATTCAACGTGAATTTGCACCATACTGGAAGAACCAAAATATTATTCAAAATTGGTTAAAAACTAATGCTCAATTTAATGCAGTTACTGCTAGTTGTATAAAAAAGAATAATCAAAACCAAGCAGAGTATTTTTATTTAGATTACAAATATCAAGATGCAAATAATATCCAAAGTTTTATTGAAGAAAATATTTCTCCATTTGGATATGAATTTGGAGGGGGAGATGGAAAAACGAGAACAACTCCTAAAAACATTAATAGATATATATTTAACCCCAATGTATCAGAAGAAAATTTAATAGGTGAGGGTGAACCTATTTATAGTCTAAACTATTTATACTCACCAGCTTTATTTTCCTTACAAAGCGAAGGTTTAACTACAGGTTACAACTCAAATGAAATAGAGAATACATCTTACATTATCCAAGATTCTACAAATCATCAAATAATAAGTGCCGATGTAAATAGTGGAGATGAATGTTTACTAATTGCTGATGCTTTTGCAAATGGGAAAATAGGAATGGGCTTTTCTCATAAAAATACTAGTGGTAGTTATTATGTTCTAAATGACAGTATTGCTGTTACTCCTCAAACGATTGTAACAGCTTGTCCTACAGCTTCTTTTTCTTTTTCAGTAGATACAAATGAAGATGGAATAATAGATTATCAGGTCAAACCCAATTATATAGAGCATACCCAAAATACAACTAATTGGGGGACAAGCTATAATTCAGACTCAGTCAATGTGAATACTATTTTCAATACAGCGATTGGTGAAAACCAGATTACAATTGCAAAGTACGTAGATTTAAGATACGAGCAGAATACCTCTACAGGTCTAAAAACACCCCTTTATTATGGATTTTACTCTTTAGAAGATATAGACCAAGACTATTCTTTGGATATTACAATAAGCTATGAAGAAGAAGACTTACAGAATTTTGATGAAGATTCTCTTATCCTTTATAAGTTTAATAATGAAACTGAGCTTTGGAATATTCATGATGATTATACTATTAACACAGCAACAAACACTATTTCTATCACTACAGATAAAATAGGAGAATTTGCGTTGGGAGGACAAGGGTATTGTAGAACTGTAGCCAATACAAGCTATGAATGGATTGAGAACATTGCTATAGGTAACTTTAGTAATCAATCTGGCTCTGATGATGGGTATGGAAACTACCACAACCAAACCATTGTATTACATCAAGGAGATCAACATCAAATTTTATTAGAGCCAGGATTTACTTCAACAGCTTATCCAGAAGAATGGAAAATTTGGATTGATACTAACAATGATTTTATCTTTGATAGTTTAGAACTTATTTATGAATCAATAGCCGATTCCACTATAAATGACTATTTTATACTACCAAGTGACTTTCCTTTGGGAACAACAAGTATGAGAATAGCAATGAAGTGGGATGAAAGTACAAACGAATTACAATCTTGTGATACAGATATTGAAGGAGAGGTAGAAGATTACAAAGTAGAAATAGTATCTTATCAAAACAATGATATTTGTTCTGATGCTTGGAATATTGAATTAGCTCAATCACAAATTTATGGAGTTTTTGATAATATTAATACTACAGCCATTAATGATGGAGAAGTAAATACTGGGTGTTTCTTTGGGGATGATGCTTATTCCTCTACTATATATTTAAGTTTTGAAGGAGATGGGAATAACTATACTTTATACACAAGTAATGATTGTGATTCTATCCAAACACCTCTCAATGATCCACAATTATCACTTCGCAAATACAGTTGCAATGGAGTGGAAATTGCTTGTGATGATGATAGTGGTAATAACCTTCATTCTCTCATTAACTTTAGTACTGAAGTTGGTATTAGATACTATTTAGTTGTTGATGGTTTTGGAAGTAATCAAGGAGAATTTTGTATTCATATAGAAAGAGAAAGTTGTGAGCAGACTATCTCACTTAATGCAGGTTGGAATCTTATTTCTTTAGACCTTATTCCTGAAAATAGAACCATTAGTGAAGTATTTAGTAGTTTACAAGAGGGTAATCTACTTTATGTTACAGGTTTTGATAATGGCGCAAAATTCTACGACCCTAATCAAGCACTAGATTTTTTAAACACTCTACAAGAAGTAGAGGATGGTTTTGGGTATTGGGTATATGTTCAAAATAATGATGTACTCACAGTAAGTGGTACTTGTTTAGAAGATAGCTTCCGTAAAGATTTAGATGCAGGCTGGAATCTCATTGCTTACCCTCCTGATGACCCTTCTATTCCAACTGATTATTTTAGTGATCTCATTGCAAATAATAACTTACTCTATGTCACAGGTTTTGAAAATGGAGCAAAATTCTATGATCCTTATCAGGAACTAACCTTTCTTAATACTTTAAACTCTCTAAAAAATGGATTTGGTTACTGGGTCTATGTTCAAAATGCAGTAAATGGGAAAAATGGAGAAGGTATTAATTCGAGTAATGTATTTAGTTTCTATAATGGAACAAGTAATTTACCAACAGGAGAAACTATATCTATCCAAACAATAGATGGTACAGAAGTAGGACAATTGCAAGTATTACAAGAAGGCTATCTTATGACTACTCCTATCTATGGAGACGACCCAACTACTAAAGCAATCGAAGGTGTAAATGCCAATGAGAAAGTCGTTTTTGTGTGGAATCAACAAATTTTAGATATTGATGAGATATTTAAAGCTGATTTAGGACTGACGAAGATAGATATAAGTTTCAAAGTAGAGGATATGCCTGCTAACAGTAGTATCAAAGTTTATCCAAATCCAGCCCAAAATGATATTACCTTTGAATTCAACTTAATAGAATCTACTAATCTTACTATAAAGATATTTGATATCAATGGTCAATTAATTAAAGAAGAAAAAATTAAGAACTTACAGAAAGGAAATAATAAATTTATTTACTCTGTTGAAGAATTAATAAATGGCTTTTATTTATACAACATAAATAATAAAAATCAAGAATTTACTGGCAAATTTGAAGTGATAAAATAAAATTAAGAATAAAATCACTATAGTTTTTGACGCTAGTGATTTTATCTAATATTCTATGACACTAACCATAAAATAATGCAATACAAATATTTCACACTATTTATATTTACGCTATTTAGTAATCTTACAGGCATCTCACAAGCAAACTTTGACTATACTCCAACCTCTCAGTCTGCTCTATTTAGAGGTCAAGCAACTATTGATGGAATAACAGCAACAGCTAATGATTCTATTGCCGCTTTTGATGCAGAAGGAAATTGTGCAGGGGCTACAGCACTAACTATTTTTGAAGACAAAGCCTACATTAATTTAGTTATCTATGGAGATGATGCCTTTACTTCCGAAGATGAAGGAATAAATATAGGTGAGTATTTTACATTAAAACTCTATGATGCTTCTTCCAATACAATTATAGACTATAATGAAAATGGAGAAATTGTCGAATTTACTGGATGGCAAAACCTAAATGGTACACCCCTACCCAATTATAGTGATATAGAGATTGTCTATGATTTTACCTGCAATACTTGTAACAATTCAAGTATGTCTCTTGACTTAAAAGTATTTTTAGAAGGTAGTTACAATCCAAGTAATGGAGAAATGACAAATTATTTACAAGAACAAAATTTAATACCTTTGACACAACCTTACAGTACACCTCCTTGGGAGCATGAAGAAATGGTAACTTTTAATAACAGTACTGATTTACCACCTAATATTGTAGATTGGGTATTAGTAGAAATAAGAAGTGGTACACCTGCAACAACAGGAATAAATCCTAATACTATTTTAGAGCAAGCAAAAGTAGGTTTTTTACAAAAAAATGGTACTGTCATTGCTCCAACAGGTAATAGTTTAATATTTGAAGAGCTAACAATAGGAGAAATGTATTATGTCTTAGTAAGACACCGTAACCATTTAGACATACTAAGTAGTACACCTATTACAGCAAGTAGTACTGTAACATATGACTTTACCATCAATTCTACTCAAGCATTTGGTACTTCACAACAAAAATTAAGTATTGATGGTAAAGCAATGATGTATGCAGGAGATTATCTTCCAGATGGCGTACTTCAAAATTCTGATAATGATGAGTGGCTTGCCATTCCTGCTATTTTAAATACTTATAGTTTAACAGATGGTACATTGGACGGCATTGTTCAACTTACAGATCAAGATGCTTGGCTTCCCAATAAGGCAAAAATTGGTACTATCGAAATAAGATATTAAAAATAAACTATTTTATTATTTATAGTATAATTAAATTTCATTGTAACTTTACAGTAATTATCTAAAAAAACAATACTTCATTCACTAAACCAAATTAAAATGAATTTTACTAAAATACTGATTACAAGTTTTTTATTTTTTGTTTCCACAATACTTTGCCAAGCTCAACCTCCTGAATTCAGCTTTAATGCTAATACATCATTTGAAGTCTTTTTAGGAAATGCTTTAATTAATGGAGTTGCAGCTAGTGGGGATGATTGGATAGCTGCCTTTGATTCGCAAGGTCTATGTGTTGGGGCAAAACAGTTACAAGTCTCTGCAGGTATTGCTTATTGCGCTTTAGAAATATATGGTGATAATCTTGCTCCATTTAGCCCAGAAAAAGATGGAATGGTTATAGGAGAAAACTTTACTTTAAGATTATGGATTGAAAATGATAATGCTTTTGTTAATTATCCTGATAATGATAACCCTATTGAATTTTCTGGATGGATTGGTGGACAAGGATTTGCCATGCCTGATTATAATGATCCTTCAGAATCTTATAATTTTCTTTACACTCCTGCTACAGGATGTACAGACCCAACAGCCTGTAATAATGGAGGACAAGAACCCTGTACCTACGCTACTGATTGGTTTGCAGACACAGATGAAGATGGATTAGGCGACCCAAACAATATTATGAATGATTGTAATCAACCAACAGGCTATGTTGCCAATAGTGATGATGATTGTGATGGTGTTTTTGATTGTTTAGGAACTTGCAATGGAGACTCAATAGAAGACGCTTGTGGTATATGTGGCGGTGATGGTACTACTTGTGTTGATAATGATGGAGATGGAAACCCAGCATCAACTGACCCTGATGACAATGATCCTTGTAACCCTGACAATACAGTCGGAGCTTGTGATTCTGATAGTGATGGTGTAGCTGATGGTGATGACTGTGCACCTAATGATAGTGCTGCCTCAATAGAAGATGCTTGTGGCATTTGTGGTGGTGACGGCTCTACTTGTACTGACAATGATGGAGATGGAAACCCAGCATCAACTGACCCTGATGATAACGACCCTTGTAATCCTGATAATACAGTAGGAGTTTGTGATTCTGACAATGACGGAGTAGCTGATGGTGATGATTGTGCACCTAATGACGCTACTGCCTCTGTGGAAGATGCTTGTGGTGTTTGTGGTGGTGATGGTTCTACTTGTGTTGATAACGATGGAGATGGAAACCCAGCATCAACTGATCCTGATGATAATGATCCTTGTAACCCTGACAATACAGTCGGAGCTTGTGATTCTGATAGTGATGGTGTAGCTGATGGCAATGACTGTGCCCCTAATGATGCTACTGTCTCTATGGAAGATGAATGTGGGGTTTGTGGAGGTAGTGGACAAACAACTTGGTATGCTGACACGGATGGAGATGGATTAGGTGACCCTAATAACACAACAATGGCTTGTACACAACCTGATGGATTTGTAGATAACTCAACAGATACTGATGATACTATTGCTTGTACTGGTACTATTGATGTATGTGGGGTTTGTGATGGTTCAGGAGAATCAACCTGGTATGCTGACACAGATGGAGATGGATTAGGTGATGCGAATAATAGTATCAATGCTTGTACGCAACCTGATGGATTTATAGATAACTCAGATGATACAGATGACACAATTGCTTGTACTGGAACAATTGATATATGTGGGGTTTGTGATGGTTCGGGAGAACTAACTTGGTATGCAGATACAGATGGAGATGGATTAGGCGATGTTAATAATAGCGTAAGTGCGTGTACGCAACCTGACGGATTTGTAGATAATGCAAATGATGATTGTGATGGTGCTTTTGATTGTTTAGGTGCTTGTAATGGTACAACAACACCTGGCACATCTTGTGATGATAATGATGCTTGTACTGTTAATGATGTTTATGATGCAGACTGTAATTGTGTAGGTACATTTGCAGATGAAGATACTGATGGCATTTGTGATAATGATGATACTTGTCCTGGTTTTGATAATAACTTAATTGGCACTACTTGTGATGATAATGATGCTAACACAGAAAATGATGTCTATACTGAAGACTGTAATTGTTTAGGAACTCCTATTTTTAGTTGTAGTGGAGCATTAGACACTTTATCATTAGATCGTACAGGAGCTTTATCAGTTGTTACTGACTTTCCTATAGATGGAGACGAAAGATATTTATGGTACAATGAAAATGATGAATTAGTTACAATGTTGATTAATAGACCTTACTATAGTCCTTTAGAAGTTGGAACTTATTATGTAGTTGTATTAGATCCAGATTTCCCAGATTGTTTTCAAGTTGCAGGACCTCGAACGATTACTTCGCTTGAAGGATGTTGTGAATTAGAAGATTAAAAGAAAATTAGTTTAATTTTAAATATAAGAGGCTGTCCTAAAAAGGGCAGCCTCTTTTTTTATTCAACTATTCATAGGCTTTTGATTTGCCAACTCCTGATTCCACATTAAACACTTTTATGATGCCTAAATATATCATTAGTTTTTTATATATTTCCCATCATAAACCTTACACCCCTCCCCCACCCCAATAAACACAAAAATCCCTATCTTGTGAACATTTCAACAAAAAACCCCAAAACCCCACAAAAAAAATGTTCAACGAAGACTCCAGAGTAAAAATCCCCACCCTACTCCACCTCACCAGACTAGGCTACCAATACATCTCGTTGAAAAACAACAAGAGCTACGACCCAAATACCAACATCTTTACCCACATATTCGATACCGCCATCCAAGAGATCAATTCAGGCATTGAAATAGATACAGTCAAAAGACTCTACGAAGAAATTACCTTAGACCTCGAAAATGAAGATTTGGGCAAGGCTTTCTTTGAAAAACTGACCAACCGTTCTGGAATCAAACTAATTGACTTTGAAAATTTGGCATGTTTCATAAGGCTTCAAACTTACTTTACACTTTTTATCTTTTTGCTTACAGACCTCTCCTGTTTAAATACTAAAGTTAGTATTTATTAAAAGAACATCTAGAAAAGCACTTGATTTAAGCCG
>Ga0209186_1003509_pt1 | contig 10759 bp, 9 predicted proteins | sample SidtaG_FD_187426 | JGI IMG/M metagenome (GOLD analysis project Ga0209186, IMG submission 187426) | Marine algal microbial communities from Sidmouth, United Kingdom - Sidmouth_Male2 metaG (SPAdes) (version 2) | ecosystem: Host-associated > Algae > Red algae > Unclassified | place: Sidmouth, United...
GAGCTATAGGGTGAGACGGGGACCCTTGCAATCACGCCCTCCAGGATACACCATTGCTTGCCGCGCGCCCCCCACCCTCCCACCCTCTGTCAGATATACTGGGTTGAAGCTGACGTCGGCAGAAGGGGCGTACTGCATCCCCTCACTCTTCTTGTCGAACACAGTCGCGATGGTCGGCGAAAGGACTGAAGTATTTGAACTTCCCTTCTCCGGGGCGCTTCTGCGACGCGAGAAGGCAAGATCGCTGGCTTCGAAAGCGACGTTGCACATAGACGTGTCTCGTCGACATTGGTCGAGCGGTGGAAAGTAACCACCGGGCCACATGAAAAAGTCACTTGTCCTATTACTCGAAAGGACCATCCGATTTCAAGCGGCATGTTTCCTCCACGCAGCTCCGCCAAACGCTGGGATGGTGTAGATCTCACGCCATACCACCGGATTATAGCGTCGGATCTCCGCCATCCCAACGTTTGGTGTGGATTCCGCGCCATAAATCTGACCGTTGGGCACCCCTTTCCCCTACAATTTGGCGTTGGCGGTGATTCTCCGCCGTAATCCGAGCCGCTGGGCTTGCTCTGAGAAAGGCGCTATTCCGAGCGTGCCATCACCACATCGATCGCGAGGTGATTGTGCGTATCGTTCTCCTGTCTCCGTTTCCTCTTTTCCCTCTTCCTCGGCTCCCCCCCTCTTCTTTGATGCGTCCCAGAACCTGTTTTTCGCTTTCATGGCTTCCGTCCCCAGTCGTCCTACCTCGTCTGACGAGCGCGCCGTCGTAGAGGCAATGAGGCACATTCAAAAAATTCCAATTCTCAACAGAAAATCTCATCCCAGAACCCGATCGAAGGGCACTCGCGGCTACTACTCTTCACTATCCTCGTCCCCACGGCTATTGGATCTGTCTGAAACTTCACCAGGACACTCCTCTAGTTGCGCCGAGAGGACCTCGGCGGCCGCCATGGAGTTGGTACACCCGGGGCACACTCGAAAACGCCCGCAACCGCACCCACTCCACCCCTTCCCTCCGCGGTACGTACGTGTAGCGCACACCCTACACAGGTTGGCCACGCGTGCGGCTGCCGCCACAGACTCTTTCTCCGACTTCTTGGCCTGCTTGTGAGCCCGAGAGATGGCCCGAGCCGCTTTCACAGCTTCGTCAGAGGCCTTGTTTGCGGCAATCTCCTTGCTTTGTTCGAGCAGAGCATCGGGGGCATGCAAAACGGCTCGCTGGACCACTGTCGACCCAGTGGATGTCCGCGTTTTGGCAGCCTTGGCTCTGCTGGTGGCCTCGTGGATGACGTCAGCCGCAGCCGCGCGTGAAACACCGCGGGTGCTGCTGTCAGTGTGGCCCAGCCCCAGAGCATCCGCCACCTGGGACAGCATGCGCTCTGGGTCAGATGGCCACAGACCACAGCGACGAAACACCCCTATGATGACGTTGGGGAGGAAGGCTCGACTCTCGGCGGCGTAGGCCGCCTCTATGAGGGCATTGCGTGTGCCCTCATCGCCCAGCATCCCATCGATGACACCCTGTTGGGCGCCCGTCGCTACAAGCCTCTGGAAGACGCCAATAGGGGCCTCATCCAACGGTTGGGTGATGTGGCTCGTGTTCCGAGGATGAAAGAAGAGGTGCATGCTCTTGTCCAATGCCGGTTCAATAATATCCGGTTGACGGTGGACCCCCAACTGGTCCCCAAAGAAAATCGATGGGATACCCGGGTTTCGGGTGGCCCACTCGTCAGAGAACTTGGCCATAACCGCATCAAAGGCCTCGCCGGTAAGGAATCCAGTCTCCGTCCAGCAGTAGAACCGCGGCCAGCACCTCCGGGACGTGCGTGGGGCATCATGTAGGCAAACATCTACCGGAGCGGTGGATGACTCACCAAGATTGGCCTTCAAGACGTACACGCTCATAAATACCGACCCCGACGCCAACACAAAAGAGAGCAGGGAAGCCACGGTGGACTTGCGAGTTGCCACAGAGTTTGTCCGGGTCTTGGCGCTAGCCTCGACGCGCTTGGAAGCCATCTTCCCGCCGCGGTGGGTGATGCGTGTTTCGTCGTAGTTGAAGACCGCCGACGGGATGAACGAGTGGGTTTCGAGGAACTTTTCCAGCTCTCCACAGAAGGCCTTGGCCCCGTCGAGAACCTCGGGGCCCGCCCGCATGTCAGCGAAGGCCTTACACGCCCTCAGCGAGAGGTGTTGACGATTGCGCTGGACCCACCGGGACACCCAAGGTTGGGAGACCTCTATGTCCCATCGCCGCTTGATAACGCCGCGTATCTGGGCGTTGTTGAGGGGGAAGTTGTTCAGACTGAAGGCCTGTGCAACAGCCACCAGCACGTGCTCATCGTGGTGGGAGAGGCGGGCGTTGCCGTGGGCGCGGGGGGTGTTCTCCAGGGAGCTGTAGTACGAGCTACGTAGGGCCCCGACAGCGATGCCTGTCTGCCCCGAAACCAAGTTCAGGGCATCCTTGAGGGTTCCCCCGTTCTCCAGGGTGGAGATTACCTGAGCTAACGCCGTCTTAGTGGCCATCTTGATCGTGGGGGGGGGGGGGGGGGGGGGGGTAGGTGGGGGCGACGAAGGAGCCGGACAGATCGGGTCATCGCGATGAGATTTTCCGTTGAGAATTGGAATTTTCTGAATGTGCCTCAATGCACCCCAAGAAAGTCGGGGGCACCCATGTCCACACGGACTTCTATTATTCTGTCTTCAACGAGGGCCAACAGGACCGCTTCATCCTGAGCTATACTGACGACGTGAAGTATGAAGGGCTCGACATGCTGCGCATCATGCGCGAACTCCCCAGGAAGCTTGTCAATGGGCGTCAACCTGGCGAGCTCTGCGGCCCGCCGCTGCGCTTAAACCCCGCAGAAGTGTTCCCGGCGTTTCGGGCGGACTTCATCGAGTTCGACCGGCGTCTGCTCAACCGGCGGCTCTACATGACGGTCCCGCAGCTGATCTACTCTATCGACCCCGCCGTGCGCCAGGAGCGCAAGGCCGCCGCGGAGTTGAAGGTGCTCTTCTGCGGGACGGTGCTGCGGCAGAAGGAACACCCCAACATCGTGAAGTACCATGGGTGTATCGCGGTTGACGGTCGAGTCACCGGCTTGGTGCTGGACCGGATCTTTCTTGGCGAGTGCCTAAAGACGCTGTACTGGCGGTGCCAGGAGAAGACGACCCCCTTGGACGTGGACGCGATCGTCGGGCAGGTGCGGAGGGCGCTCAACCACTTGAATACCGGCCTCTACGTGCGCGACGACAATGGTGTCCAGGTCCAGGTCACCAACTGCCACAACGACATCCACATGCACAACATCATGCTCACCAAGGATGGCGACCGCGAGGTGGCGGTGCTCATTGACTTCGATATGTGCGTGCCGGCGGGCCAGGAATATTTGGTCAACGGGGCATTTGTGAAAAGCAGCGTGGACAATGACTGGAGTGGGCTGCAGAAGGTTGAGGATGAGCTCCGCGAGGCTTTTCCGGGCTCTGGTCGCACACCAAGTGCTGTGGGTGTGTAGCTGGTCTCATCCCTTGTTTGTTGCCTTGGGCTCCACGTAGCTCTGCTCCCTGACTTTCTTGTCCATTTGACCTTCTTCGGACACCATCGGTAGCGACGGTACGGGCAACCCTCTTGCCGTATCGTGGCGGTGGCGGCGGCGGCATTGACTGAAGCGCCGCCGCATGCGGCTACAACCGTTCCGCAAACTATCCAGCACTGTGATTGAAGAAGGCGAAAAGCGCAACAAGCACTCAAAAGTTGCCTCCCCAGAACAATGGGCAAGAGAAGCGCCACTGACAAACAAAAAGGCCAACACGTGCACTGTACAGCCGTTCTCCCGAAAATCCCGCACTCCAACTGTTCCAAAAAAATTCCAAATCGTCCTCTACAACCCCGCAGAGGCCGACTTGAATCATTTGAGGAACTGTTGCAGTGAGGGTTTGTTGGGAGAACAGCTCTATATCAAGTAAAGTCCCACGCAGGTGCACCACTGGCTCTCCAGGACAGAGCACGCCCGCGGCCGGACTCACCAGGACGCCCCCCCCCCCGTCCTGCCGCCACCGTCGCTAGCGCTCGCGAGGGCAGCCTCGAGGGCTGTCGACTCCCCCACCCGCTCTGTCGCTGTGGAGCGCCTCTTCCCCGCAGCGCACCCCCTCCCCAACGAGGCCCGAGGCGGGTCCTCAGGCGCATGGAGCAACAGAAACCGAGCCACCACTTGCGAGGTATGCTAACCGCGGGGGTGTCCCGCGAACCGGACACCGACGGTGGCGACAAGTGACGGAGGGCGGCCTGGAGGCCGACGCTACGGCCGACGTGGCCGCCCGCCGCCCGCCTTCCACCGCCCGCCGCCCGCTAGCAGGCGGCGCAGAGGAGAGCCTCCGACCGTCCGCGCACCCGCCCCAAACACGCCGCCGACCGGTTGGCTTCCAGGGGCACAGACGCTGCCCAGACGGGCGGCGGCGGCCGTCCACCGCCGCGGCGGCGGTCGCACTACACGCCCCCCCCCCGCTCCCACCCCAACGAACCGCCTCGCACGAACAGTGCCGCGTGGCAGTCGCGCCGTGGCCGCCGCACGTTGCGGCCGTGGCAACGCCGCAACGCGTCGGCGTGGCGCCGCCGAGGGGCGTGGCGCCACCGCCACGACCATTGCGGCGGCGGGAACCACAGCGGCGGAAGCGCGGCGGCGTCCCACGCTGCCCGCTGCGCCTCTGTGCCGCGGCAGCGGCGCGACGCCGACGCCGACGCCGCGTCTCTCCGACCCACCCGTGCGGGCGCGCCGCCGCAGATAGGGATGAGAACACCGCTCGCAGCTTCCATGGCCACACACGCCTCCGGCGGCCACGCCGCTGCCGGCCTCTGCGGCCCCGCGCCACGGCCAGCGCCGGTGCCACCACTGCGGGGACCGTGGCAGCCGTGACGACGCCACCGCCGCCAGCCGTTTCCGCGCCAGCCGCTTGTGCCGGCCAGCCGCGGGAAGGCGGGCGCCAGCACCCATGTCTACCGCCTGCTGCAGGGGCCTCGCGACCGCCACCCGTCGGCGTTGTGAGCGGGACCGCTCCGGCCGCCACGTGTGGGCGCCGACGCCCGCTGTGGGCAACGAAGACGCACGACACCGGCGCCCCCACCGTGATAGAGTCTCCTGTCGGCATTCGCTCTTGGCGCGCGGGGGGGCGGGGGAAGAGAACACCGTTACTTAAGGCAAAACCCGCAAAGGCGGCACGCCGACCACCCTCCCCCTCCCTCCCTTGGTCGTACCGCCCGCCACGCACCTCCAACCGCCCGCTCGTCACATGCACACCCAAACGCGGGCGCCGGTCGTGGACCCGCCGCCGCCGCCTGCCACGGCGGAGGCGCACGTTCACGGCGACCACGCCTGCGCTGCCCGTGCCGCATGCGTGTCGTAGCCGCCGCAGCGGCGGCGGCGGCCACCCCCTTGCAGCCCACCGCCGGCGGCATCTCTCCCATCCGATCGCGCCGCCGCGCACGTGGTTGCTGCCTGTGGCGCCGCATGCCGTGCCGCCAGCCACCGACGCGGCGGCGGCGCCGCCGCTGCCCGGCGCGTGCGTGGCCGGCCACCACGTGCGACATTGCGACTGGGCGGCAGCCCCATCGCGGAGGGGCACCCTGGCGGCCACCGCGTGGGCCAGCGGCGCCGTCACGCCGCACCCGACAAAATCTGTCGCGGTGGGGGCGTCAAGAGGCCTGCTATCCCATGTCGAGTGGATAGAGGCGGGAAGCGCGCAAGAAGGGTGCACGACAACCTGGAGCGAGCAGAAGGGACTAGGGATGCGTGGGGGGGAGAGGGTGGGTGCATCACGACGAGAGAGAAACTGGGGGACCGGCGGATGGCCAGGAGAGCAAGGAGGATGTACCCGCGAAGGAGCAGGGAGGGCCACGCAGGGATTGCGACGCCGCGACGTACAGCCGCTCTCCCCAAAATCCCGCACTGCAACAGTTCCATAAGTGTTCGCAATCGGTCTCCGAGGTCGTACAGTTGTTCAACAGCAAATCCATAACTCCAAAGAACACAACAGTGACACAACATGTGACTGTGTTTTCGACACGTGTTGCAGAGTATTCACCGTGGTGCTCACGGCCCTGATGATGACTGACTCCGGTTGGGGCCTTTCGTCGCCTCAGGCACGGGCGACTCTGCCGCCGCCATCAGTGTCTGTTTAAAGGGCCCTCAAACGCAAGGATCACAGTCGCGCCGAGCTACCAGTCATTTTGGTTTTGCCACGGCTCAACGCGTGCCACAGACAAGCAGCGCGATTCCTGAAAAGATCTCTGCCGCCTCCACGCCGGCTCATTCGATGTCGGCGGGCAGCCGAAATTCACTTGGATCGATAACGACCTCTGGCGCGGTCTCAAATTGGTCGGGTTTTGGTTGCGGTAGATTCAGTATAAGTTTCACCACAATTATGGAGGCTCGTTGGCCGAATGGGCACGGCAGATTCAATGGAGATCTCAATTATTCCGTACTTTCAAATTGCATCCAAAGGACTCCAGTACAGGGTAAAAAGTAGGAGTTTCTAAGCGTAGCACTTTTGGATTGTGGTATCATTTTTCGTGTAGGCTCTTGGGCAGCGAATGTGCACAACAAGCTCTGGACTTCCAGCGAAGCGAATGGACAGGTTTTCTGGCATTGAGCGTACGCTTCAAGCGTATGTACGCTTGAGAAATATACGACAGCGTAATTGTTGGACGAGCGCATCTGAACCGTCGGCCTGTGGGTGAAACATGACTCCTCGACTTCACTTTTTGACGGATAACCAGAGCTGAGTAGGCAAATTCCTGCCGTGGTGTGTCGCGTCGCTCATAAAGAGACAAGAGGGATCCCTCGAAGCACACTCTCTCCAGAACGCCACCGACACAGTAATCCAAAGTAGTGTGGCTCAAACTACCCGCTGCAATGGGCGGACCGCCTAACTTGGCAACATGGTCGCCACGTCAGCGCCGCTGTCAACGCCCCATACGACCCCGTGGGGCGCTGTGTCCTGAATTCCAGCACTCCAGGGGGGTGATGCGTGTCTGTCAGAAAGCCACGCTCGCTCCAATCACGGGCCGCCATGGGCGGGTCGACCAATTGCATGTGAGACCTGTGTCAGGCCATGCTGTGCAGGACGAGATTGCATCTTGCGCGCTGCTCGCGTAGGTGTGTGCTGGTGATGGACGTTCCATTTTTAACGGGCGGCTCGTCTGCGACCGGCCAACACGCCGAACACTGCCTGATGCATCCCGCCCACCCCCCGCGCATCGTGTATTTCGTTCGGAGAGATTGTGAATATATCGCGAGTGCGTATCTGAGTACACTCGCTTGAAAAATGGCCGGTAGCGTATCGATCTCAAAACCAAATAGGTGCGAGGCGAGTCTTCAGCCGCAGCTCTTGAAAAAGAGCGTAAGCGAGTTTCGCTTGAATATTACGCGCGAGGTACGCATGAGCCAATTACGCTTGGAAACCCCTAGTAAAAAGGCGTGTACTAGTCAATATTCGACCCCCCTTCACACTGCAAAATTTCCAATGCAGTATAGAAACGATATTCGTCTTTTAGAGCCCGGCGCACCCCTGCACTATCGCACACAAACTGCGTCCACGACGTGCAACGTAGACCTCAGTGACACCCATATGGCAGACGTGTCGGAGCGAAGAGCGTGTCCAGTCACCAGAACGTCACGTGCCGCACCGAGAAGCACTCGCTCGGCCGCAACCCGGCCGTGTAGGTGACGCTTCCTGGAACGATTGCATTTGCATGGAGACTGGTGGTTTATCGTGCGCTCCCTGGGGCTTCCTGGGAGAGCCCTCACCCCCCCCCCCACCGACTCCCTGGGGCTCTTTCTGAAGCTTCCCCTCCCTTCCCTCCCTCCCCCCTCGCATCAATTCTCACGAGCTCATCTTGGAGTGCTTCCTGGTGCTTTCTGGCGCTTCTATCACCCGCCCGCCCGCCCACCTCCCGCTCGCCCGCCGCCCACCCGCTCACCCGCCGCCCATCTGCCCGCCTTTGCCCGAAATCACCTGAGTAGACAAGGCTAACCCTAGCACAAGAGAAACAAAGACGGGCCCAGTCAGTACTTGGTTGTAAATTACACACAACCACTTCTTCCAGTACAGTATCAGCAGTACCGAACACACACAAGAGAACAATAGAAGAAAGAGGGTGGAGAAAGCAACAAAACCGTACAGTCCGTGAGAAGCCCGCATCTCCCGCGTCACAGCGGCGCCAGTGCTGATCACGGCACCCGCGCCTGTACTGGCAGCGGTGTCCAAGCTGGCACCTGCACTGGCGACCGACGGTCGCCGTCGTGCTGGCAGTGGGGGAGACCGTGCGGACGGCCACCACCGTGTTGTCATCGGAGACTGTCGTATTAATGACGTTGGTTAACTAACGAGAAAGTAGCGACCGACCGTAGACGCACGATAAAGCGAACGCTATCGCCCAAGGGACAAGGAAGAAGAATCGTTGTTCATGCAACATCCGATGGGGAGCCGGGGGTGCCAGCGACGGCGAGCCCCGGTCCCAAGGTGCTTTTATTTTCCGCCGGTAAAGAGGCGGGGTCGATCGACCGAGCGATCAAAAGAGATCGAATAACCACCAAAGTCGAGACGATAAAAAAGGACAGATATACCAGACGGAAGTAGCCTCCCAAAGGGAAAGCAACAAGTCAGTTCAATCCTCCACTTGAATACTGATCAGTCAGGGGGGCTACTAGGCCCAATATCCCAATATTAAGGAGATTTGCTACATACCCCTGTAACGAGATTCGAGCCGTCCCGGCGAGTGGGCGCAGATCGACTGATCCGCCACCACGAACGCCACAAGTGGCAGCCAATCAACGTGTCGTGTAGTGACGTGCGAACGAAAGTGAGGACGTGACGCCTTGGTCAGCGCCTGAAAAGGCAACCGGGGAGACCCCTGACAGTCCCGCACGAGGCGGGGCGATAGAGCCGGCGGCGTGAACGGTCGCGAGCGGCCCAGAGTGGCCGACGCGGGCCGGAGGGCCCGGGGGCGGGCACGGGCAGCCTCTGGGCACCCAGGGGGCGGTCGCGGCCGTATAGGCGTCGGATCGGCCCAAACGGGGGGGGTTTTGTACCGGCGCGCCACAGGGGCCACAGGAGGGGGGGCGACACGGAGGGCCCCTGGGCTCGCCGCACGGTATTTTTACCGAGGTGACGGGCACGGCGACGGCTCGTCCGGTTCCCCATGCCATTCGGCTTCTGGGTTGACTATCCCTGTTGGGCGGGTTGCGGTGGCCTGCGCGTGCGCACCTGTTGACCTCTGGGTCCTCCGTTTGCCGTGCCTTTTCCGTCGCGAGGCAAGGCTGTCACGGCCTTGCCCTCGGCGGGTGGGGGTCCTTGCGTTAACGCACACGGTGAACGGGGGAACAGGGTCGGGCTCATACCCACTGAGGAGTTGGGAGCACGGCTTGTATTCCAGCCGGTTAACCATAGGTCGTGGGGGAGGAGCGTGGCGGGCTTGTGGGTGGGGGTGCGTGGCGTTGGCGCAGGTCAACCCCTCGACGCGGTGTGCCGACGGCAAGGACAAGGCCAAGATCGCGGGCGGCGGCAGCGACGTCCAGATGGCCGATGCGGCCGGCGCGGCGGATAGCAGTGCCGAGGGCGCGGGGAGCCCAGCAGGGCGAGCCGGGTCGGTGGCGAGCGGTGACTCGGAGTGGCTTCGGGATGGGTCTTCGGCCCATACTGGCCACGACATGCGCGGCGGCGGCATCCCTGCGGGGTATCCCAACGAGGCAGAGGACCAAGCGACGAAGCATCCGCTTGTCGATGGCCCGCCTAGTTAAGAGCGGACTTGTCGGTTTTCATGGAACTTTCATGGTCTTCATTACCACATGGATCATCCATTGGAGAATGTGCCACTGTCAAACGATGGAACGGCAGTGCATTGGTCAACCAACCAAGTCCAGCAAGTTAATTCATGAAAAGAGCCCACGGACAATGTCTTTGTTTGGAACAGTCAGCTTCCGATCGGCACATCGCACGAAAGCCCACTCAAATGGCACTAAGGACACATGGAAAGCCTCATTTCAGAATTGAACATGAAGCGAGGCGCGGAATGGTCTGCAATTAGTGATCATTTTAAAAGCTCTCATAGATCATGCAACGACACCACGTCAACTGACGCACAAGACCCCAGCTGTTTCGCCATGTTAATGAACGGAACTCGCCTATAAAAGAGAAGCAGGCGATGGCGTTGTTACGGAGTAGGTCGGCGCGTCTAGCCAGGACTGTTGTTCCCTTTTTCGATTGGATACCCACTCTTGCGCGTACGAGCAACAAAGATCCTGTACTATCCTCCCTGCCTGTTGTATGACCCCCCGCCTCAGAATCATTCTGAGGCCACTCCCCTCATTATACCACATACGGCTATCTTGACTTCGCCGACACCCTGCTCGCACTCATCGCCCACTCCTAAACGCCTCTGCACCCCGCCGAGACACCAAACAGTTGATTTGAAGGAGAAAGCCATAGGAAACATGTGAATACCAACCAGGCCGGCATCAGAGGGCAAAGATAGACCATGGCACCAGAGGGGGGGGAAAATGACCACAACACCAAAGGGGGGAAAATGCCGCAACAGCGGGGAGAGCGTTGATGAAATGAGCAAATGCTAGTACAGCGGCGTTTACAAAAGGCCCGCATATGGTCCCATCCTCAATCGAATCGCCATGCGATGCTGGCTCCGAAGCGACAAAACTCAACATCCAAAAGCAACTGCTTCCCTCTGCTTCACGGGGGGGGT
>Ga0209186_1003511_pt1 | contig 10754 bp, 4 predicted proteins | sample SidtaG_FD_187426 | JGI IMG/M metagenome (GOLD analysis project Ga0209186, IMG submission 187426) | Marine algal microbial communities from Sidmouth, United Kingdom - Sidmouth_Male2 metaG (SPAdes) (version 2) | ecosystem: Host-associated > Algae > Red algae > Unclassified | place: Sidmouth, United...
GGTGTCCGGCATCGCGTCTCGGCTGCAATAATTTCCTCAAGCGCCGCGAACTCAGGCGTCGCGAAACGTCCTAAGGCGCAAACGCTGCGTTAAACGCATCGACGAAACGGTTCATGTCTGCATCCGTTAGTAGGTCGATGCCTGCTGCTTCGGCGCGGCCGCCGCCGCCAAACTCGGCGGCGAAGTCTCCGGCTTGCCGGCTGGGTCTCGCGAGCGGCGCGCGAAGGGAGACGCGAAAGCCGCCGGAATCGGGCCCGAGGTGCGTTAGAACAGCGAAGGCTTTATCCGGCTCTTCATCGACGAGGGCATTGGCAAATAATCCGCTGATACGGTTCGAGGCGGCGCTGGCGGGCAAGGAAACAATCTGGCCTGCGTTTGAATTATGGACTTCGCGCGCGCTGGCGGCGATATCCCAATCAGAGCGATGGCCTTGACGTAAAATATCTAAGGTCTTGGGCGCATCTTCCAAAAAGGCCATTGGGTCCGGATAGGCGGCTAGGATTGCGTAAAGATCAATCGGGTGGAAATGCAGATCATCTATCGTGAGCCCGTAGGCATTATAATTCACCAGCTCGCCGAGCTCGCGCAATTGTCCCAAAGGCACATTTAAGTTCCTGTCTTTGGCAAGTCGTCCGGCGAGGGCCTGAAAATTATCACCATAAGCCCCGCAAACGGCCCACGCCGAGTGAGCGCCGCCAAGGTGTTGGTCGATTAAAAATGCCGTGCAGGTTTCGGGCGAGGCATCCATCAAAACGGTCAAGCCGTCATGCGCCGGAATATCGCCGGTAGCGTGATGATCGCAAAAGAAAACCTCCGCCCCCGCGTGCAGGGCCGTGTTCAGGCCGGGCGCGTTTCGGGCCATTCCAATATCCAGCGCCGTGATACGGTCGCCCGCAGCGACGTCATTGGCAATGCGGGCAAAAAGTTTCGTATCCCGTTTGACGCCCGTTATCAGCTGCGCGTCAGGCCGAGGATCGACCTGCCGCATCTGCAAGAGCGAGAAGATGCCGTCGGCATCTCCATTAAACAGGTCGAAATCAGCCATTGGTTTCGGTCAGTTAGAGATCAACCGTCAGGAAGCCGTTAGACTCCAGATAGTCAACGACCTGAGCCGCTGCATCTTCGGCAGAGGTTTTAACTGTATTGATGTGAATCTCAGGGTTTTCAGGCGGCTGATATTCGGAATCAATTCCCGTGAAGTTCTTTATCTCTCCGGCGCGGGCGCGTTTATACAGACCTTTGACATCGCGTTTTTCTGCGACCTCAAGCGGCGTATCGACGAAGACTTCGATGAAGGCACCGTCGCCCGCTTTGCTGCGCACCATTTGGCGTTCAGCGCGGTAAGGGCTGATGAAAGAACACATTGTGATAAGGCCCGCATTATTCATCAGGCGGGAAACTTCGCCAATACGGCGCACATTCTCAACACGGTCTTCTTTGGTGAAGCCGAGATCACGGTTCAGCCCATGGCGGATATTATCTCCGTCGAGCGTATAGGTGTGATGGCCGCGTTCAAAGAGCAGCTGATCGACAAGGTTGGCGATCGTGCTTTTGCCGGAACCGGACAGCCCTGTGAACCAGATCGTGGCGGGCTGCTGGCCTTTTTGTTCGGCGCGGGCCGTGTGATCAATATTGAAGTCCTGACGCACGATGTTCTTGGAACGGCGCAGCGCGAAGTCAATCGTGCCCGCCCCGACCGTGCGGTTGGTCATACGGTCAACAACAACGAAGGCGCCCGTCGTGCGGTTGTTCACATAAGGATCAAATGGGATAGGCTTGGTCAGCGATAAGGTCACAACGCCAATCTCGTTCAACTCCAAAGTTTTCGCGGCGGCTTCTGAGAAATCCGCCACATCAACACGATGTTTCAGCGCCGTGATAGAGCCTGCCGCAGAGGTGTTTGCTGTGCGGATAATATATTGGCGGCCCGGGAAGAGACGCGTGTCGTCCATCCAAATCAGATGGGCTTGAAACTGATCCGCAACTTCATTTGGCGCATCTGTTTTGCAGATAAAATCACCGCGCGAAATATCAATTTCGTCTTCCAGCGTAATCGTAACGGCTTGGTCCATGCGCGCATGATCCAAGCTCTCTTTGTAAAGCACGATGTCTTTGACTTTGGAGCGTTTGCCGGACGGCATGGCCATAATTTCGTCGCCCTTAGAAATTGTGCCTGAGGCGATTGTGCCTGAGAATCCGCGGAAATCGAGGTTCGGACGGTTGACCCACTGTACGGGCATGCGGAACGGAGTTTCCAGCGCTTCGCGGTCAACCTCAACATCTTCAAGGAACTCAAGCAGGCTTGGGCCTTTATACCAAGGCGCGACGTTAGACTTGGTCGTAACATTGTCGCCGTCCAAAGCACTAACCGGAATGGTCATGATGTCTTGGAAATTCAAATTTTTCGCAAAGATACGGAAGTCTTCGTCAATTTCGTTGAACTTATGCTGGTCAAAATCAACAAGGTCCATTTTGTTCACGGCCACTACGACCTGAGGAATACCCAAAAGGCTCGCGATGTAAGCGTGGCGGCGAGTTTGTTCCATGACGCCGTAACGGGCATCGATGAGCAAGATCGCAACATCCGCGGTCGACGCGCCGGTCGCCATATTCCGTGTATATTGAACATGACCGGGCGTGTCGGCGATGACGAATTTACGCTTGTCCGTAGAGAAAAAGCGGTAGGCCACATCAATGGTAATGCCTTGCTCGCGCTCTGCCGCGAGGCCGTCCACGAGGAGGGCCAGATCAGGTTTTTCGCCCTGCGTGCCCGAGGCTTTTGAATCGCGTTCAATCGCCGCCATCTGATCTTCATAGATCAGTTTTGAGTCATAAAGCAGACGGCCAATGAGTGTCGATTTACCGTCATCAACGGAGCCGCAGGTGAAAACGCGCAGGAAGCTCTTTTTCTCTTGAGCGTCCAAATAGGCTTTGATGTCTTTTGCGATTAAGGGGTCATGGTGAGCCATTAGAAGTACCCTTCCTCTTTTTTCTTCTCCATGGACTGACCTGCGTCGGAGTCGATGACCCGGCCCTGACGTTCTGATCCTGTCGCCAGGAGTATTTCTTGAATGACGTCTTGCAGCGTTGTCGCCTCAGACTCGACCGCGCCCGTTAGCGGGTAACAGCCCAGCGTCCGGAAACGGACGGATTTCATCATCGGCGTTTCGCCTTCGTTGAGCGGCATGCGGTCATCATCGACCATGATCAGTCCGCCGTCGCGCTCGACGACAGGACGTTCAGCCGACAGATAAAGTCCAGGAATTTGGATGTTTTCGCGGTAAATATACTGCCAGATATCTAGCTCGGTCCAATTGGAGATTGGAAAGACGCGCATGCTTTCGCCTTTTTGAACACGGGCATTATATATGTCCCAAAGTTCCGGGCGTTGGTTCTTCGCGTCCCAACGGTGATGTTCGTTTCGAAAGCTAAAGATACGCTCTTTCGCGCGAGACTTTTCTTCGTCGCGGCGTGCGCCGCCAAAGGCTGCATCAAATTTTCCGGCATCCAGCGCCTGCTTCAGGCCTTGCGTCTTGGTGATATCCGTATGGACAGCGGATCCATGCGAGAATGGCCCGACATTTTGCTCAATCGCATCCGGATTGATATGGGTGATTAGCTCCATGCCCGCCTCTTTGGCGCGGCGGTCGCGAAATTCGTACATTTCTTTGAATTTCCACTGCGTATCGACGTGCAATAGAGGGAAGGGCGGAGGCGACGGGTAAAACGCCTTAATCGCGAGCTCGAGCATAACCGAGCTGTCTTTACCGACAGAATATAACATGACCGGATTTTCGCACTGCGCGACGACTTCGCGCATGATGTGAATACTTTCGGCCTCTAATCGGTCCAAATGCGTCAGGCGCTGACCCGAAGGTCCCGCCGCGTCGCGCTCAAGCGTGTCTAATGCTGCCATAGCCTTTTCCTGTGTTCTCGGAGTGAGTTGCCCGCCATCACGCAACCGTTTCAGCGTTTTGCCGTCATTAAAGACTTTGCGGGCAATGGTGGACTCGGATTGACCGACGTCTGCCGCAAATTTTTCGATACGTGTGATGATATCTCGGGTCATTGTGGGATATTTCCCACGATTTATAAAAAGAGTCAAGCCTCTCTATAATCGCCCCAAGTTAGCTGGCTTTTTGTGTCTCGTTTTCTGAATCATACGCGCGGCGGATGATCTCGATGCGATGTTTATGTTTCGCGCCCCAACTGAGCATGTTTTGTAGGGGTTCAATATAAGACTCGCCCAAGGGGGTTAGGGCATAATCTACGCGGGGCGGAACACCGCCTTGCGTTTCGCGGGTGATGAGCCCGTCCCGTTCCAGCTCGCGCAGGGTTTGCGATAGCATGCGCTGCGAGATATCAGGGATAGCGCCGCGAAGCTCTGAAAAACGGTGCGTGCCAAAAGAAAGATGGCAGAGGATCAAGCTGGGCCATTTCCGACCGAGCAATCCCAATATCCCGCGCACAGGACACCTTTCTTGGTCATAGAATATCTCCGGGGCCTTTCCGGGAAAAGGATAGCGTTTTGATTTTGAGCCCATGAATGAGTGCCTTCGTTCGAAGCAATAGCATTAGTATAAAAATGTAACTCGGTAGTTAAGACGGGCGAAAAGACTGCAAGGCGGTATGGCTAAGAGTAAGCAATTTGTAATCGCCGTGCCCGACATTGACCCTATTATCGTAAGCTATGTGAGCTTCGAAATGAGACTGTAAAACCGTCCCCAAAAGTAGAAACTTGGAAAATATTTTACAATTTATAGTTAAATTTTTCCCTTTTGTGATTAACCATAAACACGTAAATAAGCGTTTTTTTTCAACTACTTATGAGGGCGTTAATCATAAAGGTTAAGCGACCTGAACCCAACCTCACCGGTTAGCTTTTCACTAACCATAATGATATCGCCTGATTAACCAGTGATTCATAGATGCAGGTTGAACGTGTTGGCTCAAATAGAGTCAGGATGGGTCTCATGACCGGTTTATTCAAAAAAATCATTGCTAAAACGAAACGCTATATTGGCGGGACGGTCAAAGCGTCCGCCGCGGCGGGCCTGCTTTTGGCGGGCGCGGCCGCTGCCCCAACGGCCTGGGCAACGACGTTCACGGAAACGGTTCCAAATGGGAACGGACCTATCCCAAACACCTATCCTCCCGTGGGCGGCACGATGTTTGTGTTGGTTGGCGCGAATGGGAACCTATATTATCAGTTCGTCAATCCATCGACTCAGTTTGAAGGTTTTGCCGGAACAGGCACGCCAGTCGCGTTTCAAGGCATACCGACATTCCAGCTCGGACCGACGCAGGCGCTGAACTGCGGAACAGTCTCATGTACAGACTATTTCGGCGGCTCTATTGTAGAGGGTTATGCACGGCTGACCGTGAGGGACGCCGACGCCTGTGATGCGAGCACGGGATCTTCCGGCAGTAGTGATAATTTTGACTATCAAGATGTATTCTTTGAAGTGAACGGCATTCAAGTCTCCAGCCTATCTGATCTTGCCCCAAATTCTGTCGAGCGAACAAACTTTGCTGGCACGACAACGGTAGGGACTGAAAATTGTTTCCGTAATCAGGGTAGCGCTGAGACGAGCACGTCTTGGTTTGATCTTCCCGGTGCATTATTGACCGATATTTTGGCAACGGGCGGCACGACACCGTTCATTACCGATTTGGACACCGGCTCTAACACAACTCGAGGAGACAACTTTTGGTATTTCAAGGATGGTAATGATGCTACAGGTACGCCGGAGGTTGCGCCTGGTATCACGATTGAAAAAACGGCGGACCGTACAAATTACGCGGCTGTCGGCGACGTCATCAATTATTCCTTCCTTGTTACAAATATCGGCTCGGTGCAGTTAAATGACATCGTGGTCGATGACTCTTTCATCACCGGTGCAGTGTCCTGCCCCTTAACATCGCTCGCCACAGGCGAGGATATGACCTGTACAGGAGAGCATATTGTCACTCAGGCCAATATCGACGATGATGATGTATTTGTGAACACTGCCGAAGTGACAGCCAACCCGTCAGAAGGCCAACTCGGTAATGTCTCCGGCACGCTTTCAATTCCCGGACCCGATGCCGATAATTCAATGACACTAACAAAAACAGCCGACAAAACGACGGATGTCCAAGCGGGCGACACGATTACCTATACATATGTCGCGACGAACACCGGCAACATCACTTTAGATGATGTGACAGTTACTGATATGCACGGAGGATCAGGAACATTATCTGCGGTGACACCTGCTCCAGTGACCCTCGCGCCAGGCGCCAGTCAAAGTTTCACGGCAACATATGTCGTGACCCAAGCAGATTATGACGTTGGCGCTGATATTCTCAATACAGCGACGGCCACCTCCACACCCAAGCGGGGAACGATCACGGATCCGACTGCCGATGAGTCCATTGCAATGGGCGTTCCAACACCAGAAGCGGTTTTCTCTAAACTTGCGAGCCCCGATTCAGGTCTAAGTGAAGGCGACACGGTTACTTATACTTACACCGTCGAGAATACAGGGGACGTAACCCTGACCAACACCTCTGTTTCGGATGTGCACTCCGGATCAGGCACGCTTTCCTCCATTACCCCTTCAGGCGTGGATCTTGCGCCGGGCGCGAGCCAAGATTTCACGGCAACCTACATCATTACCCAAGCAGATTTCGATGCCGGTGTTGATATCGCCAACACGGCAACGCTGAACACAACGCCTGCAGGCGGCACTTTACCGCCAACAACAGCGGATGAGACAGTTGCGCTCGTTGCCCCATCCCCCGCAGCGACAATGACGAAAACCGCCAGCGACGATACGGATGTGACGGCCGGCCAAACCATCACATATGACTATGTGGTCACTAATACAGGCGATGTAACGCTAACGGATGTCTCCGTCTCGGATTCGCATTCCGGTTCCGGCTCGCTATCCGCAATTACGCCCGCAACCGTTGACCTTGCGCCGGGCGATAGCCAGACTTTCACAGCCACTTATACTGTCACCCAAGCAGATATCGACGCGGGCGTTCCTATTACAAACACAGCGACTTTAGCTGCGACACCTAGCGGCGGTACCCTTCCGCCCGTAACTGCAGACGAATCTATTGCGCCAGTTGCCCCTGCGCCTGCGATGACATTAGCCAAAACTGCCTCAGACACGACAGATGTCGCAGCTGGCGATGTGATTACTTATTCTTATCTTGCGACGAACACAGGCAATGTCAGCATGACAGCTGTCAGCATTTCAGACAGTCATTCCGGCACAGGCACCTTGTCAGTAATCACGCCTGCCAGCGTTGATCTCGCGCCGGGCGACAGCCAGACATTCACGGCGACCTATACTGTCACGCAAGCAGATTTGGATGCCGGATCGGATATTACGAACATCGCGACAGTGAACGGAACGCCGGAGGGCGGGACCTACACGCCGGTTACAGATGATGAGACCGTCAGTCCTGCTACACCTTCTCCTGCGCTTTCTATCGAAAAAACAGCAGACGTTTCATCCGGCCTTAGTGTCGGCGATCTTGTGACCTACACTTATGCCGTCCAAAACACAGGTAACGTGACCATGAATGCCGTGAGTGTTTCAGATGTACATCAAGGCTCGGGAACGCTCTCTGCAATCACACCGGCGAGTGTTAACCTTGCGCCGGGCGATACGCAGGATTTCACGTCTACCTATACCGTCACACAAAATGACATTGATGCAGGCACAGCTATCACAAATGATGCAACGGCAAATGGAACGCCCGTCGCAGGTAATTATATTCCAGTTTCAGACTCGGAATCCGTCTTGCCGAACCCGCCGAACCCCGCGATTGATCTCTTTAAAGTCGCAGATGTAACGACGGACCTAAAACTAGGCGACGTTGTTACCTATACGTACACAGCATTGAACACGGGAAGCGTGACATTGACGGATGTCAGCATTTCAGATGCGCATTCGGGTGCGGGCACATTATCTGCGGTAACGCCGGCCAATGTCGCAACTCTTGCCATTGGCGACAGCGCAGACTTCACGGCCACTTACACAGTGACGCAAGACGATATTGACGCCGGAACGCCGATTACAAATACAGCGACAGCGGCGGCAACACCTGCCAGCGGAACCTATGTTCCCGCAACGGCAGATGAGACCGTTGTAACGGAGACTTTTGCGCCGGAATTAGACGTTGTGAAAACTGCGGATGTGACGTCAGACCTCGCGCTTGGCGATGTCGTCACTTATACTTATGCGGTCACCAATACGGGTAATGTCACGATCAATAATGTTAGTGTGACGGATAGCCATTCCGGTGCGGGACCACTCGGGGCGATTACGCCCGCCAATGTCACAACACTTGCTGTCGGCGATAGCGTGGATTTCACGGCGTCCTATACAATTACACAAGCCGATTTGGATGCAGGCGGGACGATTACAAACACGGCGACTGCGGACGGCACGCCGACGGGCGGCACTTTGGTTCCGGCTACCGGGGACGAGACAGTTACACCTGAAGGTCCTGCTCCAGAGGCTGATTTCACTAAGGTTGCCGATATAACAACGAACCTGATGGTCGGCGATATCGTGACCTATACATATAGCGTCACCAACACCGGTAATGTAAGCCTCTCAAATATTTCCGTGTCAGATGCCCATGCGGGCGCAGGCACATTATCCGCGATTACGCCCGCCAATGTTGCGACTCTTGCGGTTGGCGATAGCGTCAATTTCACCGCCACTTATGCCGTGACCCAAGCCGATATTGATGCCGGAACGGCCATCACGAATATTGCGAGCTTGAGCGCGACGCCTGCCGGCGGGACGTTCCCGCCGACCACGGCAGATGAGTCTGTAGACCCCGAGGGACCTGCGCCAGAGCTCACGATCGTAAAGCGCGCGCTTGATACTGATTTCGCCGCTGTAGGCGATGTGCTGACCTATGAGTATGATGTCGTGAATATCGGAAATGTGACAATCAATGCCATCGCTGTCAGTGATGACAAAATTGCCTCTGTCTCTTGTCCTACTACGACACTTGCGCCTTTGGAAAATACGACTTGCACAGGGACCTATACCGTCACGCAAGCGGATTTGGATGCCGGCAGCGTCACCAATATCGCATCGGCGGGCGGGACGCCGACAGGTGGAACGCTCACACCGCCAACCGATATGGCGACAGTTGACGGGTCGCAAAACCCGGAATTGACCCTCGCCAAAACAGCTCTCGACAACGATTTTTCCGCTGTTGGCGATACGCTGGATTACGAATTCCTTGTCACCAATACGGGTAATGTTGAAGTTACCTCAATTGTCGTGACCGATGATAAGATCGCCTCTGTCAGCTGTCCCGTTACGACATTGACGCCGACACAGAGCACGACTTGTACAGCGACTTATACCGTCACGCAGGCCGATCTGGACGCGGGTTCAGTGACTAATATTGCGGACGCAAATGGCACGCCGTCCGGCGGAACCTTGGCGCCTGCAGGCGATACGGCAACCGTGGACGGCACGCAAAGCCCGGCTTTGACAACCGTCAAACGCGCAATTGATACTGATTTTACAGCCGTTGGCGATATTCTGACCTATGAATATGATGTCACCAATACCGGCAATGTTTCTATTACTGACCCGATTACCGTATCCGATGATAAGATCGCATCTGTTATCTGTCCTGCGCTTCCGGCCGGGGGTCTTGCGCCCGCGGCAACACTGACCTGTGAGGGCAGCTATAGCGTCACTCAAGATGATCTTGATGCGGGCGGCGTTACAAATATCGCCTCTGCGACGGATGGCACCACGACCTCTCCATCGGATGAGGTCACAGTTAACGGGACACAAACACCGACTTTGACAATTGCTAAAGCCGCGGTCGAGGCCGACTTCGCTGTTGTCGGTGATGTGCTGACCTATGAATATACTGTTGAGAACACAGGTAATGTCCTGATCTCTAATATCGTCGTTTCGGATGACAAGATCGCGTCTGTAAGCTGCGCCGTCTCAACCGTAGGCAATGGGGACGCCAATCTAGACCCAAGTGAGGTCGTGGTTTGTACGGGATCATATGCGGTCACCCAAGCTGATTTGGATGCCGGCTTTGTGACAAATATTGCCTCTGCAACGGGCACGCCGGCTGGCGGCACGCTGACAGATCCGGAGACATCTGAGACGGTGTCTGCTGATCAAATGCCCGCGCTGACGCTTGTAAAAGCTTCCGGAGAGACGGGCTTTGACACTGTCGGCGATATTCTGACCTATACATATACGGTCGAAAATACGGGCAATGTCCTCGTAAGCGCTTTGGATGTTTCCGATGATAAAATTGCAAATGTTGTCTGTGATGTTCCGGCTATCGGAAACAATGACGCCAATCTTGACCCGAATGAGACCGTTATCTGTACGGGTGATTATGCCGTCACCCAGGCTGATCTAGATGCGGGCGACGTAACAAATATTGCGTCGGCGACAGCTACCCCTGCGGGCGGAACGCTGACGCCGCCAACAGATGATCTGACAATCACGGCTGACCAACAGCCATCCATGGAAACCGTGAAAACCGCCACAGATATCAATTTTGAAGTCCCGGGTGATATCACGACCTATGAGTATGTTGTGACCAATACGGGTAACGTCACGCTGACGGACCCCATCACGGTTACAGATAATCTGATTTCTACAGTTACGTGTCCTGCTCTGCCCGCAGGCGGATTGGCCCCTACGGCAAGCCTGACCTGTACAGCTCAATATACAGCGACGCAGGCTGAT
>Ga0209186_1003515_pt1 | contig 10750 bp, 19 predicted proteins | sample SidtaG_FD_187426 | JGI IMG/M metagenome (GOLD analysis project Ga0209186, IMG submission 187426) | Marine algal microbial communities from Sidmouth, United Kingdom - Sidmouth_Male2 metaG (SPAdes) (version 2) | ecosystem: Host-associated > Algae > Red algae > Unclassified | place: Sidmouth...
TTCGCCATCTAAATCATGGCGTCTCTCTCGAGTCCTAGCCCTTGCGCGCCTTTGCGCCGTCTAGGTCCTCTCGGGAGGTCGACCCTTTGGGTCCTTCTCTTCTGTATTGTCAGTGTTGCCACGGGGTCTTTGTTCGCGCCTTCTTTGTTGCCACACCCGGAGACGTCACTAACTACTTGGAGCTCATCAACTGGATGCTCCGACGGCACGACGACGAGACCTCAGTGGCGACACTCGTCGAAACACTGAACGTCGCAGTCCAGCGGGAAGACGAGGACGAGCTGTCCTCAGCCAAACGGCTCCGCCGCCTCAACACCGAGTGCGGGCTCATGTACGGGGAGGGCGCGCTCAGAGGGCTGTTCTTGGAAAGCGTCCACCGCGCAGCGCGCGCCACGGTTCTTGTGCGGAACATCGCCGGCATGACTATGGTGGAACTAGCTCGTCTCGCCCAGACTAACAGTTACGAACACCGCTGGCTAAGACACGAGCAGCGTACAGAGAGGACCAAGGAGCGAGAGCCGCTTGCGAAGGAGACCCGCCTTGGGCGGCAGGTGCGCCTGGCCGCAACCCCGCGAGTGTCGGGGGGCACTCGGACGTACCCACCGCGGGACGCCCCGGTTCGAGTCGTCGGGCCCGTGGACTCCCCGAATCGAGTCGTCGAAGCTGTGGACGACCCGACACCCGGCTGCGGCGACAACCCACGCCGCCGTCCCCGACAGGGAGATGACGCTTCCCGTCCCATATCTCGGACGGGAGAGCACCCTTGATGTCAGTGTGGCAAGGTGGGCCATTGGACCGAGGTGTGCCCGATTTTCGACGTTCGCCTACGAGAGCGATTGGCCGGGGCCGGCCGCTGGTCCACTCTCCGCACTCCCTCTGCGGCGCGGGCAGCCCCGCGTATGGGGCGGCGGGTGCCGGTTGCCACCCCCAAGGACGATTCCAGTTCAAGCCGCGATGATTCGGCACCCCTGGAGAAGGGGGAACCGCCGGCCGGGACAGAGGTCGGACCGGCAACCTCCTCTGAGTCCAAGGAGGGAAATGATTAGCCACCGGTGCTGGGACCTCCCCGCGGCGACCTGTGGACCCAGCCAGGGGCACGGATGCGATGCGAGTACGCAACCAATCCCACCCAAGTGGATCCGCCCTCGGGACGCGCCCCTCCCAAACAGTCAGGAAGGCCGGAATGTGGTGGCCATCCTGTCAGGGTCTAACTATCAGATGACCAGCCGCATCTGGCCGGCAGCGGGGCGTGAGTTATCCCTCCTCTTCAATGTCGATACGGGGTCCGGCGTCTCTCTAATATGAGAAGAGCTGCTCCCCCAGGAGATGAAGGTTGCGCCCATAGACGCGGCGACCACCCAGCTGTACGACGTGAATGGGGGACTTCTACCCATCATGGGCACGGTGACCCTCAAGGTGCGGATAGGCACCTACACGGCGGAGGTCATGTGCGGGGTAGTGCGCGGAAAGTCGGTCCCCCTTCTACTGGGGACGGACTGCACCGATGTCCACATGCCCAACCTCTGCGGACCGAAGGGATACATCCAGGTACTGAATGGATGTAAGGTCCCCACTCTCCTTCGAGGGAAAACGGTGTCGTATGCGAAGACGAACCGTACCTGCGGGGCTGGTGCCACAAGGGACGCGGACGCTAACGTGCACGTTGCCCTCGAGGTCGGTCTGCCCCCCCGGTCCAGGGGCTATGTCCCAGTACAGACAGCGTTCCAAGGGAGTGGGGTCATTACCCAACGCCACCGGGTGTATGAGCGCCACCGAGTTCATGTGGCGTCCGGCACCATGGACTGTGCCGCAGACCAAACGTGGTGGGTGGAAGTGAACCACACGGGGAAGACGAGTAAACGCCTTCCCAAAGGAATGATCATGGGACACATTTCGGCCTACTCCGGCTCTGTGGTTGCCATATCCCGTGATGAATGGGCCTCATTGAGTCCCAGTCCGGCCACCGCGCCCGACGCGACCAACCTCATTGAGGAGCCCCATGTTCACACTTCGAACGTGCCCGAGGGGATACGACCCCGGGTTCTCTCCTTACTAGAGAAGCCCTGGCCTACGTGTGGTGGGCACTTGGGCGCCATAAATGCTACTGAGCATCGGATCGAGTTGAAACCGGGCTCGCAACCCGTCCGACTCAACCCTTATCGGATGGGTCCCCGGACTCGGGAACGCATCAGAACCCAGGTCGGCCGAATGCTCAAGCTCGAAGTCATAGAGCCTGTCCAGAGTGAATGGGCGAGCCCGGTCATCCTCATCCCTAAACCAGACGGGAGTCCCCGGTTCTTCATCGACTATCGGCAGTTGAACGAGCGCACACTACGCGACTTGTATCCTCAACCCCGGATGGACGACTGTCTCAAATCCCTAGGGGATGCCCAGTTCGCTTCCACGCTGGACTGCAACGCAGGGTACTGGAAGATCCCGATTGCCGAGGATGATAAACCCAAGAAGGCGTTCACCTGCCACTGTGGGACGTACCAATGTACCCGTCTGCCGTTTGGCCTGTGCAATGCCCCTGCCACATTTCAGCGGGCCATTGACATGATCCTGTCCGGATTCAAGTGGCAGAGTGTGCTCGTCTACCTAGACAATCTCATCATCTTCTCCGCAGATGCCGAGTCACACTTGTCCCACTTGGACATGGTACTCACCCTGTTGGGCCAAGACGGGGTGACGCTCAAGGCGCAGAAATGAAATCTCTCTAGTAAAGATGTGGAATACCTCGGACAAGTGTTCCGACCCGGGCGCCTGAGCTTGAATGAAAAGAACCTTCAGGCCATCAAGAATACCGTCTTCCCCAAGACCCAAACCCAACTGAGGATGTTCTTGGGCATGTGCAATGGCTACCGCCGGTTCACCGTAGACTTCTCCAAGACCGCGAAGCCGCTGAGTGAGTTAAAACAGCGTTAAGCTTCCAAAGCGGTTGAGTCCCCCGACCCCAGAGGAGCAGGCCGCGTTCGACAAGCCACTCGAGCAGCTATGACACCCGCCCATCCTTTCGATACCGCGAAAGGAGGGGAAGTACATCATCTATGTGGACGCCAGCTACGATCAGCTGGGGTGCTGTCTACTACAACAGCAAGCCGATGACAAGTACCTGCCTGTAGTTTACTTCAGTAAGGGCCTACTCCCGGCCGAGAAGAACTACACTGTCACCCCAATTGAGGGACTGGGAGTCGTGTGGGTCGCAGGCCTATGTCGGCCTTAAATATAAGGAGCGAAGTTCCTCATCCGGTGTGACCACAAGGCCCTAAAGTGGATACTGACCACGACGGCCTGCACCAACACCCGACTCAACCGGTGGCGCATTCTCCTCTCGGAGTTCGACTACGACGTGGAGAATAAGCCGGGCCCCCAACACGCGGTGGCGGATGCGCTATCTCGCCTCCCAACTGAGGGGTTGGACGAGGGGCCGATTTCCGAGGAAATTCCCACAGTCGGGGTGAATACCCGGTCGGGGGTCGTACTAGACCCCCAACGCCCCGAGAATATTGGGGCCGCCCGTATACCTCTGGGCGAGATAGCTCAGAAGCAGGCGGACGAAGAATTCTGCCAGGAGGTAAAGCAGTTACTTCATACCCCCGAGCCCTCGCCTTTCTACCAGAACGCAGATGGGTTACTCTGCCGAGAGGATCATCGGGGAGGCACCCAGCAGATATTGGTCCCCCAATCCATAGTCGAGGATGTGTTACGGGCAGGGCACTCTTCCCCCTTGGCGGCGCACCCAGGAGGGTCCCGGATGTACCAAACCCTGATGGACCATTACTATTGGGCCTCACTGGCCGCCGATGTCTTCGGCTGGGTCGCAGCGTGCCCCACGTGCGCGAAGAATCGACTCGTGGACATGCGGAGTACTGCACACATGCGACTATTACCCGCCACGGATCCTTTCGCGTCCCTGGCCATTGACGTACTTGGCCCCCTACCACGATCCCGCGAAGGATATGAGTACATCCTAGTCATTTGTGACCGCTTCACCAAGGTCACGCGGGCAGCTCCCCTGAAGGACATCTCGGTTGTTGATGTACTCTGTGCCTTCCTGAACACGTGGGTCGCAAGTTACGGGATTCCCGACTCGATTTTATCGGACAACCGACCCCAACTCGCCGCCGTACTCTGGCCAGGTGTGCTCAAGGCACTGGGTATCGACACCATCTATGAGTTCATGGTAGTACCGGACAAGACCCGTTCGCGTTCTTAAGTCGACGCCGGCTCAGTCCCGTGGCGACCGAACGACTCTCAGCCAGCACCGACACCGGGGAAGCAGTAACCCCCAGGCGGGCAAAAGAGAACTTCCTTCAGCGACTCGACACCCTGATACCCTTCGTCCGGGATTCCATGGAGAAGGCCCAAGCCCGCTACAAGTGGGCCTTCGACAAACGCGTGCAGGCCCGATGCGAGGCCCTCCGAGTCGGAGACTGGGTATTCTTCATGTCACACGAGAACCAGGGGGGTAAGCTCGTCTTCTAGACCCTGGGGCCCTACCAGATCCTGAAGAACGCTGGGCGTCGGCACACTATCACAAGAGAAGATACATACGCACCAGGAACGGGAACCACGCCACCCGGCCCCCTGAACCGTCGGAGGGTGACCCTGCCTCGGCGCGGGCCCTGGCCGCGTGGCGGGGCCCCTCCCTGCCCTCGTCGGCTAGTAAACCGATAGAGGCTGTCTTTGACCTCTTCGTCGGACAGGGATACGACGAACACGAGCGGCTTATGCTCAAGGTGCGGTGGTTCGAGTATGGACCCCGGGAGGAATCCTGGCACTATGTGGAAGACCTTCCGTCTGAGAGGGTCCGCAAACTCTGCTTGAAACACCGACGCACGTTGCAACGAAGGGTTCCAAACAACTAACCCTTAGTGCAGGGTACACATACACACTTCGTACGGAGGAAAAAACCCACGGCCGCGCTCCGAGTGGAACTCCGCGGAAAAACCCCTGACTCCGGGGCTCTCGACACAAGAACAAACAACGTAGCGTCCTCTCGCTACTCGAGAGGATCGGCCGACCCAACAGCGGGGGTCCAGCCAGATACTGGGCTCCCACACGGGTACTGGCCATTCACCCCGGTCAGGCGACGGCGGGACATCGCCGCGCGCGTACCCCCCGTAGGGCTCGCGGGCCGGGGGGTCAAAAGAATACTCAAGCTCCGGCCCCTGGACCGTGGGGGCGGGTTCCCACGTCAAACGCGGGGCCCTGCTCGGCCCCACCCCGGCTGACGAGTACCCCGCGCCGTACGGGGCGTGCCCCAACGCCGGAGCACCCCCGGCGGAGTAGGAATAGCCGCCAGCACATTAAGGCTGGGCGGCTGCGACGGGCTCCCCGGCATACGGGGCTCGAGTTGAGCTCCCGCCGCCCGCCGGTGCCGCGGGCGCCGGCGCCACCCATCGGCCGTGTCCCTCCAAGCGCGAGTCCATCTGGTTCCTGATGGCCTCGGGGGTCGTATCGACCAGAAACAAGTCGGCCACCGCCGAGAGGAGTGACGGGGACCCCCGCAGTACGGCCCCGGCGCCCCGGGTGACCCAAGACAGGGTGTCCATTAAGGAGGCCACTATTGCCTCCCCGTGTGCAGCCCGAAGCGTCCCCGCCGTAGGCAGGAGCACTGCCCAGAGAGACGCGCTGTACGACAGCCAATGCCGGGTACCTGTGGGTATGAAAAACGAGTCACAACCCAAGTGAGCGCTCCGAGACATAGCGCACGAACGAGAGAGAAACAGAGGCAGAAAACTGGTCCATGTTGGAGTGCACAAGTGTCTCCACCGCGCAGTTACAGGGGAAAAGAAACATCGTAAAGCCTGTTGGTTGGTTTTTTGCCGTCCATGTTCGTGCCGCGAACCCGGACTGTCCGGATCCTCGTCAGTGGCCGAGCTTTCCGTCGCTCCACATTCTTCCATCTCGGTCTACTCAATCAGGGGAGGGGCACAGGTCAGGTCAGTATTGGGCAGGGTGGGTAAAGAGGGCCGGTACAGGGCGCACACACGTGGTCGAGCGCCGCGGCGGTAGACGGGGGATTCAGCCAGGAAGCCCGATAGAGAACACCTCCTCGTGAGACGCTGTTCGCCACCCACGCAATCCGAATGCGTTTGATGTTTCAGCTTGGCGACTGAAATTATTCCGACGAGTCTGACCCAGAAGAACTAGCTCAGCTGGGGGTGTTCTCAGCAGCCTCGGTGTGCAGCAGCATCCTCAGAATCATCTCATAAGATTCGCACAGCCGCCAGCGACGTAGCGGCCACCTGTCACAATACGTCGACAAGTTGCGGCCCGACCCCCCCCCCTGAGGTGCACTCTGTACTTCAACGCCATTGGTCGACCGCGAATGCCCTACTCGGACAATTGCGCCTCGTTTACGCACTCAATCGCCACGGGTCTCTCTGGTCCTGACTCGTGCGGGCCACAACGCTTTTTCATCTAATGGATCTTTCTTTGACCTCCCATCCGCTCGCACCTGGTGGGTACCGGCTGCAGCTGCCGCCAAACGCACGGGCGGGCCCCGCCGACGGCGCCACGTTGACCGTCAGCTTCCGCTACAATCGCCCATCTGGCACCATCGGGGCCCATCAGGAACCAGAGTCCATCGGCTTGGCGATTCAATGGGCCCCAATGGAGCCCGATGGAGCCCAAAGAGCGCCCACCGGGAGAACACCGAACACGCACACCGATCGGCCCCCTCGCGAGATCCACTAGACTTTGAGCCGGCCTCCGCGACCTGTTGTGCAAGGTATGGGCTGTAATGTGCCCTGCGCGTAAGTGCAAAGACCACACGATGTGTGAGTTATCACGAGACGTGTCGGAGTGTCTCGCAAAATGCAGTCCGACACGCCGACAGCGCCGAGGACGACCTCTGGCTGTGTCCTCGTTGTCCTGTAGGCCCCGGCTTTGGCGTCCCGGGACCGAACCACGACACCTTGGCATCTTCAATCTGTAGCTCTAGGGTGGCGGCTCTTGCGCTCTGCAGAAGGCTTCCGTTCCCCCCCTCCCCCCCCCCGTGGCGATCACGCGTGTTGTTTTCTTGGCCTGTCGAACGGCGCTCCGTCAGGCCCCGGTGACCCCCGGTCGGAGACACCCTCTGAGTTTGTGTCGCCGAGTTTGTGGCGCGACAGGGTGACACCATATAGCTTTAGGTCGAGCCATGTGGCGCAACAAGCTCGGCGCCACAAGTCAGAGCGTGTACCGGACTGGGTGTGAGGTATTAGTGCCCCACTTTTCGTGCGGGCCATGAGGCATTAAGTTTATCATCGGAGACCACGAGCGAAGCGGTCGGGGCGTGGCAACAGCGACCTGCCGCACCTCCGCCTCGTACCTGCGGTACTTGGCTCCACTGTTCGAGATCTTCTCCAGCGGCGGCCTGCATGGCGAGCCGGTCCCTGCATGAGCGATTTGGCTGCCTGCGTATGCCGCCAGAATACCTTCGCTGCCGCGAAGCGAGAGCAGAGGTAGTCTGACGGCGGAGGCATCACCGAGGCGGGTGCGTGCCAGCGGCGACATCATGGCGAAGGCGGAAGTGCCGTGACAACGGTGACGCAGTCGCGTACGCTCTGCGCCAGTACAACGGTTTAGCCGCTGCTTCGGCAGAGCGGCGGCGACGGTGATGGGGTGGCCGCGCCGGCGCTCTGCCGGCGGCGCCGCCGTGGCGACTGCGCGGTGGCGGCATCATTGCATTCAAAGAGGTGTCGCAGCGACCGCGGTGATGCCGTCCGATCGGATTCACGGAGACACGGCCGAGGCCACCGCATGCGCCATGGCCCCGGTGGCAACCCGACAGTGCCGATAACATGGCGGCGCCTCCAAGGCCGCAGTAGCAGCGCTGAGGCTCTATAGAAAGGGCCACCGCGGCGGCTGAGGTACGGGCGTGGCGGGATCGTTGCAGCAGAAATGGCATGGAACTGGCGGCGCGGCCGTTGCATCCGAGGGAGCGTGTCATCCGCGGAGGTGTCGCGGTAGCTGAGACTTGGTGGAAGTCGCGCAACCATAGAAAGTGCGGCACAGCGGAGCTGGAGGCGGTGGTGAAGCATTAGCGGACGTGATGTGTTGACGTCATTGCTGCTGCCGTCTGTGGGGAGGGAGGGAGCTCGAGGAAAAGAACAAGAAAGGTCATCTGGACAGTGATGCCCCCCCCCCTGCCGGCGTCCAGCGCCCACAGCCCCCGAAAACCGCGGAAGAAGCTGATAAGAGATGGAAATCATACAGACCACACATTCCACGCATAAAAGGAATTCAACCAGGATCGCGTCTCAATGCCGTCCTCTACATCAGCGTGGCGCGCGGCAGCAGCCACACCATATCTCCGCGTAGCGGCCAGGTTGGCAAAGTCATGCACAAAGTGGACTACTCGAATTACGTCGTCCAGCGGCACGAAGCGCATAGCACATTCGGCCTCCGAATACCACTTTTGCCAATGCAAGGGCTGGCACCCGCGCGCAGCCAGCGGGTACCCTTCCTCCGCGTCAACTGGCGCCATCACCATGACTACCACCCGATACTACAGCTCCATTTGGACGACGGCACGTACCTCCCCGACGCAGTGCTGGTCCGAGCTGGTGGTGCGCTTGTAAATGACTTAGTCGTACCACGAAGTTCTTCGGATCTCCTCAGCGCACCGCAGGGGCTGCTTGGCCTTTCCATCGCAATCAAAATCCCCGTCAAGGGTCACCCGGCTCGCCGACCTCATCTTCTCGTTGGGACTCTGTCCCAGAAGCTGACCCAGGTTCGAGAAAACAGGCAGACGCGCAATCTCCCCAACAGGTACGTACTTGAGGTAGTAGGGATGCTTCTCCGAACGCTGCGCTCCCCTTGGACGACGCAGACTTCGGGATGGGAGGGGACCGCCGCCAGAAGAGCGACCACCATGCTGCTCTTCGGTACCCCCCTCGGCGCGCTCTTCCGTCCCGGAACCTTTCGCCACATCCACGTTGGCAAGCACGGCGCACGCTTCCTGCGCTTGCCGAACCGACTGTATAGTGAAAGCCTTGGGATCCTTGATGCTCCTCAAATAGTACGCCTTGTTAGCCTTGTGGATCGTCTTGTTCATACCGGTACCGTTCGTGAGGTTTCCGTGCAGCCTCGCACACTCGCACACGTGGCTGAGCAGCCGGTGAACCTTCGTACTGCTTTTTTGGCCGACGGGGCGATTGAAGAGCTATTTGATAAAGATAGTTGCTTGCGTGCCGATAACAGAACCTTCCTCCACCCTCGTGGTTGTTGGAACGAAGTTGTGGTCTGTCTAGCAATGCGCGAGTGCAGCACGGCCTATTCACCAAACATGGGTGTCACCGCCAGGTGCACAGGCATGTCTCCGAAGGCCGCACGGTAAGCGTTGCAATCGTACTGAAAGCCTCGGGTCACCTCCGCCACCGCCGTGTTGTCGTCAGAAACATATCCATCGTCGACGCCACCATCAATAGCTCTTTCCGCAGAGACATATGTACCAGAGAAGCCAGCTGGAGGGGCCGCTGCTCGACCGAGTGTCCCTCCGGCCGCGCCACCTGTCCCGCAAACTTCACGTCTGTCGACGTCTGCAGCGAGGTGCTCGGCTCCTGTATAACGAGACGCCGCCCCGATGCCGCACGTGTTTCCAAAGAGGGCAGCCGACATGAATGGGAGCGCACTGTTGAATCCAATTCAACAGTGCGCTCCCATTCTTCGACCTCAACACGTACAAACCACACCCCGCAGCTGCTTTCCCGAAACTGCTGGCTGCTGCTGTTTCGCCGTGACGAAGTAGCTGCTCAAACCGATAGGAAGCATGTATGAAAATGGCAAAGGATCTGGTGCCAGTCAAGACAATACAGGTTAGTACATTGTCACACACGGGACCCGCCGGAGCAGGCGGGGGAGAGCCGTGCCAACGCGACGGCACGCTCGAGAACAAGCCACATGCAAGCGCGATGCCTAGGACACAGCTGATGAACATAACCGGAAGGTGCTTTGCTCACCCGGTTGCGGCGATGCAGCTCTTTTCCGTGGTCACTTGTCTTGCTGTCAGTGGTCTTTCTCGGCTTGAGCGGTGGGTCACAGTCGTTTGTCACGTTCAGAAAAACGGCCATCAGTCGGTGAGCAAGCAATCGCGACACACCCTGGTCAAAGACCTGCTTCAGCCAGAGCTAGGTCCGGAGGGGCGCGCAGAGACAGAAGGACGAGAATAGGCAGTTGAACGAAGCAAGATGGGTGTAGTACAATGAACCGCGATCGCCTCGGAGAGGAGGGAAGTACCGGCCGTCCTAGCCGCTCGTGCGTCACCCGCTATGGGACTCGAGGTCCAGGAAGTCAGGCCGACCGAAACGCCAAGACAAACAGGCACGGTTTACTTGCCGGCGACGACGGTGCCTCCCACCGTCGTCGCCCTTCGTCCTTAAAGGGCGGAAACCGCTGCGCGGGGACCGGGGCCACTAGTTGGCCCGGTCCCGCGCTGCCAAATACCTACGATGCAGATAATTCCCTCCAATGCATGACACTACCCAATCTGGATTGACACGCCCCGCTGTCAGCACCGGACAATCCGACGAGCTCACCCAGACACGTGCGCCGCAGGCGCTCACACGCCGCAGTGGCACGCCACAAAGGCGACACACCACCGACCACCCGGCTTCCGCGCACCAGCGCCCACAGCCACGAGTACAACGCCTCTGGCGTAGTACTACATCTCCCCCATCTGAGACTGCGGCGTCCGCGCCGCACGAGGGAGACCGTCCACAGCGCATCGACGCGCAAGACAGGGGAACAGGAGAACCGCCAA
>Ga0209186_1003520_pt1 | contig 10734 bp, 17 predicted proteins | sample SidtaG_FD_187426 | JGI IMG/M metagenome (GOLD analysis project Ga0209186, IMG submission 187426) | Marine algal microbial communities from Sidmouth, United Kingdom - Sidmouth_Male2 metaG (SPAdes) (version 2) | ecosystem: Host-associated > Algae > Red algae > Unclassified | place: Sidmouth...
GGGGTGGGGGGGGGGGCGCTGCTGGGGGTGCGGTTGCGGCTGCGTCTCCCACAGGAGGGGAGGTGAAGCGGACACCTGTGGCCAGCAGCGGGCCGGCACGGTCCCGGGTCGCCTCCAACTTGGCCTCGTCCAGCTCGAGGCGGCGGCATATGAGCGCCGTGTTGTCGCGGTGGTGCTCAGTGTCGAGGCGCAGGCGCTCTTGGTGGAGAGACAGCACGGCACGCTCGTATGGGGAAAGGTCATTCCCGGATCGCTCGCATGCATGGGGAAGCCGCAATGTGGAGGTAAAGCGCAGCAGCTGGTTTCCCGCCCCATCTACGGTAGAGGCAGGCGTCGGCGTGGAGGGGAGTGAAGTAAAATCTCTGAGGAGCCGTCCGTCACGCCCAGAGAGCGAAGTGAAACCAGAGGACTCCTTTGCCGCGTCGCGCTGAGCCACAAACGCTTGTCCAAAAGGCGACAGGCCTGCGCTCCCAGACCGACGGAGGAAACGTTGCTTGCCGTCGCTCACGAGCGTTAGATTCAGCATGCGCTTGACAATGTAGCTGCCAGAGTTGCTCAGCTCCCCAATGTCCATGGCAACGAGGCGGGTGAGGTTGGCAGCGGTGGGGTGTGGTGGAACACGCAGTCCCCGGATCTTAACAAACTCAATCCTGGCAGCACAGGAGGGGTGAGGCGAAAGCTCAATAGTGTCCGGTGTCTCGAGTATGCCATGGGTCGGGAAGGGCATGGTGCTCGTGTTTCCGGACAAAGAGGGCAATATTAGGACGGGGCACAGCAAGCAAGGACAGTGGGGTGGGAAGCAGGCAAGTGGCGGAAAATCGTCGACGATTCTACGGTCTATTGTTGGCGCGGCAAACTCGCGCACGAGCCATTTCGGCTGAGAATGACGGGAGCAACAGCTCAGTCTTTGGCGCCAGAGAAAGACGGGTGACGAATGAGACAGTCCAAGCACGATAAGTGGTGTTGAAAGCTGGGTGCCCAAATAGTATCACAGAGATGGTAAACATGGCTACCTCCAATGGATTTGACACACCGAGCCTCCCAGGGTGGGCTCACATCTGCCACGTGGACTTCCCTGGAGGCAACGGTACATCACATCCACAATCTGTCCCGTTTTCGCAAGAAACCGACACGCGACTGGCCCTGCAACGAGAATCGATTGTACCATCGGGCAGCTGGCGACGACCGAGATCTCCGTTGAATCTGCTGTTCCCATTCGGCGAACGATCGCTCTCCAAAATGTGGTGAGATTTGTACTGAATCCACCACAACCAAAACGCGACCAATTTGAGATCGCGCCAAGGGTCGATTTCGATCCAAGTGAATTTCGGTTGCCCGCCTGCATCGAATGAGCCGGCGTGGAGGCGGTAGAGATCTTTCCGGAATCGCGCTGCTTGTCGTCGTGAGCCACATATGGTATTGGATGGCGCTGGGCTGGCGTGCAGGCAACGAGGCGTGCCAGAGATGAAGCAGCAGACGACACATCCGCTCGTGAGATTGAGTGATCCTCGGCCAGGCTGGTAAGAGCACGTTTATCGGTGCGCCAAAAAGCCATCTCAGATGGCATTTTGGCGATGAGGCATCTCTACCGGATCCTCAAAATGCCATCCGCCATCCCCACATCGCCATCCCCATCCCCCAAAAATTACTTTTGGGCATGGCGATGGCGATGCGCCAAACAAGGAGAGCCAATCAAACACTGCCAACACATCGAACATTCGGTGGAATTCTCTCGCGATGGAGTTGCATCTTCCAGCCTCTTGTCATTGCAGTCGGTTTGGAAACGAGATGGCATGGAGTCAATCGTGTCGCGCCTTCCACCAGCTAACGTCTTCCACAGTTGCACCCGTCCTTTCTTTCGTGGTCATGCTCGCTGGGTCTGTCGCCGTCACCAGCAGGCACGTGGTTTCTCCCCCAACAGACGTTGAACCTTCACCTCCTCCCCTTCTCCCCGATTGGTCCCCTGCACCGGTCGTGTACCCCGTGTGGCCGTGAACCTCCGTCTCTGTGTATCCCCCCAACCAAGAACGAGACGATGTCGCACGGTAGCGGGTCTAGCGGGGTTGAGCTTCAGCCCGGATGAAGACCTGGCCTTGGCTCGCTCGTTTGCCAGCACGACGCTGTCGACTACGGACATGACGTCAGACCTTTATTGGGAGGCCGTCGCCGACATCTACAAGAACCAGGCCGAAACGCGGATTCCAAGGACGACCAGGAGCTTCTTGAACCGATTTACGACGCTGCAGCGCGTCGTTGAATAGTACTTGGCAGCCAGTAGCGCCTTCCTTCCGCGTTCGGGCCAGGTCGAGAGTGATCGCCTTGTGGAGGTGATGACCCTGTACTGCAACACCAACAAGGTCCAGAACACGAAGGGTGACGTCGTTCCCGCGCCCGTTTTCAAGAGCACGGACGCGGCAATGTTGCGGTCGCAATGCCCCAAGTTAATTGAGCATGATTGGGGGTCCCTCGGCGACATCCCGGGGGGACCGCCCGTCACCGCACCGCGAGCGCGACGCGCGTCTCACTGCTGCTCATGCTGGTGGCATGGTTGCCGGCGCGGCAGGTGCAGCAGCAGTTGATGCGGCGCCCGCCGCGGCTGCAGTCGTCGTCCCCAATGCTGGGCGGGCGACCGCCGGCGTCTTGTTCGCAACGTCTGGGGCCGTGGGCAGCCGGAGGGAGGTGGCTGGGGCTACCTCGGCTGATGGGGCAGGAGCAGCTGAATGCCAATTGGATGCGGACGAAGGCGCTGGTTGAGACTGTCGACGCGAATCGGATAACGCGGACCCAGAGAGTCCTACTATTGCCGCGGCGGTTCCATCCCTCAGACAAAGCAGTAGTCGGCCGCGAGGGGTCAAGCGCCAGAAGACGGCAGTGCTCGTGGACAACCAGTCTGTTAGCGCCATCCGGGCCCTGACGAGTACTGTGGCGGATGTGGGGGAAACTTTGGCAGCGGAGAATCAACAGCGGACGGACGCGGCGGCTGTGGCGCTCGAGACAAGGCTCGTTGCTATGCTCGAGGAAGGACCTGAAAAGCGGCGGCGGGTGCGGGATCTATTGACGAGGACGCTGATTTTGGGGACTCCTTCACGTGGAGGAGTTACCAACGGCGGTACCGCTGTATCGGCAGCAAGTGGCGGAACGAGAGGCCTATCTGCCCCGATCGAGATTCTCGCCGGGCAGCCTGCTGGTCAGCTGACGGCGGCGTCGCGTACGCCGAACACACGGGGGGGGCACGAGGCGGCTTCGAGCCTCGTGAGCTGCGAGCCGAGTCGCCCACCCGTGGGTTTGGGCGGTCGATCACGCTGCCTGCAAGCCACGACTCGGTACGTGGCGGGCGCGGCGGGCCTGTAACGGGGGGGGGCGGGGGTAGCGGCAGCGATGTACTCAATGAGCCGATAGCGGCGCCCCCTACCCAGAGATCCCATGGACGGGCCGCACCTGTCAGCCGGCCGCCATCGACGCCCACTGGACGGCTGTCGGTAGCAGCGCCTGGTGGGGAGTTGATGGGCGGGGTGGAAACGCGCGGCTCTGCCGCGCCTATCGGCTCGCCTCCGGCCGCCGCTGGTGTTAATATGTCGGTGGATGGGATGGGGGTGCCTGTGTCGTGGATCCTGGCCTCACAGCCGACGGGGTATAATCCCGTCGGAAAACCCAGCACAGGATGCGGACCGCCACGCCAGAGTCACGACGCGAACGCCGGGATCACTGGGCGCGAAGCGCACAAAAACGACGGAAGCAACGCAAACGCAACGATGATTTATTCGAACACGCACGATGACCCCAAAGCATACACTCATGTAGGCTCAGAAACAAGACGCAGAACGTGCACAATCCCGACCCGCTGGCGCTACCAAGGGGGAACCGGTACGCGACGGGCCACGGTCTCAGGCCCGGGCCTCTAGTGGCCCCTGCCCAGCATCCCTGACGTCCCTTCCACTGGAAGGGGACCCCCGCCCGTCTCGGGCGGAAGCAGGAAAATCACCGAGACATCCTAATTTTCAGGATTTACCCGAAACCAATACCTCGGGACTTATCCCAAGATTTTTCAATTTTCCCGGATAGAATTCCGGAAGGATTTTATCCCTGGTCGAGATCATATCTCGGTTCGGCTGACGCTCGGATTGCGGAAGCTTCCACAAGCTTCCCGGTCCCCCCAGAGGGCCCGGATTTGGGAAGACGTGTGTCTCCCTTGTGTGTGTCAGACCCCTTCAGGTGGGCCCGATCCGGTGCTCCCCGCCTCGCGGCCCTCTAGAGGGGTAGTTTCATGTGTGGCCCTGGGGCTGCCTGGACACCCGCCCGAGGGGGCTGTCCCACGCTACCCCCCTAGAGCGGTTTTACGTGACTGTTCACGACCCGTCCCCGGCTCATTCCGGGGGCCGTGTCACCCCTGACAGGGGGTTTCCCCCACAGCCTGGTGGTGGTGGCCTGCCGCTATCGGTCGCCACCAGCTTTCCTCCGGCCACTGTGAGACGAGCGGCAGGCTACTCGCGCCCAGCCGCCGGGTTCTTGGTGGCTTCTCCGCATCGCCACGTTGTGGTTCACGGAGGGCGCCATGGCGGGGAGATGGAGCTTGTCCGGCCTTCTGCTGGTGCTCGAGCGCCGCTAGAGAGCCTGAGAGGTGCAGAGCTGCGTCTTTCGGCTCTGGACGCGCCGGTCCATCCGCCGCCGCCAGTGGCTGATTGGCCGTCGATCATCCAAGAAGAGGAATTGCAGATGACGGGGCCTTGGGGTGGCACAGCGTCCGGCGACGCGACCACTGGTCTTAATTGATCCGATGACCACAACGCCCATCCCGCCGGTCACCAACACCACCATGGCAACCACCGCCCTATCACCCAACTGCGTCCTCAGTTGGGCTGTGGCCCACCACGTGTCGGCAGTACTTCCGCGGCGCGCTCTGGGACTGGGGCTTCATCCAGGCCGCCGCGGTGGGCGAGGTGGGGCTCGACCGCGGCGGGGTGGGGCTCGGACGCAGCATCGGTGGTGGACGCTCGCGTGCGCGCGCGCCGGTGGGAGCTCCTCTCACCCCATTCAAGTAGGGGGCGGCGCGTGCGGCTCCAACCGCTGATGGTGCGCCAGAACTGCAGCGGGCACCTTGAGGTGCTGCCCCGCCCATTATTTCGGCAGCGTGGTGAGGGAGAGGTGGTGCGTATACTGAGAGATGCTTCGACAAGCAGGTCGCAGCGCACAAGTGCGTGCGTAGCATACGGGCGTGCGTCGACGGAGTCGGTGAAACACACAGGTGATGACGGAGCCGCGGCTGAGAGCCGGGGGCCACCTTGGAGTGTGTATCAACCAAGTCATACGTCTGGGGACTAGCCCCGGAACATCACGAACACAATCGTTTACCTATTTCAACTACAGGAAAACGTGCAGGCGACGCGTGGTTCGTGTGAGAACGTCCAAGCGGGAGGAGGCATAAACACGGCTCGCCAGCCGCAGTGGGGGAGCTGTGGTGGCGGTCGCGAGGTTGCGTGGGTGACAAATAGGCGACTTTCCACCGGGCGGGTGGCAAGCCGATGCCGGCTGTCGGCTACGGAGACGGGGCGCAGATACAGATTCCTGTATGCCATTGTTTTGCCCGACGAGCCGTCGTCAGAAACGGTGTATTTTAACCAGCGGCACAGCCGCGACTCTGCGGTGGACAGCCGTGTGGGATTCTGGGGCTTGAAAAAACAAGTACGGCTGCGAAGGTGTCGGTAAGCAGTGGCGGTGGGCCGACCTCTTGTTCTCTCTGATTCCTACAAGCCGCACCAAAAAAGAAAAGAAAAGGAGCAACAAAGGAAAATAGCACGAGTCCTCACCGCGAAGGTTCCACAGATGGTCCGACAAAGCGCCCCTCAGAGCCATGTGCCCATCCTCACTCATGACAGCGTCATAGCTACCAAGCAGAGCGTGCAAAGGAGCGGGCGTCGGGGGTCCCGGCTGCTCATCTGCGGCCCCTGGGGCACCCGGGGCGCCCGGGGCGCCCGGACCATCACCATCAGGCTCGTCAAACTCCGACACGAGGTCAACCGGAGGATATGCGTTGTCGTCTGCCGCCTCACCGTCCAGCGCCCGGCTCTTTCGCATGAAGACAATCATGTTGTGCAGGATTACGCACACCTCGCGTAACCTGCGCAATCAGCAGCAGGGTCTCGTCGCTCCACTCGTGTCTCTCCCCGCGCAGGATCTTGAAGCGGCCCTGAAGGCACCCAAAAAAGCGCTGCACGTACTTACGCACGCTTGTCTGGCACATAGCCGCGTGTTTCTCCTTCTCAATTGCCGCCGCGTGGTTCGGGAGAAAGAAGATGGCCCAGCGAGGGTAGGCTCCGTCCCCAAGAAGGGACATGAGCCAGTCTCTCTGCTGTCCGTTAAACTCATAGCCACCGGGGAGGTGCATCTGCCGACGGCCAGCGAGCACGTCGAGGAAAAATGGGCTGCTGTCAAGCACCGTCCGACCGTTGTTCGTCCCGGGACGCCCGGAAAACCAGTGCCAGCAGTAAGGGTCACTGTCCGCAACGGCCTCGCAGGACATAACTGCCAGCTTCGAGTCTTTCGGGTTGTGGTACTGCCCCTTCAGAGCACGAGGGCAGTTCTTCCATATCAGCTTCATGCAGTCCACACAGCCGATACACCCTGGAAAGCCGCGGGCTGCATTGCGGTCCGATATGGTCTGCAGCTCCGCACCGGGGCCCAAACCGGGTCCGCACAGGGCGTAAAAAAGGCCATGAAGGCCTGCCGCTGAGACTCCACGCTCATGTGAGCCTGGTCGTCAAGGTCCTCGAAGGACGCCCCGTTGCCCAGCCGCCGCAGGCTGTTGAGAATTTTGGCGAACACAGGGTGCCCTTGGCGCCCTGTGCAGTCCGTCCTCTGCAACAGGGTTAGCTCGACCGCTGGGAGCTCAGCCTCTAAAACTCTGTAGAGAGTCAGAGGGACCCGAAAGCGCCTCCTAAAATGCCGAGAAGAGTAGACAGGCACCGGAGCCAAGTACTGGGCAAACCACATGCAGTCACCGCGCTTTAGCGTCCTCGACCCGGGCGCGCGTCCGCCCCACCCTCTCGCATCCTCTGCATCATCCCCCATCACGCACACAGCGTCCGCCTCATCCGCAGCGGCGCAAATACCTGCTCTAGCGCCTTCGTCTCCCCCACCTTCAAGAAAGTCGGTCGTCCACAATGTCGTCAATATCCATATTTTGAAACGACAGGCCACGTGGCGGGTGGGGTACACGCTTGAGTAAGGCACAGCGCCGACGCGGAGCGTGCAGCAAAGGAGGGAGGAGGGGGGGTGCCGCACAGACGAGTAAGGTACGGCGTCGGAAAGACGGGGGCAGGACACGCAACGAGGGCGCGGCAGTGGTGGTGAAGGCACGGAGGAGGCGTGAAGTGTTCGACACTGCCGTGCAGTACAAGTCGGAGCACGGCAGTCCCGGAGATGGCACAGCAGCGCCATAGAGGGTGGAGCAGCGGCGGAGAGGGCGGGGCAGCGGCGGAGAGGGCGTAGCAGCGGCCGGTCGATCTACGCGCCCACGGGGCAGCGGCCGTGCGGACCGGACAGCTAGAAGCACAACGGGAGACCAGAGTATTAAGAACGAGGCATCAGCGGACTTGCGAAGCGAGCCCAATAAGCTGGAGTGGCAATCCCTATGGGTGTGCAATTGTTCTGCTTCAAGAGAGAATGTGTCAAAGAGACCGACACAACAAACGTCAATGAGCAGGCGAACAAAAAAGATGGCAGTTACATGGCTGGGAGGCGAGCCACAGAATGATCAACAGAGAATATTGGCAACACGTTAGCTACAGGACTGAGAGAAAGAGAGTAGAAACTAGTTGAACACACTCGCCTTCGAGACGAGTCACACACGGTGCACAGGACAGAAAGTAAAAAGGCAAAGCAAGCAAGTTGTGGGCAGTCTTGTCAGTCAAAAAACGTATTAAAAGGGCAACGCAAGCTGTGGGCGGTGTGGCTGGCGACGGCCGGTGGGTGGCCGTGCCTCGAGACGGACAGTAGGAGGCAGTCAAGGCTTCGGGAGGACCGAGGCGACGACTGGAGACAGTGGCGGCAGGGGCAGAGTCGAACCGGAAACCGCACGCCACAGTCAGCGACGGGTGGAGTCCGCGAAAGCCGGTGAACGGACAACACGGGGAAACGAGCGGGTGAGGGGTGGCAGCAACTGGGGAGGCGGCCGCCGTCGTGCGCGTGACAGCCGTCGAGGAAGACGCCGCCGTCAGGGAGGTGGCCACCGTTGGGGACGTGACTGCCGTCGCGGGGGTGACAGCAGTTACGGAGGTGGCCGCCGACTCCGGGGTGGCACCAAAAACGGCGGTGGTAGGCGTCGGGGAGGCGGCCACCGTCGAGGGTGTGGCAGAAAAAATGGCAGTGGTCGGCGTCAGGGAGGTGACCACCTTCGAAGGTGTGGCCACCGTCGGTGTGGTGGCCGGCGTCGGGGACGTGACCGGCGCCGGGGGGGTAGCAGCGACAGAGGAGATCCCCGTCGACGGGGAGGTGACAGCCCTCGGGGGTAGAGACACCCCTGGGGAGGCGGCTGCGGACGGAGACGTGGCAGCAGCCAACGAGGTGGCCGCCAACGGGGAGGTCGCACCGACACAAGAGGTGGCTGCCAACACGGAGCTTACCACAACACGGGCGGTGGTCGGCGTCGGGGAGGTGGCCGGCGTGGGGGATGTGGCCGGCTTCGGGGAGATGTGTGGCGTCGCAGAGGTGTGCGGCGTCGGGGACGGGGGTGGAAATCACCAGGGCGGTGGCAGCGTTCAGCCAGGTCTGCGTGTACCTGTGTGTGGTGGGAGGCGGCGACCAGTGGTGGCTGTGGTCGGGAGAACAGGTGTGAATCGCAATCGCACGCACACCGTGCGGACACATGATGTGTGGCACCGGAGGTTTACACGCCGCACCCAGCTGCGCTGCCGCACTGTGTGCCGTGTGCTAAATGAAGGAGGGACAGGCAGCGGTGTGCCCAGACGCTGTGCCAGGTGGGGTGCCTCTCAGGCCCTTGCTGCGCTCTCGGAACACGAGGATTCCACACTCTTCTAAGAGACAGCGACGAAGGTCTTGGTACTTTATCTTGCAGCGGAACACTTATGCCTGATATTCGGGGGAGTTCGTCGAGCCGCCGATAGAGATGCCTCCTCCGCGCCATCCCCAAAATGCCAAACAGATGAATTTTTGGCGATGGCGGGATGGCGCACCGATAGACGTGCTCTAATCACATCGAGCATGCATCGAGCTGCATAAACCATCGAAACCGACATTAGATGGGCGTTTGTGGGCCCATCTGATGCTTCATCGAAGTGCATTGACAGATGGACACACAACAGCTAACAGGAACCCAAACACGCGAGCGTGTTTCCTGGCATTCTGGGCCGCGAGTCTTCTTTGTGGCACGCGTTGAGCCGTGGCACAACCAAAGTGGCTGGTAGCTCGGCGCGACTGTGATCCTTGCGTTTGAGGGCCCCTTTTGCAGGCCCTAGGTGGGTTCACAAAAACAAGGCCGCCCACTCACCGCCGGTACACCACCCGTGACAGGTGTCAGATTCAGATCTTACGATCCTACGCAACGCAGTGTGAGGGCTCCACGCCTTTTTGACACACATGCAGGGTATTTGTTCTGGGGTCTACTGATTGAACTCGTTATCATTCTTTCTTTAGCGTTTATCATTGGCAAATAGCCGAACGCTTTACGTCGCGCGTCGCTCTGCGAAGCGTGCACCCTCGTCTCCGCATCTCTTGATTGATCCGACAGCGTGGACTCAGTGCCACATCTGATTGGCTTCCGTCGCCATCACGAGGCTGCACATGTCACGAACCCTCCCTCACCACGACGCTCCCAGCACCCCCGCCTTTCGTCCTCCTCCAGGATTCTGCGGTGCACAGTCCGGAGCCCCCCTAGCATCGGGCCTTGAAAAGAGGGGCATTGGTGCGTGCCCCCCCCCTTTTCATCTTGACACCGCGCAACGTAGCATGGAAAGCCGGCCGCAACACCCTGGGAACGGTTTTCGAGCATGTCCGAGATGCCAACGTTGTGGCAGACAGCCATCCGAGATGGCGTGAAGGGTGGGGGAGTGTTCCCGTCTTCGACGCCCAGCTGTCAGTGTGAGATGCGAAGTGCGCACGGCATGTGCGTATGTGCGTCGGAAAAAAGAAGGTGGCGTCGATTGACAGCACGTGTCAGGCCTGCTTTCGGCTGTTCCGCTGCCCTACCCCCGAAATGAGGTGCCTGCACGTACAGCACGGCTGTACGATACCCTCGCGTTTCCAGCCTGCTACCGGTACCGCAGCAGGGTGCGGACCGCGCACTTGCCTTTCAGAAACGTCACGAAGAATTGTCAAATGCAGCCTACGTGCTTTAAACCAAGTACGCTGACACCGCACACCAGCGTCGTAGGCTGGCGGAAGGTAGCCTTCTCAGGGAGGCCAAGGCATCGGAGGGCTCCCCCTGTTCGGTTGAGCACAACGCGGTGCTGCGGAGCCTCTTCTCGGACGTTCTTGGCAGGCCGTCCATGCGTAGCATCCTTTTCCCTGAGACAGTCTGCGTGCCGCTACGTGCACAACACATATGTGCCAATCTTCGTTCCCACAGCGTGTCACCTGTTCCTTTGGTGCATACATATTGCTGATCCCCCAATTTTGTCCTCATCGGCAGAGAACGGGAGTGCAACAGCGATGCAGGCACGTTTCTGATTGGCCAAGAGGATCGACAGCAGTGCATGTCGGGTCCCATCTTTACAGAATGTG
>Ga0209186_1003530_pt1 | contig 10706 bp, 4 predicted proteins | sample SidtaG_FD_187426 | JGI IMG/M metagenome (GOLD analysis project Ga0209186, IMG submission 187426) | Marine algal microbial communities from Sidmouth, United Kingdom - Sidmouth_Male2 metaG (SPAdes) (version 2) | ecosystem: Host-associated > Algae > Red algae > Unclassified | place: Sidmouth, United...
CAAAAAAGCCCCGCTGCGGTCTTGCGACAGCAAACGGGGCTAATATTAGACTGGCAACGCCCTACTCTCGCATAGCCTAACGCCACACTACCATCGGCGCAAAGGTGTTTCACTTCCGGGTTCGGGATGGGACCGGGTGGGACCACCTTGCTAAGGCCACCAGAGGGCAACCAAGTTAGACACATCCGTTAGTGTCGTCTTGGCTGGGACTCTGGAAACCAATAGCGAGATTGCTTTTGGATTCGAGTTTGTTTGTTACTTTATGTCAAAGTGCGGCATAGCTCGCTCTCTGGCAACTGCAAAACGGGTAGACTTCAATGTAAAAGATCTATACTTACTTGTGTCTGAAGAGACATGTGTGACGGCGACTTGGGAATCAAGCCAAACGAATGATTAGTACTACTAAGCTGAATGCATTACTGCACTTACACCCGTAGCCTATCAACGTGGTAGTCTTCCACGATTCTTCAGGGAAAACTTATCTTGGGAATGGCTTGGCGCTTAGATGCTTTCAGCGCTTATCCGTTCCGCACTTAGCTGCCCAGCTATGCTTCTGACGAAACAACTGGAGCACCAGAGGTGCGTCAAACCCGGTCCTCTCGTACTAGGGTTTGAACCCCTCAATTTTCCTACGCCCACAGAGGATAGAGGACCGAACTGTCTCGCGACGTTCTGAACCCAGCTCGCGTGCCACTTTAATCGGCGAACAGCCGAACCCTTGGGACCTTCTCCAGCCCCAGGATGTGACGAGCCGACATCGAGGTGCCAAACCGCGCCGTCGATATGAACTCTTGGGCGCGATCAGCCTGTTATCCCTGGCGTACCTTTTGTCCGTTGAGCGACGGCAATTCCACATTCAACCGCCGGATCACTTAGGCCGACTTTCGTCTCTGCTCGACTTGTAGGTCTCACAGTTAGGCAGGCTTATGCCTATATACTCAACACATGGTTACCGACCATGCTGAGCCTACCTTCGCACTCCTCCGTTACTCTTTAGGAGGATACCGCCCCAGTAAAACTGACCGGCTGCCATGGTTCCCCGTCCGGTTTCACGGTCCGGGGTTAGATTTCCCAATCTCAAAGGGTGGTGTCTCATTGACGGCTCCACAAATCCCTAAGGATTCGCTTCAAAGCCTCCCACTTACGCTGAGCATTAAAATCAGAAAACCAGTGACAGCGTACAGTTAAGGTGCACAGGGTCTTTCCGTCCTTCTGCGGGTACGCGGCATCTTCACCGCGGATACAATTTCACTGAGCTCCCTGTTGAGACAGCGGCCAACTCGTTGCACGATTCGTGCAGGTCGGAACTTACCCGACAAGGAATTTCGCTACCTTAGGACCGTTATAGTTACGGCCGACATTCACCAGGACTTAGGGTCAAAGCTTCGCTCAGAGAGCTAACCTCTCACCTTAATCTTTTGGCATTGGTCACGTGTCACATCCTATACATCGGCTTTCGCCTTCGCAGAATGCTGTGTTTTTGCTAAACAGTCGGTTGGCCTCTTTCACTGCGGCCCCCACGAATGGGGGCACCCCTTCTCCCGAAGTTACGGGGCTAGATTGCCGAGTTCCTTAACAGGGTTTCACTCTTGCGCCTTAGTATATTCTACCCACCCACCTGTGTCGGTTTACGGTACGGGCACCTTAGCATACACTACAGCTTTTCTTGGTGGTCTCGTCAAAAGATTCGCTTCCGCCAAAGGCTTTCACGTCCGCTTGCGCGACTGCCACTTTCAATCGGCAGACTCTCTCTAAGACCACGTCCCTGTAGTTTAAGGTTCGGTGGTGCTGGAATATTAACCAGCTTTCCATCGCCTACGCCCTTCGGCCTCGGCTTAGGTCCCGACTAACCCTGGGATGATCAACATTGCCCAGGAATCCTTGGGTTTACGGCGGCCGGGGATTTCACCCGGCTTATCGTTACTCATGTCTGCATACTCACTTGTCGTGGCTCCACTTTCAGTCGCCATCTAGCTTCAACGTCACGACAACGCTCCCCTACCACACTATAAATAGTGTCCAGAGCTTCGGTATACTGCTTATCGCCAATCATTTTCGGCGCGGAATCTCTCGATGAGTCAGCTGTTACGCATTGTTTAAATGGTGGCTGCTTCTAAGCCAACATCCTCACTGTCTAGGAGATTCCACCTCCTTCACACTTAGCAGTATTTAGGCACCTTAGCTGCTGATCTGGGCTGTTTCCCTCTCGACTACGAAGCTTATCCCCCGCAGTCTCACTGCCGTACTACACCCCGTGGTATTCGGAGTTTGGTTGAGGTTGGTACCCGGGTATGGGCCCTAGCTCATTCAGTGCTCTACCCCCACGGGTCAGCATACGACGCTGCACCTAAATGCATTTCGGGGAGAACCAGCTATCACCGGGTTTGATTAGCCTTTCACTCCGACCCACAGCTCATCCGAACAGTTTTCAACCTGTACCGGTTCGGGCCTCCACGTTATTTTACTAACGCTTCACCCTGGCCATGGGTAGGTCACCTCGGTTTCGGGTCTAGCACCAGCGACTATGTTCGCCCTATTCGGACTCGGTTTCCCTACGCCTGCGTTCCAGAAGAACTTAAGCTTGCCACTGACACTAACTCGCAGACTCATTAAGCAAAAGGCACGCAGTCACATCCGAAGATGCTCCTACACCTTGTAGGCACATGGTTGCAGGTTCTATTTCACTCCGCTCGCAGCGGTACTTTTCACCTTTCCCTCACGGTACTTGTTCACTATCGGTCACCAACGAGTATTTAGCCTTACGCGGTGGTCCGCGCAGATTCACACACCGTTTCACGTGTGGTGTGCTACTCAGGGACTTCCTAGAGCTGTTCGAATTTTCAGTTACGGGCCTCTCACCCTCTATGGAGCGCTTTTCCACACGCTTCACCTAATTCTTACAGTCTCATATTGGAGCCCTACAACCCCAGGATCAAAGACCCTGGTTTGGGCTGTTCCGCTTTCGCTCGCCGCTACTTACGGAATCGATTCTCTTTCTTTTCCTCCGGTTACTGAGATGTTTCACTTCACCGGGTATTGCGTGCCCACCCTTATGTATTCGGGGTGGGACGACCAAATATTAATCTGGCCAGGTTACCCCATTCGGAAATCTCCGGGTTAAAGCCTATGTGCGGCTAACCGAAGCTTATCGCAGCTTATCACGTCCTTCATCGCCTGTTGGTACCAAGGCATTCACCATGTGCCCTTTACAGCTTGATCTCCGTCTCAAATTCGACCACCAGCTTTACGCTGATGTGCTCCTAAAAGAGCGGAAAAATCTTCTGCATCATACTAATTCTTGTCACAAGAGGAACCATTTCTAGTTCCATTGTATAGATCCGTTTGGATCTACCCTTATGCAGTTGTCAAAGAGCGCACGCAGGTTTGCGTGCCTTGAAAAATTGTCTAGAAGAGAAGCAATTACGAGTTCTTAGAACTCAAAACTGGGGGCATGGTGGGCCTAACAGGACTCGAACCTGTGACCCCCGCCTTATCAAGGCGGTGCTCTAACCAGCTGAGCTACAGGCCCATTATGGAATTGGTGGAGGTAACCGGAATCGAACCGATGACATTCTGCTTGCAAAGCAGACGCTCTACCAACTGAGCTATACCCCCAAACAAATCCCAAAAATCGGAATTCATTAGAGAAACTCACTCGTTATCTATTCAAAAGCGAAGGCTAATCAGCGCCCACGTGGGCGAAATCTGGTGTGAAACACTTGAGTTGGGTTAGAATTTCTTCTTGTTCCCATACTACCTTGTCCTAACCCTGGATTATTAATCAGTCACCTGACTAACTCCAGAGGACTTAAGGTATCGACCTGTTGACCATTTGGCTGTGAGAGCCGGTCAAATACTCCTTAGAAAGGAGGTGATCCAGCCGCAGGTTCCCCTACGGCTACCTTGTTACGACTTCATCCCAGTTACCAGCTACACCTTAGGACTTACTTATTGTTAGTACTTCGGGTGCGGCCGGCTTCCATGATGTGACGGGCGGTGTGTACAAGACCCGGGAACGTATTCACGCCGTCGTAGCTGATACGGCATTACTAGCGATTCCGACTTCATGGAGGCGAGTTGCAGCCTCCAATCCGAACTGAGCCTAGTTTTCAAGATTTCCTCCACCTCGCGGCTTCGGTTCACATTGTACTAGGCATTGTAGTACGTGTGCAGCCCTGGGCGTAAGGGCCATACTGACTTGACGTCGTCCCCACCTTCCTCCCAGTTGATCTGGGCAGTCTGGTCAGAGTCCCCACCATTATGTGCTGGCAACAGACCACGGGGGTTGCGCTCGTTGCTGGACTTAACCAAACATCTCACGACACGAGCTGACGACAGCCATGCAGCACCTGTGTAAATCCAACCGAATTGACGTTTTGCTTTCACAAAACTACGATATACATGTCAAGCCCAGGTAAGGTTCTTCGCGTTGCATCGAATTAAGCCACATACTCCACCGCTTGTGCGGGTCCCCGTCAATTTCTTTGAGTTTTAGTCTTGCGACCGTACTCCCCAGGCGGCTCGCTTAACGCGTTAGCTCCGGCGCGCACGGGGTCGAATCCGCGCACACCAAGCGAGCACCGTTTACTGCTAGGACTACAGGGGTATCTAATCCCTTTCGCTACCCTAGCCTTCGTACCTCAGCGTCAGTAAGTGTCCAGAGTCTCGCCTTCGCCACTAGTGTTCCTCTCGATATCTACGCATTTCACTGCTACACCGAGAATTCCAGACTCCCCTCCACTACTCTAGCAAGGCAGTATCGGATGCAGTTCCAGGGTTGAGCCCTGGGATTTCACATCTGACTTACCTCGCCGCCTACGCACGCTTTACGCCCAGTGATTCCGAACAACGCTTGAGACCTCTGTATTACCGCGGCTGCTGGCACAGAGTTAGCCGTCTCTTCCTCTTCAGCTACTATCAATCACGCATGCTATTAACACACGTGCCTTACTCACTGATGACAGGAGTTTACGACCCTAAAGCCTTCATGTCCTCCACGCGGCGTCGCACCGTCAGGGTTTCCCCCATTGCGAATGATTCTCGACTGCTGCCACCCGTAGGTGTCTGGACCGTGTCTCAGTTCCAGTGTGACTGGTCGTCCTCTCAGACCAGCTACCCGTCGTCGTCTTGGTGAGCCGTTACCTCACCAACTAACTGATAGGCCGCGAGCCCATCCTGAAGCGGCACCCGAAGGCACCTTTAATCTTTCGATCACATGCGGTATTAATCACCCTTTCGGATGGCTATCCCCCACATCAGGGCAGGTTGCTCACGTGTTACTCACCCGTTCGCCACTAGAAACATATGCAAAAGCAAGCTAATGCAGTTTCTCGTTCGACTTGCATGTCTTATCCACGCCGCCAGCGTTCGTTCTGAGCCAGAATCAAACTCTCCGTAGAAATGTTGATCGCTGGCCTCGACAGTCACTTATAGCTTAGTCCTCAGACCGGGCAATGACTGCCGTGCTGTGCGAAATTGACGATCGCCATTACCGTAGTAATTGGCGACCCACACCAGGTTGCTCCACGCCACGAGGACGCAGATTAACCTTCGCTTCGAATCCGGACTTTCATCCGGCATCTCTTCTTTCGAATGAGCTTCGTTTCTCAGCTTCCACTAGGGCCGTAACCCCGCTTGGCTGAAACACCCGTTCTGGGTGGGCCGAAGTCTAGCACCCAATTGCCATGGTGCAACACCATCTGTGTTTATTTTCTGCGCCTGGCTGAGCCTTCAGGAAGAATTAGGATTAACCATAATTTCCAATTTAGCGGGATGCTAAAACGCTGTTTTTTGGTCATATTTTTCGAGTTTTGAAGGCCCAAAAGCCACTCATTTTGCCAGGTTCGCCCAATCGGCAGAAATTAAGTCGATTGAGTCGACCTGGCTGTCCCGTGACGGCACGTCGATCGATCAACATGCCAGAGGCCTGATCGGTCTTATCCAGAACGCAAGATCTGCGCAACAGCCACGAGTGCGATCGCAATAGCTCCCTTCAGGAGGTCGGGAACGTCCTCCCCTACCAACTTTTCGTGAAACGCACGATCTGTTCCCAATTTAAGGCGAGGCGCTCAACGAAGCTACGCTGTTTGCGAACCTTTTTCAGACGAACCGGAACGAGGAGTGCGGTTACGAAACCAAACCACAAGAGCCATGACAAGGAACACCGCTTCGACAGCCCAGCTCCAATAGATATTGCGCATGATACCACTGGTGAAGCCGTAGGAATGCAGACCGATTCCGAGGTTATTCACCCCCCACCACGAAAAGACCACGACGTTTCCGAGAAGCAGAGCCATGACGTGGACTCCGAGATCTTTGATGAAGCCGCCAAGTCTCATGTGAAGGATAATCATCGACCAGAGGACGATCATCAAAGCGCCATTCTCTTTGGGATCCCATCCCCAAAAGCGTCCCCAACTGTAGTTCGCCCAAATTCCGCCTAGGACGGTTCCAACCAGCGAAAACAGAAGGCAGAAACAAGTCAGCCCATAAACCATTCGGGTCAGCGATTTGTAGAAATCGTTGCGCGGTTCACCTAACCCGAGGCAGCGACCGATGAGATACAGATGCGCCAGCGCAGCCGCCACGAGACCTCCTGCATAGCCCATATTGATAATCGTCACGTGCGTCCACAGCCAAAAATTCGTGTCGAGGACGGCGACCAAGGTCGGCATCGTGTCGGAGGCTTCTGAGAACTCGTAACGAATCGCGAGAAACATACCAGCGGCGCCAAGAAGAGCGGCAAAAGACAACCCAATTCGCTGGCGATTGATCCACTCGATGAACAATCCCATCATCACGGAGCAGGCGGTGATGAAAAGGATCGTGTCATAGAGCCCAGTGATCGGTGGCCGTGATCGAATGATACAGCGCTGGGCAATACCAACGCACAGATACAACAAGCCAGCGACCACCACCGCTAAGGCGATCCACGAGACAATCCGCGACCACTTGGCATTGGGGGCGGCCCAAGTTACCCCGATCAAGACGAACCCGATGATGAACCAGACCAATGCTCTGGGGAAATAGCTGCTTTTGTAGAACCGTACTTCGCGATCAATCTGACTGACCTCTTTGCGATCTTCGCCGTCTTTAAATACCACTTCGGACAGCGCTGTAATCGCTTCGTTGAGGGCCGCAGGGTCATCCTTCGCAGCTTCGACGTTTTCCAAAAGACCAAGCCGTTTGGTTGACCAATCGCGCAGGTCATCAAACAGCAATCCACCGAGAACGGCCTCGCTCGGAGTTGCCCATCTCTTATTCCCTGCCCCGACTGGCGGAAACATTTGAAGTGCGCTGGCCAATCCTCCCCGAGCTTCAATACGGCGCAGAACATTGTCCCACTCTCCTTTTTCGGCGAACTCGCGAGCACGCTCAACCTCTGCGGGATCTGTCTGACCGAGGTAGCGCTGAATCGCTGTCGTCGCATTTTGCAGATAACTACTGGCGACGGTGATCTGGCTGTTGTTTCGCAATTCAGGGATGGCTTCAAGAAACCGACTAACGCGAACCGTGCCATCCGCACGAGCCCCGAAAAACTCGGGAACCCCTTCCGTTCCGAGAAAGACTCCGTCTCGGGCGAACTGGAGAAAAGCCGACAACCTTTGGTAGGCGAGCACGCTCTGACCGAGGTTCATGATCATCCCCGGAACCCGCTCGCGTTCTTTATCATCGAGCCCCATGGCTTCTCCAGTAAGGCGAACCAATTCCTGTTGGTGCGGAGCGACATCGGCGTAGCTGTAGAGGTCGCGCTTCTTCTTTGGAGACGCTCCGATTCTGGTCAGCACTTCGGAATCATCGACAACGAAAACTGGAATATTGTCCGAAAATTTCGGGTGGAGGAAAGTCAGGAGCAGCCACTCGGTGGCGGAGTATTTGTATTTCTCGCCTTCAAATGCTTTGGCGTCAGCAGGCTTCAAAAACGAGTGGAAACCACCTTCGGCATCGATCCCGACATGGATCTCTGAGCGGCCACACAATTGCATGAGAGCGTAGCGCGCATAAGTCGAGATCGGCTTGATACGACCGCCATCCTGAACCGGGAGTCGGCCAAAAGTATCGACCGTCTTCTCATCGAAAGTGATGAAGGCTGACTCCACAGAAGGAGTCGAAGACTCATCCTCTGCAGCAGCAGGGAGTGTCCAGATTGCGACCGTGGAAGTAACTAGAATCAGGCTCAGAAACTGACGGATCATCGAAGCGGATCGTTGGGTGGAATACATTGGTTTCAGCTTAGGCCTTGGATGCTCCAGCGATGAGCTGGTCGCCCTGCTCCCGCTTCTTTGCGGCACGCTGTAGGTGCTTCATCAGCTTCTGGACAAAGTGAATCCCAAGTCCAATCGCACTCAGGACACACGACCACAGAGGCCACATATCTGACGGGTTTTCGACGACCGTAAACACCGAGTAAAGCGTATCGCCGGGACGAGCATCTGGTGGGCCATAAGACGATTGGAAGAACGTGTAGCCCTGATGCCGAAGAGGCTCGTTCATAGTGATTTTGATCTTCTCTTCCCGCTTGTCTTCAAACTTTGTCACGTCACTGAGGAAGACCTTCGCTTTGTTTGTCCCCGGGTGAACTTCGTGGGTGAATTTATCGAGTCGCAAGGCAAACGGCAAATTGTAGGTACGCTTTTTCAAACGAATCCCGAACTGACGATCTGCGGCTTCCACGACCCACGAAAATGGGGTTCTTCCCCAGAGGATCCCGCTGGCACCTGAGCCGCCGCGAAGGGTGGCGACGATTCCAGCCATGTTCGCTTCGTTGGCATCTTCGGGCTCTAATTCGCGAAGCCGAAATCCTCCGATACTTCCATCTGCGTTCTTAGCCTCTTCCTGCGGGCCAACCCGAACAGGTTCTGAGTTCTTCGTGAACTGGCTCAATACGAGATCAAACGGGAGTGATGAGTGCTTAAAGGTTCGCTCCTCGCCGTCTTTAGTCAGGTCTTTAAACTGGGAATCATCGATGATGAGAGCTTTCCGAGGGGCTGATTCATCTTCCGCCAACTCCTCGATTTCAATCACCCAATTGTGATAGCTCTGGAACTCCGCCGATCGCTCATTCGGGTTGAGAGCCATATTGCCTTCGCGCTTCCAATGGTAGGAAACAAAGCCAGCGAAGATCAGGAAAATGATCGAAAAATGAGCGATCAACATGCCGGGAGTGCGCCAATTTTTCCGGGCATTCACAATCGCACCACAGACCAGATTGAAAAACAGCACGATCATCAGCAGATAGCCGCCGGGTAGAGGGATGGTGATCGATGGCTGCTTTTTGACCGGAGTATCCATCGTGGCTAACTCTCCTTCGACCACTTCGACGGGGCTACCGAGGGGGATTTCGTGGAGAGCGATGATACTATTGAAGTACTTCTGCTGACTTGCCCACAATCCGATGTCGACCTGCGAGAGCGTTCCGACCAAGGTAATGATGAACAGAAAAAACAGCACCGTCACGCACAGCCCAAAAGAACAAAAGAACTTAAAAATTCGCTGACCAATCCCAAGACTTGAGCGCTCGGCTAGGGCAGGTGGCGACTTGGATTTCGTCGGGTCAGAGGACATCTTAGAATTCTAGGTAAAAGCTCACTGGTCACGTAGCGAAGTGCCTTGATCCCAGTGATGAAAAATACGTCTTTGGGAGGGCCGAGGTTTCAGATAGGCCGCAATTGACCGCCGATAACTTCGGTTTATTCGCCGGATTGCCTCCGGAAACGGATCGACTCAGCGAAGTTGTAAAAGGCCGCCTCGTTTGGTTCGACTTCGGTGACGGGGCCAACCATTTTCTGGAAGATCATCAAGCCGCCCACATCTTGAATCAGGCCGAGCATACGATAACCCGGCTGGGCCTCGCTCGCGCCCATGCCTTGAAAGCTACCGTCGAACTTCACCGAGTAGGCTTCAGTGTTGATGAGTGGCCGGAATTCGAGTGCTTCCAATTCGTCCTGAGTGAAGGGAGGAAGCCCCATTTGCTCTCGCCAACGATTGAGATTGGGAACGATGCCACCACCTCCGCCCGGTAGAGCGGAGACATAACATTCGGTCGACTCGCCAACCTTAAAATTGATGATCCTAAACTGCGATCCTTTGAGTTCCGTCCACCCTTCTGGGCTCTCCCAGATAAACGGGTTCTGCGCGGGAGCCGCTGAGGGAGATGCGGCTGGCTGAATCGCATCGTAACCGAGCCGCTGCGCTTCAGTCAGGCCTGCCTGCGCTTGCGGTCGATCTGAGGGAACCTCTGAAACTTCCTCGATTTCAACGATGTCACCCGGGCCACAGGCGACGAGGCTTACGCTAGCGCTGATGACAATGCTCGATCGGATGAGAGTGTGGCAGATGCTGTTCAAGGCGTTGAGATCTATGTGTGGCTTCTCAGTCCAGTGCCAGAGCTACTTCGCTTCAAGACCCATCCGAGCAAAAAACTTGGCGGGCTCAGCATCGAACTTGCCTTTGCAATCCTCGCAGCAGAAACCGATCACGTGCCCACCGAACTCCGAATAATGTTCGGCGACGACTGGTTTGCGGCTGATCGGGCAGGCAGAATTGACAGCCACTGGCTGAGCTGGCTTAGTTTCCTCAGGTGCTGGCTTGGCCTCGGGCTTCTTCTCAGGAGCGGGTTCTGGCTTGGCTTCGGGCTGCTTCTCAGGAGCAGGTGTTGACTCAGCCTCGGGCTTCTTCTCAGGAGCAGGTGTTGACTCGGCCTCGGG
>Ga0209186_1003533_pt1 | contig 10698 bp, 11 predicted proteins | sample SidtaG_FD_187426 | JGI IMG/M metagenome (GOLD analysis project Ga0209186, IMG submission 187426) | Marine algal microbial communities from Sidmouth, United Kingdom - Sidmouth_Male2 metaG (SPAdes) (version 2) | ecosystem: Host-associated > Algae > Red algae > Unclassified | place: Sidmouth...
CCCAATGAATTCCGGTGGTTCCCTTCGGTCACCGACCGGCTAATTGCCTTCAAGCCTCCGGCTTTCTTTTCAGGGCAGAGCGAACTCCTTTCCATACAAATCGACTAAACTAAGTGCCATTGCAGTGTAAGGGATTTTTTGCTCTGAATTTTGGGCGGGAGGGGTGGTGTCTTTCATGAGGATTCATTCGTTTGGGTTTGAGAGAGTTTAGGTGTTTTGAAGTTTGGATCAGCACGCGCCGGAGCCTTATGAGGGATTGGTCTCGGCTAGGCTTTCTGATGCAGGGCGGATCGCCAGCAGTCGAAGCCCGTTGGCAATTACCAGCAGGGTACTGCCTTCGTGGCCCACGACGCCAAGCGGGAGCGGCAACTGAAAGCCCTTTATCACCAAGGGAACCAGGACGGTTAAGGTCATGAGTAGAAGCATGACTCCGATGGAAAATATGACGTTTTGTTTCACGGTTTTTCTCGCTCGTCGCGCGAGCTTTAGAGCAAAGGGCAACTTTGAAAGCCGATCGCCCATCAATACCAGATCGGCGGTCTCCAGGGCTGCGTCTGTCCCCGTCACGCCCATGGCAACTCCCACGTCGGCGGTGGCCAGTGCCGGGGCATCGTTGATCCCATCTCCCACCATAAGTGTGAAGCCCTTCGCCCTAAGCTCTTTTAGCACGTCCACTTTTTCATGAGGAAGTAGCTCGCTGTATATGGTGGATATGCCCGCATCTGATCCGATGGCTTGTGCCACATCGCGGTTGTCACCCGTGAGCATCACTACTTGGGTGATTCCTTCTTCCCGCAAGGCCTCTATATCCTGGGCAACCCCAGCTCGAAGGGTATCAGCAATGGCAATAAATCCAAGCGGTTCGAGGTTTCCAATTGAGGTTTCACGAGCCACCAATATCGTGGTCTTTCCCTGGGTCTGTAGTGCCTTTCCTGTTGCCAAGACTTCCTTTGCTAGCGGGGGGCGCATATCCGAAAAGAGTTTATCATTGCCCACCCAAATCGGGGTGCGTCCGATTACCGCTCGAACCCCTTTGCCCGCCTTCGCTTCAAACTCGGTTGGCTTTTCTAGATGGATCTCTCGGCTTTCGGCTTCGGAAGCCAGGGCTCGGGCAATGTGATGCTCGCTCAGTGACTCTGCACTGGCGGCTAACCGTAACAGCTCCTCCTCGCTGAATCCGGTTACCCCGATAATGTCTGTTACGATGGGTTGACCGCGGGTTAAGGTCCCCGTCTTGTCGAAAGCGGTAATGTTGACCTTGGCAAGATTTTCCAGATGCACCCCACCCTTAAAAAGGACACCTTGACGTGCAGCTGCCGTGATCGCGCTGAGGATACTCGCAGGGGTACTGATTACCAAGGCGCAAGGACTGGCGACCACCAGCAAGGTCATCGCGCGATAGAGGGAGTGGCTAAATTCTTCTTGGCCGAACCCTTGAGGAATCGCAAAAACAACTCCGGTGAGCAAAAGGACAAACCACGTATATGGCTGACTGAACCGGTCGATAAATCGCTGGGCCGGGACAGCATCTTCCTGCGCTTCCTCCACCAATTGGATGATTCGGCTCAGGGTGCTTTGGCTGGCCAACGTAGTTACCTTAACCTCGAGAGCCCCGCCGCCATTGATGGTTCCAGCAAATACCTCGTCTCCTTCGGTTTTACTCACGGGAATACTCTCCCCCGTGATGGGGCTCTGATCCACCGAGCTTTGACCCTTTCGCACCTCACCATCCACCGGAATGCGATCTCCCGGACGGACCACAACTACGTCCAAACGTGTCAACGCATGAATGGGCACGGAAGTTTCGATCCCATTCACAAGGCGTTGTGCCGTTTCCGGACGGAGTTCAGAAAGTGCTTTGATCGCATCACGTGTTCGATCCATAGCAAACGTTTCTAATGCACCGCTGAGCGTAAAGAGGAACAGAAGTAGCGCTCCTTCTGGCCATTCTCCAATCAACGCAGCCCCTGCCGCCGCCGCGAGCATTAAAAAATCGATGCCAAGTGCTCCCTTGCGCATGCTCTCAAAGGCGCTCTTCGCGCCAAGAATCCCTCCCGTCGCATAGGCAAGGGTCGCAAAAGCGGAAATGAGGTTGGGAGACAACGCGCCACTACGTTCACCCAGCCAACCGGCGAGAAGGAAGAACAGGCAAACCAACGACAAAAGGAGAGGGGGATTTTCTCTGAAAAACACGACCAGATTTTTAAATCCGCTCGTGGCTTGCCGGACAGGATGCCCCCATTTGCTTTGGTTCAGCTTCAAGGATTCTTCATAGATCGACATGGCCCGTTATCCCGCCACGTCGACGGCTTCGTCATAAGCCTTGATGGCTTCTGCAGCATACATCAGGCTTGGTCCGCCACCCATGTAGACGGCGACCCCCAGCGCTTCGGCAACTTCAAGCCGCGTCGCTTTGGCTTTAGCTAACGCTTGAGTATGAAAACCGATACAGCCCTCACAATGAACCGCCACACCAATGGCCAACGCAATGAGTTCCTTGGTTTTGTAGTCGAGGCTTCCTTCTGCGGTTGCTGCTCGATTGAGGTCGCGGAAGGCGGCAATCACCTCCGGGGTCTCTTGATCAAGTTCGCCGACTCCTTCATGGATACGTTTGGTTAGTTCTTTGTAGGTTGGTTTCATATTTGTTCCCTTTGTTGAGGTAGGTGTATGATAACCGGTCCTGCCTTTTCTCCTATCAGGCCTCCCGCCTGAGCCTGGACTAGGGGTTTCCCCTGTATCCTCCTTTCGATGCCGCAGCCTTCTACTTTTCCGAATACGTTCAGATCATTTCTCGAAGGGAGTCCGCGCAACTGCGCCGGCGGGTGGGCTGAAAGGATTAACCTCCCACCCGGTTCAGAGTCAGGGTGTCCCCGATGTCGAGACAGGAGGATGCCACGATACCGCGCTTCCTAGAGATCACTTACTCTATGTGGACGAACCACAACCCACATGAAGCCATGAAAATCGAAATATACCATCGAACCCTTCAGTTGAACGTCCAAGGTGACCGCGAGGATCCTCGTATCCGTGACATCCTCGAAAGCCTATTTGCAATCGTGATCACGCGGTACCCGTCGATTCAACGTATTGAAATAAACGCTTCCGTTGCCCTCAACCGCAGGGTCGATATCAATCTTATCGTTGCTGGGCATGGAATGCTCTTCACGGTCCAATCTTCTGGCCGATCACTTCGTGACAGTCTTTATCAAGCGATGGCAGAAACTATCGTTTGCATGTCGAGTTCCAACCCCTTCGTAGATGCGGTGGCCTAAGAAGCCGAAGCGAATTTCACATTCTCAAACCACTCCTCAAACCTTAACCGAGAACCTACCATGAAACCAAATCCACCCTCTGCCATCAGCGTAATAGCCCTTACTGCACTTTTTTTGGCCGGATGTAGTAGCGTCGGTGTCAAAACCAGCATGGGACCTCCAGAAAATATCTTCTCCGCGGCCGAAATGGAAGGTGAATGGCTCTTAGGTGTCACCGGCGAGGACGAACGACAAACCTATCACGTAAAGCGACTCTCTGACGGTGCGCTGCGCTTCGTCACGGTAAGTTGGATTGAAAATGAAAACGCCTACGAAATGATCGAGATTGATGCTCAGTTGCTTCGGATCGATGGAAATCCATACCTGCAACTCACGCCACAAACTGCCGAAGATCCCTATTATTTTTACCGAATTGAACGGAAGACTCCCGAAGAATTAATCATCCGCCCTCCGAATCTTTCTCTATTCGTCGCAGCAATCGAGGAAGGAAGGCTGTCTGGGAAAGTAAATCGAGATCGGAATGGAAATCCCTCTTCGGTTCTACTTTCTGATGGCCCAGAACTAAAAAGTTATCTTGGCAATACGCCCTCTAGGCCTCTTTTCCCAGCGGGTAGTAAGTGGGAAATGCGCGCGACTCGCATTAATTGAAATGGCCAACGACTAAGCGGTTTAGGTCGATGCGATTCGTCCGTGTCAAAGGCTCAAACGCCTTGCGTTGGGGATGTGCCAACCCAAGAAACCAAGCTTGCCCATAAATGAATTAGTAGAGACCGCGCAGAAAGCGCAGGAGGTCGTGGGTCGTTAAAATTCCCACAAGTTTCTTTCCCTCAACGACAGGTAGGGCGTGAAAATCTGCCTTAATGAGAATATCAACTGCATCTCGTATCGAGGCATCATGCTCGATGTGGACTGGGTCCGGAGTCATGATGTCCTCCAACGCGTGCGAATGATCCAACACGGCATCCACCGCCTTATTACTCTGCCCATAAGCATCACCTAAACTAATGCGAAGAAGGTCGGCCCCAGAGATACCGACTTCAGTGAACTCGGCGCGCAATGCATCGATTAGGAACCCCCAGTTGACGACGACTTCATAGGGCTGGCCGTACACGAGAGCCGCCGGAAGCTGTACGGAACCAACTGCAGGTTTGCCATCCGTGTGGTACCGTATCGAAAGTAGTTTACCATCGCTTGCGAGCAACACGGGATGGTTCGGCTCCTGCTTCAGCGGGACGCTGCCGATGAGTTTGATGTATTCGGCAAGGTTCTCGGTGGTAAACGCGATCCGGCAGGGAGGCGAAGTCTTGGGCAGGACCTGTCGCCAGTCTGGATACCCTCCATCAAGGAGCTTCACGCTTCCCTGCCAAGATCCTATTGGAAACCGAAGCGGTGTGCATCTGCCCCGATGTGGGCTATTGCGACCGAATCCGCGTCAAGATGAGGCGCCCGGGGTTTGGATGCGCTCATGCTTTGTACGATCTTTTCGAGCGATTCGATTTGAGCCCAGATTTGGGAAAGAGTCATGTTGGAATGCCGACCAACCGTAGTTCCGATCATCTCCTCTGCAGTCGGCGGAAGGGCACGTACTTCGGCCGCACTGCTTTGACGCACAGCAACCTGAAGTTTCATTATTAACGTAAGGACCACATCGAATTGCGTGGCCTCCAACCCGTTCTGCGGATCAAAATTCTTTCGTGCGGCTTTGATGAACGACTTCCATGATATTTCGTAATTCGATTACTGCTAAGTCTACCAGCTCCCTCTGTGACAGGGAAGCCTCATAGATCTCTCCAGCATAACAACCTCGTTAGAGAAAGCATGATGGTGCCGGTTACCTCCGTCTGTGTCACGAATGACGCCCCCTTTCCCATGTAGGAATCCAAAGGCACTGTCCGGGACGATGCGAATCTCGAATACCCGTTTCCCTTCCCTGGCTTCGCAGATCAACCGATACAAAAGTTGGAAGCGCTCTTGGGCTGCTTCCCCATGTATATTCACTAGGTGAGGAAAGTGGGCTTTGTTCCACACCAGCCGAAGCATCGCGGCTTGAAGTTCCTTTTGCCAATCACCAGAGGCCATTTTGACCGCATCAACGTCGTCCGATGATACATCCGCGTTACCGACGATGCGGATGCTGGGGATCTTTGAAAACTCCGCGGCTGCTACATCCAGAAGGCTTGACTGGAAGTAGCCGGCGATCCGATCCAGCGAGGCCGCGTTGCCTAGTCTTGTTTGAGGAAATCTTCGTAGAGCGAATTACGTCTCGAGCTAAAACGGTTCACTCGCGTCCTAATCGGACCCGTCTGAGAGTCCACTTGGGCTGGTGGCAGCTACTCTCGCACATCATACTATAGGGAACCTCCGAAAACCCATTATTCAGGTCTGAATGATCACATTTCCCTAATGGATTTGGCTTTCCGCCTCAAGAGTTCAGGGGTTTTCGGAGGATCCCTATACCTTAAAGGCAAGGCGCTTAATCGCGAGCCCTAGAGTCCGGTCGTCAAAGATGCGGTTTTTGCGCTCCCGTGCACCTTCGATTTTCCACCTATTAATCCCAGTCCGTATGCCCTCCAGTGAAGGGTCGCATTTCTCCTGGCTGACAAGCCAGTCTACGGTACTCAGCAGTTCCATGCCAAATGGGGTCTGGAAACCATCGATTACCCGCTCAGTTTCTTCGATGACGCGTAAGTGATCCTTCGCTTTGGTCTTTAAAAAAAGAGAGACTGCTTCGCTAAATTCGGGATTATACCAGATCGCATCATATGGAGACGCGTCTGGGAGACGTTTATCACATTTCAGAAAACTGCCATCCATGCTATCCAGCAAGTGATTCAGACGGGTCGAGAAGGGACCGAATTTATCGGCCGCAAACTGAAAATCCAGTTCGTTTTCCAGCCCAAGATGCTGGATACTTCGCTCAGCGAACCAGCCTAGTTTTTGCACCTCAAGAATCGTGCATTCCACATCCAGTACCCAGTAACGCCGGATTAACTCGAACATCAACGCTCTCGCGGGCGTGATCGTTTTCACGCCGTTGCGTTTCGCTACATTCTGGTACTTAGAGGTGGGTTCGTAAGCGATGATTTTCACATCTTCGAGATCGCCCAAAGCCGCCTCGATCAGTGGCTTCACCTGCGTCCACTTCAAGCCACCGTTTCCGCAACCCAACGGTGGCAGTGCGATGGATCGGATGCCTTCACTTAGAATCGTCGCCTTCAGATCCTGTAAGCCTTCTTCAACCCATTCGATTCTAGTCGGTTTCCGCCAGTGCTGCTTGGTTGGGAAATTAATGATCCACTTCGGGCCTGAAAGCTCCCCAGTACGTGTAACATGCATTCGGCCCGTAACGACCTCGCCATCTTTACAAGCCCTGGCATACTGCTTGAAATTCTCTTTGAAGCGTTCTTTGAACATCAAAGCGATGCCCTTACCCATGACCCCTACCGTATTAACGGTGTTGACGAGCGCATCGACCTCTGCCTCAAGTAAGTTACCCTGTTTGTAATGTATCATCCGAAAAACCACTCTCTTTTTACCGCAGAATCTGCCGAAACACCAGATTGTTTTAACATCGCATCAACCTTAGCCTTGGCTTTTGGAGAGGCGGTATAGAATCCCCTAAGAATGTCAACGGGCAGATATTTGTAAACCAGTGCTTCCGCCTGATAACGTGATTTCTTACCCGGATCCTCCGGGTCTGTCTTAAAATTAGCTGCGCGCAACAGATCCCAGTCCACCGCTCGCAAATCTCTGATCTTATGGTAGGTGTTCGCGTATTCCATATATCCGTGGGCGTCCGTGAAGGCAAAGGGGATTCCTGCCCCAGCTACGAGGTCCAGCCGAGTCACCATCATGACGATGTCGCTGGGGTCTCGTCGACGCACTCCAGGTCGGTGCCCAGTTACGATGTTATACAACATGATCGATTTTGGGGTAAAATAGAAAGGAACATAGTCACTCAAGGTACCGCCGGAAGGGGCATTAACTGCACGACTTGTTCGGTGGTTGATAAGATCGAGATTCCCGATATTCACAAAGTTGGGATCGACCTGTGCCGAGGAACGACAGTGCAACCCATTCTCCAAGGCCCAAGGAAGGTTATCGATATGCGTGATGCGAAAAATGTAACCATTTTCTGCGCTGAGTAATTCTAACGACATTATCCCCGCCAGTTCTCCACGTTCAGGGCCAGGGACTCTACGTGTTCACGGAGGTCGGACCAGGCGTCGATATCACGGGTGACTTCACGCAGGTAACGCAGGATGATCGCGAGACGGTCGGCGCGGATATTCCAGAAGTCCGTGTGGTCGAGCAGATGTTTCATCGCCCGCTCGATCCCAGCTGCACTGCCCAACAGCTTGAGCGCCTCATACACATGACGGATTATGCTGTTTTCCCAGACATCGCGCTCAGCCGGCACGACATCCTCATACCGGGTGAAGCTCTTGCGGCTGTATTCGCCCGGTAACTTGGTGCGCGCGTTGTTGGCCTCCACCGGCCCCATCAACTCTTCGTATTCGCTTAACCCGTAGGCACGGCCCAAGTCCTGGAACACACTCAGCTTGTCGGCTCCGAGCGCCTCCATTTCGAGGCCCTTAAGCAAAAATTTCTCTTCAGCTGAAAACGCCCGCCAGAAGCGGTAGGGGTCACCTCCCGCTCCACTATCCCGTAGAGCGGCGTCGATACCCGGCGGTACGAGCAAGTCCGTGGCGGTCCGCTTGGCGTTCTCCATCAGCTTGCGAAGCGCAGAGCGGCCGCGCTCTTTGTTCGGGGTCCGCAACTCCTCTTCGAGGTCTACCCCGTCGATGCTTGCAAAGCCAGTGACCACCTCGGCCGCCGTGGCTTGCGCCGCCAGCAGGTAGTCGGTATCGGTGTAGCCGCAGTTGGTCAGCCCGCCTTGCACTTGGCTCTCACGCATGTGCGTGATCACCTCTTTCACCCGTTGGTTTACTTGCGGGGTGATGAAATCGACGAAACCTTCGGGCGCTTCCTTGGGACGTTTGCGAAGCACCATGTTGTAAGTGGCTTGGACGTGATTGCCAGAACGCACACCTGTGCCTGAGGTTTCTGTAGCAACACTCCAAACTTGTTTTACTTGTAGGCCAGCGGCCCACATAATAAGTGCCAAATCTTCCCAGACATCTGTGTCTTTGTGAGTGAACATCAACACCTGCATGCCATCATCTGGCATGTTTTCAGCCAGGTTTCGGTAACATTCCATCATCGCCACTCGAAATGGCGCGTCGTCGCCTTTGACCGCCTGCTCCCGCATGGAGTCGGTATACCATTCGGGGAAGCAGGCACGAATATGAGGTTCGTACCACGCGAGAAAGAATTCGGAGAGCTCTTCGTAGTTTACGGCATCCGCGTAGGGTGGATCGGTGATCCATAGATGAGCAACTTTTTCCAGTTCACGAGCATCATTGCACCCTGCATCCCGAATGCCGTTGTTTTCAATTCCTTGATGCGGCGGTCGAGCCTGAAAACCTAAATGATGCCATGGCCTACCCGCATAGTTCATGAAGGTGTTCAGCGCTTGGTTATAGTATGTTGAAACGGTGCCGCCGATACCGCCACCGTCACCAGTTTTCGAAGAGACGGCAACGCAGATGATCTCGTGGTTGCGGCTGACGTGTCCATCTGGGAGGCGATAGAGGCCTCGGTCTACTCGAATCAGGGCCTCTTGCCGGATCAGCCGAGTCACGCTTTGGTCGGAAATCCCAGCGATCTTCAGCTGATGGATGGTCAGGATTTCATGGATTTCGCCAAGCTGTTTAAGTGTATCAAGTATAGATGGCACGTCGGTTTATGTCGTACATTACCACTGATGTCCGACGTATAGCAACATTTCACTGTCTGATTCAGAGATACCTGAGTGAGGGTGTCGGGTTGCTTTGGATTCAGGAGAACTGCATGATATCCTATGAAGTGTACCCAAATGGCCCTACCGTAGACCTACCTGTGAGACCAAAGACGAGCAGAATAGCTACTGCTCCTTTGCTTGGTTGCGGTGTCTGAGTAGCCACAAAGGCCGCCGGCCATCCGCAGCGTAGGGGTGACTTTTGCGGACGATTTCGAACGTTTTGCGGAACTCCGGCGTCATTCTGAGGTAGTGCTTCTCCGAGCTCAGCGCGTATGATCCTGGCGAGTTAATCATCTCTTCGGAGCTGCCAGAAATTTGGCAGGGGCCAGCGGCGTAATATCCCGGTGGGTAGTACGGCCCATTCACCATGAACATGGTCGTGTCTCTCGGGACTTCCTGCTGTACGGCTGCCATAAACGGTTTGGCAGATTGCATTCGTCCTCTATGAGTGAGGATGAATGATCCAATCGATGCACCGACAACAACTATCGCCAGGGAGATGATGCCCAGTGCCCTAGAAACCCTTCGCCGCTTCCATAGCATGATGGCACCTGCAAGAAGCGCAAACCATGCCAATAGAAGAGGGAAGATCACGAAGCGCCCTCTTTGAATCGCCTCAAATTCCGCCGGGTTCTTAGCGAGACCAAAGTCCCAACGTTGATCCCATACCTCGAGAGTCCCACTCGGTGTAAAACCTATGACGGCAAGGAGGATGAGGATGACACCGAGGAAGAACACAAGCAGGAATATCCCCACGCGGGCTGTGGATCCTATGTTGCCATCCGATCGCCGATTGACTGACCATGCAGTGAGATACGCCAAGGCCGGGTAGGCAGGCTTTGTTTTACGTTCTGAATAAGGTAACCGGTCCGGGAGCGGACTTTTGGGTAGTTCCCAAGAAAAAGGCTCCGTGATCATATGAAAAACCGATATCGGGCCTGATGTAAGGCTTGAGCCCTTCGTCGGAACGGTCCACCGCCGATTCATCTTCTGGCTCGGGGTCTTGCTCTTGCTCCGAAGGCATTTCTGGACCGACCCAGAATCGTAGTTTTTCTTTCCAGCCAGGAAGATCCCAAGTGCCCCCTAGCTTTTAGTTTGTAGCGAAGCTTGCTGTCCTTGCCTTTGGTGCGGATATCTGGGGTGACCCGTAAAATACTCGTATTGGGCGGTCTTCCGATTTCTCGAAGTCCACTGCTTCGACATCCCGTATTGGCAAAGAAAAAGATAGGGAGTAACCAAAGAATGAGAAGACGACTTACGGGGAAGGTTCCAACACGGAGCCAGTGCTTCATCATGAAGCAACCTTTGAGCGGGGCATTGGAAATTTTTTTCACCGCCATATGGGTAATGGTAGTTAACTCCCTTCACAAAGCCCTCCCGTCTAAATTGTTCGTCAGGTAGCTTAATCCGCAGAATGAATCGGTAACTTATGAAGGTCATTTCGTTTAGGAAATTGCCCCGGCATCTGACTTGTAAGAAGTGAACCTTACTCGGATTTCAGAGTTTTTATAGCCTCGCCAGCGCGGAAAGCCGTGTATAATTTATGGGTGCCATCTCGTTCTC
>Ga0209186_1003535_pt1 | contig 10689 bp, 12 predicted proteins | sample SidtaG_FD_187426 | JGI IMG/M metagenome (GOLD analysis project Ga0209186, IMG submission 187426) | Marine algal microbial communities from Sidmouth, United Kingdom - Sidmouth_Male2 metaG (SPAdes) (version 2) | ecosystem: Host-associated > Algae > Red algae > Unclassified | place: Sidmouth...
ATTGCAGCAGAGAAATGACATATACGGACTAGAAAATGACGACAAGATGCAAACATATATTTCTTAGAGCACGTCGAGAGCTGTCCTGATGTCGTGTACAGCGCTCGAGATGCGGTGAGATGCAGCAAATGACATCCAGATGCATGTGGGCACGGCTGCCGACGATGCCGCTGCGGTCGGGGCGGCTGAAGTGGATCGCTCCACGGACCCGGAGATGCTGCATCAGTTTCAGCCTTGCGGCTCGTACTACACGCACCTGGAGCCTATGGAGAGAGTGGACGGCATCCCGGTGATCACCGATCAAAGCCTCTACGACGCTTGCGTCCGCAACCGCGCTCGCGCGCACACGCGTCGTGTGCAGGCGCGGTATGAGGCATTGCCGGGTTTCTTCGACGTGCTGTCGGAACCCGGGTCGCCGGACCACGTTGGCGACCGCGTGGCCGAGGTCCATGGGTACCCTCACTTCGGTAGTCAGGGGACTCAGCGCCGTATCTACGAGGTGATGTCGTTTTCAGACGAGATCGTGCGCAACCAAGTGCCCTTGCACCCTTTCCATCGTTTGGTTTACACCAACGCGCTGTTTTTCCCTGTGCGGGGGACACAGACGTTCGAGGCGGCGGCCAACTCGTTTTTCCGCCTGCTGCGCAATAGGCCGAAGGCCATCTTCCTCAAGCACTCTTTGGCGACGGACCTTGCGGTCCCGTTTGGGCACGACGCCGGGTTTGAGGACTTCCTTAACCAGCTCGCGCTGGTGGCGAGCGACGAGAACGACGCCGTTGATGTCGATCGCAGCCCTCGCATGAGCGAGCTTCCGAACCCCCTTTGGCTGCCGCTGTCCCCGTCCGACCACCGTCGTGCTGCCGATACGCGATTCTTTCGCAATCGCGAGCTACTGCCCACCGCGTGGGCGGCTCTCCGTGCGCCACGGACGTTCGACCTGTACCGTTGGCTTCTGCCGATCCCGGAGTGGGAGCTGATCATGGAGCTTTGGGTGGCGACCCCGGTTGTGGTGTCGTACCTGGCGGACGCGTTGCGTATGGCAAGATGCGCCGGGCCGTGGGGGCGTTCCTTTGGGGGGTGGTCCTCAAGGACGTTTTCCGGCGCGACGCCGACTCTAGTGAGGCTCGGCAAGTGCTCGTCATGGTCGATGCGACCAAGGAGTACGGCTTCTGCCTACGACACCCGTGTGTCGACTTTTACTGGGCGCCGGACCCGGATGCGCCGGTACCGGTGGCGCAAGTCACCTCGAATCACCCTGGGGTATGGAGCCGTGGTCGTCGGACCCATCATGCCGGGGCCTACTCCGCTGGAGACGACCAGGGGTTGTCATGGATATATCCCTGAGGAATATATCCATGCAATATATCCGTATCCACTTCGGATACGTGCCGAGGACGCTTATCCTGTATGCATTATGACAAAGAGAGGAGAGGTTATATCTATCCTGTCCGACAAAAATTGCGAGGTTATATCTGATCTGTATCCCAGATATGAGAGTCAGGATACAGGGATATATAATATTATGAAACTTCTCGCGCCAGCAGAATTCAGAATACGCAGTCGACCTCTCTTTTCGGGTTCCGACAATCTGGGGATTCATGTGCTAACATGTGGCAGCGACAAGCGGCAATCCTGCCCGACCCGAAAGGAACCGTTCAATCACGTGACTCGGCCCGCTTGCGTTTTTATCAGAGTGTGACACGAGATCCAGAATGGTCCTTCTAACGTCCGTTTACAAAAACGGCGGGGAACCGCCTGGACCGCTCCCGTTGGGGCGCACAAATCAAATGTGAATTTCAAGTCGTACTTAGCGTCCGTTTAGCACTCGAATAGTGTCTGAATGTGTGAATCTACGATTCTGGCCACTGTCAGCCATGGCGTCAACATCTCGAACGGCGTGATGGGGGCCCTTGGCGGTGGCCAATGACGGGCCGTGGCGGTGTAGTGGGCCTGCGCGCGGCGTCTGATTGGCTGGATTGAGCGCCGCCGGTGGTGGGCCGGGCGGCGCCACGTTGCGGTTGTGGTGTGATCTGACTGGCCGACCCGCTTGGGGAGGACCCGGCCTCGTCTTGATGTGTGACCCGGTGCCTACGTAGGGGCTCCGGAGGGCCCCGGCAGCCGCTAGGGCACCGGGCCTTTGCTTTGTTGCTGGCACCCGGGGGGTGTGGACGCGTGCCCCCCTGTTGGCAGCCCGTTGGGTGCCTGTCGACGGCCCCCTCCCCCCTCTGGGGACGCCCACGAGCGGGGGGGTGGGGCCCGTGCAGACACCGTTTGAGGGTATACAAGCAGTAGCCGGCACCGGCTAGCGGGCGGTGGCGTAGCCTCCCGTACGTCGCAGCGTTTCTATGAGCACCACCCCTGGTCGGGGTGTTGCTTCTGGGAGGGCTGCGTCACCGCTTTTGCTTTCGAGTTTTAGAGTCTTTCGTGTCCCCCGATTTTATCCACAGTAGCTACTCAACATACTATCCGGGACCGTACCATCCTTTTCCCCCTTGAGCTCTTGCGCTCCTTTATCTCCTTCGAGAGCTCCCCCCATCCCTGTTCGTGTCCCGCTGCTCCGGGCGTACCAACCGGGACCGTGCCCCACTACCGCGGTTGTGTGCGCGGCGTGACCGCGGGGTCGGACCTCTTCGCCTTGCGGCGGCGGCCGTCTCCCTCGATGCCCGCCCTGGGGTGGACCGGCCCGTCTTCTTCCCCGGCCGCTGTTGCCGGCCGGTCGTGCCGCACGTGTGTGTGGACCGGGCGGTGCTGTCCGTGCGTGGGGGCTGCCCGTGCGCTCGTTGTGGTCGGCTGTGACCCGTGCGCTCGGTTTGTGGTAGTGTGAATATACGATTCTGGCCACTGTCAGCCATGGCGTCAACCTCTCGCACGGCGTGATGGGGGACCTTGGCGGTGGCCAATGACGGGCCGTGGCGGTGTAGTGGGACCGCTCGCGGCGTCTGATTGGCTGGATTGAGCGCCGCCGGTGGTGGGCCGGGCGGTGCCACGTTGCGGTTGTGGTGTGATCTGACAGGCCGACCCGCTTGGGCAGGACCCGGCCTCGTCTTGATGTGTGACCCGATTTTATCCACAGAATGGCATCCTTCTCTATCTCTAATTGTGCTGTCTGTCGGACCTGTGGGAATATAATCGGATACGATAATTGTATCCGGATACGCATATAATCTACTGTATATTCCGGTTCCGGAGGCAGATATCCGTATCCGGATCTGAGCTGAGGGAGTTATCCGTAATCACATACGAAGCATCGGCGTGTATCCGTATCCCATTACGGCCCAAAATGCATATCCTGACAACCCCTGGTAACGACCGAGGGGGTCACTACGCCCACTTTCCCCGCGGCGCGATCGTTTGCGGTCGGTGTCACCGCCTCGCGCTGTGGAGGCCACATGGCCGACGCGAGCCTCTTCCTCCGCGGCAGTCGCCCTGTTTGGGTCGGCGCGCGTGCGCAACGTGCGTCTTCGCGCGCCCCGTGGGGCTGCACTATCGGCGGTAGCGACCGCCTAGGTGGACCAGGTCACTAGTCAGCGTCGTGCTGTTGAGCGTGCGGACGGACGAGACGTTGAGTCCTCCTCGTCCATTATAAGACAGGCTGTGGCTCGAGCCGTTGACGGCAACGCCAACTACGAGCGCTTTGCGCATCACCTGGAGGCTTTTCAGCCGGAGGAGGAGGTCGCTCCGACGCGCTTTAACGCACAGAGCATCCTCGGTCGTCGCGCCCATGCGGACGGGGGTCCTTCGGGAGAGGCTCCAACTTTGGCGCGGAACACGCGTGCGCGTAGTGTCTCGCAGGAGTCGGGGGCCAGCGTTGGCTCGCACCGTGTTTCCAGTCGTCGCTAGCGCCGGGGCGACGACGAGGACGAGTGAAGGCCACTGCCAAGTGGGCGGTTCGGTTGACCGCGGTGGGGAGGTCAGGCCTGTGCGCTGGGGCGTGTGCCCTTGTTGTGTTGGTGTTTCTTCTCTTGCTTGTCTCTGTCGTTCGACATGCCGTCGTGCACTTTCCAGTTTCCTATATGTCATCGTAACGATGAAAGAAGTGGCAGACCAGCATGGACCAGGGCGTGGGAGTCGTATCCCTTGCGTTTGTCAATAAAAGTACTTGGTACTTGTGCAGTCCATGATGTTGAGTGGGTGCGTTGTCTTACTAGGCACGGCGTCACCAGGCCTGCGAAGGCGCGCCTGATATCCCCCAGGCCACGTCGGCCGCAGCGCCTTCTCAGGCACCCCCAATGGCGCGGCCCACAAGGCCCGCACGGCACCTCACAGGGCAGCTCCCGCACATCCGGAAGGCGCTCACAGATAGCCTCACACTTAAGACGCCGCTCCCCACACAAATCTCCCCCGGAGCTCAACCCCTAATGGGTTCCCCGCCGAAAGATCTACAAACAAGTACATGCAGTGTCACCAGACAAATAAAATGACTTATGCCGTACGCAAGGGCCAGTTGTCCCTGGGGGACTGCGAAAGTACACTTCACACTCCCCCCATGTCCAATGGTCGGTTTTTCAACCGACTTCCGATGGGGCCAAATCAGGCCCGCCAGGATGCCAGAGGCACCTCCGGGCCTCCCTGGTGCCCGTAAGACCCCATCCGGTCCATCGGGCACCACCCCCAAAATGACCGTTCTGGCCGGAGGTCTAGAGCCCTTTAGACCCCTTCCGAAAGACAGTTTTTCAACCGACCTCGGATGGGGCCAAGGGCGGCCTACGAGGGTGCCAGAGGAACTCCCGGACCTTCCTGGTTCCCGTACGACCCCAGCCGGCCCATCGGGCACCACCCCCCACAGTGACACATCTGCCCCGGGGCTAAAGCCCTATCGACCCCTTTCAAAAGTAGGTTTTTCAACCGACCTCGGATAGGGCCCAGGGAGGTCCGAGCAGGTACCTGAAGCACGCCCGATCCGTACGGGTGCCCGTACGACCACATCCGGTTCGTCGGGCACCACCGGAGGAGGGCCTAAAGCCCTTTAGCCCCACCGCCAAGTGTTGAAATGGCGCCACGTGTTGCACTGTCTCCACGTGTTGGAACGGCGCCGCGTGTTGCAACGGCGCCACGTGTTGCAACGGTGCCACCTGGCACCGAGACCGCCCCGTCGCCGCCACGTCTCAACCGCATGTCGGGCCCGGAGTAATCTTCCAGGATGCGACAGCAGGGCCCGATATCTTGAAAATCGGCGCCCGGGCCCGCGCAGCTGGGTGCGCTAAAGCTCTTTAGCGCCCCAATGCCGGGCAGTGTGATGACGTGCCTTAGAACGCCGGGTCCGGCTCAAGCGCTCCCGCCGCCATGCCCAAGTCGGGCCCGACACCAGCTGCGTCACGGAAGGTCTTGAACGCCGGCCCCGGCAGCGCCTTGGTGACCCGTCCGCGGGCATGTCAGAGCTCAGGAGGAAGTAGAAGGTCACGTTGCCGCGCGCCACGTAATCGCGCACCATGTGGACGGGCCAGACCTACCCCGGTGGGATGCGGGCATTGACACTTTGCACTCGGGCGCCAAGGGGCCACGAGGCGGCACGAGGACCCCTCTCCACCAGATTGTGGAGTGGCCAGGGTTGTCTGGTGCTGTAGAGGCATTGGCGGTACCGCGCGAAGGGGACGTCAACCTGCTGTCAGCCATGCACTTTCAGGCGGTGTTCGAATGGGACTGTACCCCGAGCACGGAGCTGGTTCGGTGCACCGAGTCCCCGAGCGGAGCGCCGTGGTATGACCACATCCTTTATAGAAGGGACGGGGAACCCTTGCTGGCATACAGATATGTGCGCTTGGTGGTCGATGGCGGCACTGCCACCGTACCAAGTCGGTGTGTCGTCGTTCAGCGGTTGGAGCGCACGGATGCGCGGGCCGGATGCCCTTTTGCGGCAGCAGGCTACACCTCTCTGCGATGGCTGTTTGACGGGGAGCTCGCAGAATGGCCCGTGCTGGAGATGGTGCCAATGGCGGCCGTTGCGCGCATCTTTCACGTCGTTACCAACACGGACATGCTGTCGAGTCGCTTCGGGCTTGCTACGCCGAACGTGTGGAACGGGCAACAGCTCATCGACAATCGCGATGCCCGCTTTCTGCACAACATCTTACACAAGTCGACAACGCCCGCGCAGCAGCGCAGGCAGCGCCGCCGTCTTGCAGAACAGAAGAATGATGCCTATGAGATGAGTTGTTAGTAGGGGGGGGCACAAGAGGGACCCACAACTGCAACGGCAGTACCTGCAAGCCCAAGCAAGGACATCAACAAGCTGCAGATACACCAGTGCCCCAACCGGACATAGAGCGTATCAGCGGCGGCGCCAACAGGACTAGTGGTACACCGAGTGGACGATTCCGCGCCAATCAAGTATGGGGGGCTACATCTGCTGGTAAGACTCCTGAAGGGTGGCTTACTCTGTTGTTCGAATCTTCTGGCTCTCGTGCGTGGCGCTCCATCTCAGCGACACGGCCAGACGCTGGTGTGCGTTTCAGTGGCGCTGTGGTCCTCACCGCTGCCGTGCGTGGCTGCCCTCTGTTGCATCCAGCAGCTGCAGCGCGTCGGTGCGTCGCTCAGCTTCATGCCTCACCTAACCGTCTTGCGCGCCTGCCGTGATGCCTGGGCAGCGGCTCGCACTCTTCCAACTCTGTGTGCTCGGCAGTCCTCTGGCCTTGGTGTCATCGCCGCATCCTGTCGCGACGAGGTTACACAGCGGACGTGTTGGTAGCCACAGCTGCCACTTCTCCGTTGCACGCGCGACGAGGTGACGGCATGCCCTTAGCCGCGCCCTTGAATTGGAGAGATCCATCTCACGAGGCGAGCACCTCGCCTCCTTGCATCGTGCGTGTGCGCTTTTCCTGGTGGGATGCCCTCGAATTTACGTCGCGTCTTTGAAGCCGATTTCCTGGCCACAAGCTGTGCTGTCCCCACTCCCTTCCACACTACCCCGCTCCCGTTAAATAACCTCGCTCCTGTTGCTGTCGCTGTGGTGTGGCTCTCACTTTGGCCTTTTACTGGCCGCGTGGTCTACATGCACCGGACTGGGCTGTGTGCTTCTTAGCTGCGTGCTAGAGGTGAGGAAGGTACCCAGACCGTGGCTTGGCGAAGGGCGGCGGGGCACAGCGCGTCCAGACGGGGCTGGAAGGGGAGGTGGCCACTCTGGTTGTAACGGGAGTGACGTGCCAAAGGTTCATCATCCGACGTTGAGGGTGCAGGTCATCGCGGCGGCGGTCGAGCGTGCACCGGGTGACGTGCGTGAAGCAAGCAATGCCTCTGAGGAAGGCGCCGGCTCTCGGTGCGGCGGCCGCTGCGGCGTCCGCGTCGGCCCCGGCGGGCGGCGTGTCCAAGCCATCCACGCGCAAGCCGCCCCATAAGAAGAAGACGCCTGCCAAGCCTGCCGCCAACTCTACTGCCGCTGCAGAGATGATAATGAGTGGCGCTCGATCTGACAGCACTTTTCACGCCCCCCCCTTCACCGCCTATGCCACCGAGCGACAGCGAGCTGTTGGAAGAGGAGCCGCTGGAGACGAATGACGGATTGGAGCAGAGGGCGGATGGCTACTTGGGCGACGGGGTCGCGGGCGCTCATGTGGGAAGCGGTCGTGGTGGCACGGGGGATGGCGCGGGCGCGCCTGCCGCAGCTGCTGTTGGAGGCGTCCGCGGAAACAGCGGTGGCGCCTTCCATCTCGAATCCCGGGTTGGGCGCGCTGAGGCCACCCAAGGTGGTGGGGCGGGCGCTCCTGCCCTGTCCGCGAACGGAAGGAGTACCAACGGGGGTAATGGAGGCGAACAAGGCCGGGGAGGCGATGGTGTCCAGAACGCGGACGGTGGAGTATCCCAAGGTAGCCGACTTGAGGCGGCGGTGGCATCTGCCGACGGTGAGATTACTGGCAGTGGTTCCCTTGCTGATGTTGAGCCCCCCGTGCAAGCGCTGCTCCCGCTTGAAGTGCCACCCGCGGCTAGCAACGCGATGCCGTCCTCGTTGTTTTGGGTTGACCACGCTAAGGCCGTCACAGAGCTTCTTTTTCACGCCAGGTACGGCGCGAGAACCCTGAAATCGATGGCAAGCACGGTCGACGGGTTGGCGTCACGCAAGGAGAGCATAGGCCGCGCGGCCGCGGCCGCCAAGGCATCTGCCGCCTCGACGCTCACGGAGGCGCGCACGATTGCGACCTCCCTGGCGGAGTGGAAGAAAGAGGTGACTGCCAACACCCCGGGCGCTATCGACGGCGTGTCGCGGGCAGTCGCAGAGTCCAAGGCGGCATATGGGGACGCCCTGTCCGAGGCTTACATCGCTGCCACCTCCACGGCGGATGTGTTTCCCGATGCAGCAGCTACGACGGCGCTTCTCAACGCCGTCATCGTCAATACGCAGAACATTTCGGCTGCTGAGGTAGAGACGAAGCGAAATGGGATTTTAAAACGGACGAAGCGTGGTGCGCAAGAGGCGGGCAAACCCGACACGTACGTCAAGCCGTTCAATGACAAGCACTCTTGCTTCTACATGGACGTGGGAAAGGCTGGTATTGACGCATGGAAGAAGTGTGTCGGCTTCCCATCCGGCGACGCGAGCATGCCGGAGCCGACAGTGGAGGCCGCTGTCAAGTGGTTAAACGAGGAGAAGTACTTGCGCTCGACCGACTGGCTGGGCTGGTATGGTCGCGGGCGTGACTGCCGCGTTTGACTACCTTAACGCCAAGAGCACCTTTTACATGGAGCCACAGCAGACGGGCGACGTTGGCTTTGTCCGTGCGCTCGGCGGTCACGTGGCCATGATCTCAATGAAGGTACGTCTGCGCGTTCCCTCGTTCGTTTCTTTTGGGTGGCTGCGCGGCTTGTTTGTGGCCTCAGGTAGCGCACGCGCTCTTTTCACCGATCGATTGGTATTGATCCTCACGCCTCATCAATGTGGTGCTCTTGTGGCTTCGGTGTGTCGTACATTGCTCGCCCCTTCATGCCCTTCTCATACTCCTCGGTCAATGATGCACGTCTTTTTCTTGTACGTGCATGCTCCGCTCCCCACTGCAGGTGCGACTCGAGCTCGTCAAGATTATTGAGCGGGTCAAGCGGCCGAAGTTTAGCATGCAACATCACCGACCGCATTGGGTGCTTGAGGTGCAGCGGGTGCATTTCGCAAGACCCAAGGACGGGGGCATCCACGGCGGCCTGCACCTGATTGACGGCAACTTGGCCGCCAGGGGCAGTATCGACGGAATGATACCTGTTGACCACCTTTGGTCCGTAATGTCGAACCCGTACGATGCCCTGATGGGACACGACGACGGAGGCGGCGGCGTGCGTGGTGATGCCGTAGGCGGCGGTTCGAGCGATCCTGGCGTTGTAGGCGGGGATATTGTTGCCCAAGCGGCCGCAGCAGGCGCTGATGCAGCCGCGGCTGCCGCTGCTGCTGCGGCGCCGGGTGACGACTGAGTCTGTTGGAGAGTCGTCTGTGCGGACGTTGTAAAGATGGCCTGATGACATATGGTAACCGTGGCTTTCAGAGAGGACGAGTACGATGCCAGAGGGTCACCTAGTTAGATCTCGGCTGCACGTCCTAAAGCTTGGTTGCATACTGCTTGCAGAGAAACGAACAGACGGCTCTCGCACCTCGTTGGGAAGCGCGATGCGGCCGGACTCGGAGGGAAGGCACACAGCCAGCTTCGGAGATGATTCTGCAGACAGGTGCGCAGCTGTCTTTGGTTCAGGATTCCCTTCATACTAAAGATCGAGTTCAGCAGGATCTGACCCATCTGCGGGAGCTGCCTAAATGATAATTACGCGCCCGCTTACGATGTGTGGGATGGCTCCCTCCCCCCTCGGATACCTCTTGCAATCTTTTGTGTCGCAGTCTGCCACGGTATTGCTGTCTTCCCAGTTTTGGCCGATATGGTCGAAGTCAAGACACTGTCTCGGTCAACTGCCCACTGGCGGATCCACTTTATCCGGTCAAATGGATGGCTGAGGCACAGCTTCGCACAGTTGATCACTCTTCTTGACATCGACGGGATCGGCCAAAATTGGGAAGGCAGGAATATGCATACTAGCGCCAACAGTTCTCCCCTCTGCGTGCATAAGCCGATGTATCCGGTACATGGTAAAACACTGAAAGTGTCCACGCTGATTTCCCTGGCCTTTAGGTCAAGGGTACTATACCCGGAAGACAACGGGGGACCCCCTTCTAATTTTTTTTTCTTCTAGTGCACGTTGCGGGAGTACTTATAAAAAACCCTTGGGACACTTTGCTCCCCTCTTGTGGACGGAGGTCACCTCTGCGCTCCGTTTTTTCGCGAGGGAAAGTGTCAGTGGACGTCCACCGGGGTGTGTGCCAAGTGGTGGAGGCTGTGTTCATCGTCATCGCCGGTACGGGACGCGGACGTGGTTGTCGCTCAAGGTTACGGTTGGAAACACCCGTGAAGGGGGGTAGTGCGTTTACGCCGTCGTGGAGCGGGTCTGGGGTCGTAAGTTTCGGATACTTGGTGCATGGGCAATGTGGGGGTGCTGGAGAGGGGGTCGTTCGTGGGAGGTTGTTTGAATTTGAACAGTGCGGGCCGAGCGGTCGCGGCAAGCGGGAGAGTGATTCTGACACGGAGCCGCCCAGTGTAGTCTCTCGGTCGAGCGGCAGACGTGGGGCGCTGCGTAGAGGAGCGGGGGCGGGGCAGTGGTGGACATGGTGGTTGCCATCCACGTACAGTTCGTGAACTGATTGATAGGGACGGAGGTGATGGTGGGAGC
>Ga0209186_1003539_pt1 | contig 10686 bp, 7 predicted proteins | sample SidtaG_FD_187426 | JGI IMG/M metagenome (GOLD analysis project Ga0209186, IMG submission 187426) | Marine algal microbial communities from Sidmouth, United Kingdom - Sidmouth_Male2 metaG (SPAdes) (version 2) | ecosystem: Host-associated > Algae > Red algae > Unclassified | place: Sidmouth, United...
CCCCTTTGCCTTGATATTTCATCGCCTCGCGTCGCCTACCTCCCTCGGCGTTCGGCTCCATCTGCTTCCGATTGGTCTATGCTCTTTACCCACTCCTCCCCCCCCCCCCTATCATCTCCTTCCGTGTGATCTGTGAGGCTGTCATTACCATGGAGGACCTTCACACCCTTGCTGCTGCTCTTGCCACTCTTGGGTATGCACCCAACAGCTCCGCATCGTTTGCCGCCCGTGCCGCCCATCACTCAGCCGAGCTACTGTACGAGGCCGCGCAGGGCGACCTTCTTGTAACACTGCTGGTTGGCCGCCGGTCCACACAGACCTCTATCGTGCTGTACCTGTGCGACTCTGTGCAGCAGTCGTTGAGTGCAGGGGACTGGTCTACTGTGGGCACCGGCGTCAACTGGCTGTTTATGACGTTCCGCGGGTCTTTGAGGCCCATTGACGCAAGGTCGCAGCGGCCGACAACCCCCCGCGATGGCGTAAACGTTTCAAGCGCGGGCCCTGCTGGCTCATCCTATGCGCTCGGGGGAAGTGTGGCGGGGTCAGGTGGAGGCGCCCCGGGGTCTGGTGGCGGTGCGGCGGGGCAGGGACGTGGGGCGGTGGGGTCGGAAGGTGGTGCGGTCAGGTCTAATGGTGCAGAGATGAGCCACCTACGCGGAGGAACGCCACCTCTTCATTGTGCCCCGCCTGGCCCGGATGACGGCGGTGGCGCTGCCGGCAGCGGGTCGGTTGACGCCGCAGCTGGAAGTGACCATGCCGGCGGTCCTGTTGGTGGCGAAGCGCCGTCGTTACCTCCCCGCCCACCCCCTCGAGCATCACTACCATCTAGGGTATCCAGGGAACCGCAACTGCGGAGACACGCTTTGCCCGAGATGCCGACCATGCTTTCGTTACCCAAGATGGTGGGCAATTCCGAGCCAAGTAATCAGGCTCGCACCGAGGACGGAACGGGCGCCGGCAACGCGACAAGCGCCGGAGACGCGACGGACGCAGTCGACGCGACTGTCACCGCCAACATGACGGGCGCCGCCAGTGCGACGGGCGAGGCCGCGGCGACGGGCGAGGCCGACGCGACGGGCGCCGTCAATGCGACGGGTGCTGTGAGTAAGGCGAGAGAGGTTAACATCCCTGACAACCTGTGCGCGTCCATTTTGCCTGGCCTTCGTCGTCACTACAGCACCGACCAGCTGGCGATCCGCAGCTGGCTCAAGTTGCTGAAGCAGTGCACGTTGACGTTACTCCAACGCCTGCCGCCTTCCATGCTCGTGTCTAAGAGGGCACCTCAGTACAAGGCTATGACTCCGGCAGCAGTTGCTAACGTCGAGATCAAGTACAACGATGGCGGGGTGCTGCGCTCCGCCCTGCGGCCGGTGATCACCAACACCGCCTCTACCAACGTCACACCCATCATTGCAATTATCCTCTATATGGCGAATGAGGGCGACCCCTTCTACTTGTGGATGATTGACCAGTTCAAGTCTGGCGTGATCGTTGAGAGCACCAGGAAGCGGAAGGCGCCCGCAAGCTCAACCTCTGCTGGGCACGCCGACGACAACCAGCCTCCCCGTCGCCAACGGACGACCCCGTCCGGCACTGGCACGCCCCATGCGGGTGAAGGTGCCCTGAATGGTTCCCAAGGTGTTCACCAGTCTAGAGGTGGAGGGAGAAGTTCGGGTTCTGCGGGCAATGGGGGTGGCGGGAGCAACGCTGACGGCAGCCGCTCCGCTGGTGCCCTGACGACGCCCGTCGGGAGCGATGCCGAGGAGGCGGGCGGAGCGGCTTTGGAGGAGGCCGCGGTTGGATCTTTGATACAGAACCGCCCTAATGAGTATCAGAGCCACGGCCATCTGCCGGCCTCTGCGCTTGCCGGTCTTTCTGGGGCGTCGCTGGCACGTGCCAATGCTACAGCGGCCACAGATGAAGCGGCAATTGAGCGGCGTGATGCTGTCGCCGCATCGTTGGCGTCTGTCAACTCCGTCCTGTCTCACGCCGATAAGTCGACATCAACGGGGTCCTGCGTATTATATAACGCGGATGGGGCCGCTATCGCTGCTGCGTGTTGCGATCCGTCGGTGGAGATACACTGCGGGTCACCTGTGCCTGTGGGACTCGTGTCTATGAGCCAGGTTTTGGTGATTCGAGAACAGAGTGACTGCGTCTACCCGCATGGTGGACACGGGACGTGTGAGGTATCTAGACCATTGGCTGGATCACCTACTTTGCTATCAGTGCGCTCCCATCCGCTGCTGTGGGATTTGTCTCAGTTGGGGTATGTACGAGGGCTCTCTTGGTCTGCTTGTGCCATGCGTTTTGGTGCGCGAACCTCCTCTTTGAGTTCTCATCTGACAGCATCTCTATCGAACTTCTTCCCGCCGCTGTTTCCTCGTGCACAGACCTCGCGTTTCAATGTGGGACAGGCCATTTCGCACGCCAGGCGCCGTTTGCCTTGGCTCTGCAGTCGTGTGGCGGAGAGCAGAGCCGTGCGTGACCGTCAAGGACCACCACGAAGACACGCCCACGGAGGAACAGCTCTCCAAGTGGCGTTGTGACGCCTTAAGACAAGTCCCCGTGGCTGAGGTGTATGCCGTACGAGTTTACGGCACCCATTTGCGGGTTCGGTACCCTTTTGCCAATCTTCTTTACCAGTCGCGCTTGTACGGCCATTATGTGCAGCAGCACTTTGCGGACCTCGTTGTCCCGAACCTCATGCAGGACATTGTTGCTCAGCAAGGTAGCCATCTGTTGAGTCGACATCCCATTCTGTGGGGCTCCCACTGCCTTTCAATGGGATGACGTGACAATAAATTGACGGAACACCTTCGTGTCTTTTCTATCACACCACGAGAGCCTTTCTCATTGCAAAGACACTCGTAGAGGTTTCCATTTACGACAAAGAGTGGGCCGCAAGCAGGCTCCGATAAAAACCAAGTGCACTGCCACTGCACATTATGTGCGCCCTCGTCAAACCACGCACACGCAAGCCAGACATACCACTTGCACGCGACAGTGCCGAGTACACGAGCCCGTCCAGCGTCCATCGGGTGAGAGAAAAATCAACAGCAACCAGGGAAAGAGACATACCCTGAGCACGTGAAATAGTGACCGCCCACGCCAAAAGGAGGGGCAGCTGCTCTCTCTTGGCCAGCACGTCCTCTACAGCATCCTTCACCTCAAACACTGCTCGCTCAACAACGACTGGCTCAGGTACCCCGTCAAAGCTGCACGACACGGACACGTCGGCAGTGATGACCTCCACTCGCCCACGCGCGCCTGCCTTCACGTTCCCTATCGAGCGCGTCAGTACCACCTGCGCCCCCACCTTAATGTCAATCACGCCCCTGGCGACGGTCTGAATCCTGTTCATGGCATACTCCTGCCGCGCATGGTGCCGCACGAGGATTGTGTCTACGCAACGAAAGGTGACACACTCTCCTGGGAGACGTGACAGACGCATGTCATTGTAGGCGTTGACGTCCTTGTTGGTCGCGCGAAGGTGTACATGGTCCGGGTACGTCTCAGGGGAGCCCATGGGCCACGAGGAGTTGAGAATGGCAATGTCCGCGTCGGTCACCCCATTGACACGCACGCGCATCAAAATGGAATATAGCGGGTCCGTCAAACTCTGGCGGTGCTGCCCCGTAAGGCACACCGTCACACCGTAGGGTGGTCCAAAAGTGTCGTGCCACGATCGCGTCTTGTACGCGTTGACCTCCACCGTGCTGTCCGTAACGCCAAATGCAGATAACTGCAAGGGGTCACCAGCGGCTAGCGGGGCGAAAAAAATCAGCCAGCGAAGCGCGCAGGCGTGCATGGGAAAATACAGCGGGTGTCACGTTAGAGAATTATACATGTTGAGAAGCTGAGGCGCCCTCGCGCATCCTGGGACAGAAAGCCAGTAGCAAAAACCTGATGAGTCACACAGAAGCTCACCTAGAATACGGCGACCGCCAAATGGCTTGCACTCGTCCACCAAAGTCAGAGCAGTCCGGCGCAGGACATACTCTAGCCGGTCCATCCACCTTCCTTCGATCGTCGGCGCCTCATCAATCACCACCAGCTTGGTCCTCTTCATTACGGTCAGGAGTTCTGCGTCCCCCGTCACACGGCGGAGGATAGACTCTTTCGAGGGATCCCCCACCGTTGTGCGCAAAACCGACGCGAGGGTGCGCCCCTCCACCAGCTGCGCCGCAGATCCGGTCCACGCCAGAGTCAAAACTGCAGAGGGTCCAAAACGCTTCCGGGTCTCATCAACGACAGCGCGAACCACAACGCTCTTGCCGCAGCCGGCAGGCCCAACGAGCGCGACGTTTTTTCCAGCAAATAGGTGGCGGCAGGCATTGGCCTGGTCCCCGTCGAGTTGGATGTGCGGCGCTTCCATTGAAGAAAATGGATGCAGCTGTACCGACGCATCAGGGTACGACCGTCGTCGCAGGGAATGGCGACAGGTGGAGGGTACGGGGGAGCACCCGTCGAGGCGCAGCGGGTGTAGGATGAAGGCTCCCCGGCAGGCTCACGGTGGGGGCAAACAGCCGTGTCGAGAGTCGCACAACGCACGCATCAGACGGCGAGTTGTCGTACTTTCAGCCATCACTGTCTTGTGATGTCAGAACCAGTACAACAAATACTGGCATAATTTAGTGTAGCCCCCATGTTCATTTGCCATTGAAGGAAAGTAACCCATCTTGCTGGCCATCTTTTTTTTTTTTCGCCGCTACTTTGACACACAGTACATGGGCGAGTACACTGAGCACCTCTGGCTCGACGCAATCAGAGGGTTTGCGCTGCATATACTGCTTACGACTGCCCTGGCTGCCTTACGAGCCTCCTCCATATGCCATCCATGATGGGAAGGAGATGTTTGCATTGGAAGCAGTACCAGCAGCGCATACTGAGAGCGTCTGTATCCTCGACGTCTTCATGCTGGGGAGCGGCATATGCACAGCTGCAATGTTCGTAGCCGTAACCGAGCAGCTAAAGGAGTGTAGAGAGCGAGTGGGGGATGCAGCTATGGCTGGATATACCTATACGGTGGATTCCAACGATCATAAAAGAACCTGCGCTGGCGGTGCACAGGTGTGCTGCACGAGCTTTGGCTATAGTCGTGTATCCCTTACTGCATCACTTGTGCGACGGGAAACTGGCGAGGCACTCGGAGAGACGCGTGATACTTCGACTCCGGGCGAGCCACCTCGCACTGGCGTCCGCGTCACAGGCGAGGACAGGTCGGAAAAGTACTGCACGCGCGCCAATGCGATGGTCCGCTCGACCGGCCAGTCTTTTGCTCGAACTCACTGCTGCATAGCGGTCCACACTACCCGTCCGCACAAAGACCTTTGTCGACATCAAGCATGCCACCGCCAGAGAAAGGCGCCACCAGCCCGTCCGCAAGCCCTATGAAGGTCCCCTCCTTCCGTCCCATGCTTCACGTACGTGGCATTGCATGGGATGCTGACCTGTTCGAGACAGGCCCAGCTTGGCCTGCGTGTGTGTGTGATGCGCTGTCTGTGTGAGAAGAGCCCCGAGTACATACATGCCGTACCGTTGGTGGCGTGCTACGGGAGGTGCGGGCGACAGCTCGTTTGCTGCAGTACCGAAACGCACACTACCAGCTGCGTACAAACGTTTTGTCAAAAGAGCTCCTATAAACAGCCGCACTCATCCACAAGCTTCCATTCATTCCAACTCTCAAGCACACTGCCTACCAATAGGCTTCAAACGAGATGCAGCACTACCCACGCGACCGCGGGCTCCGCGGCGGTCCACAATACCACTTTGAGGTCCCCGCCACTGCGGGTGTCGACTTACGCACAACCGACGACACCGACGCATTCCTACTTCAGCACGCCCATCGATAACATCGCCACCGCCAAGGCCCGCCGCAACAGGCAACGATTCCAGAACCACGTAGAAGACAAAGACCTCACCGCCCGCCTGCTGAAAGAAGCAGCGGCGAGGGTGGGAAAACCTCCTCCGCGCCGCACCGATACATGCAGCCCGCACTCATCCGCGGCCGTGCCACCGTCACACCAAGGAGCAGTGACTCACTATCTATCCCCTCAAGCTGAGGTACTGCTTGCTTGCACGTCGCTACCTGACTCCCCGCTACCCTCTGCGGCGCCCACATTGGCCGCCCAGGCTTCCCTGTCGGACGAAGACGCCTCACTATCAGGGGCCGTCGTCGCAAAAGGGTCTGGTTCTTCGTGACCGCACCCACACAGGCACGTCTCGCGCGAAAAAAAAAAGCGCCCATAGTCGTACAGGGCGGGGAGGGGCTCGGTGCACGCTTGGCGAGCGACCGCTCGCACGTTGTGGATGAATGTGTGGTACGAGAGGACTCGCGTGTACTCCGTCTGACCGCTGGCCCGCAGCACCCGTGCCAGCAGTTTGATGGCCCGGTTTCGCTGCTCATGTGCCACCGTGTTGGCCTTGTCCAGCGTCAGGAAAGAGCGTGGATCCAGCGCAATGGAGCATACGTGATTGACCACATGGAATTCGTCGCTGGTGACAGTCGAAGAGCGTAGCACCCACGGCAACTTCGTCAGAGCCGTGCGCACAGCGCCACAACCGAAGTCGTAGACAATGTAGTCGGGCAGCTTCGCAAACCGCGTGATGACGGCGTTGAGCAGCGCCGGGGGGCCCTCCCTCTTGTCCAAAACGACGAATCCCAGGACTCTTGGGTGGGCACATGCACAACAGATCAAAAACGCACCAGGTGTGAACGACTTGCGCGCCGCTTGGTAGTTCTTCGAGCACGTGCCTGTGTCCGGCTTCTCCGTTGTCGCAAACGCCGATGCCCGGCACTGTCTGCGCCCAGGGAACCAGGAGCCCGTGACCAACGGGTCGTCTGAGGCATTGGGAAACTGCGACAGAAAAAAGGCCTCCATGTCGGCAGCTGTCTTGCCTTCGCCTGACCACCTTAGCTGGAACGCGGCTGCAGAGTTGGGCACGGCCGCCTTCACCTTGTGGTAGCTCTCCACCTTGTTACACGCGTCCTCAAGCACTCTGGCCATGGCAATAGCCACAGCGACAAAGCTGTTACCGAGTTGGCGCATCGACGTCACCGACACGAGAACCATCTTGATTTCCTGTACCATCAACAGCAACGACAGGTCCATCCCCGGCGGCACGGTTTCCTCAGAAACCTCCTCCGCGGCAGCAGCCGTACTTAAAGCCGAAAGTTGCGTTAAAGCGTCGGGTTGGCGCAACATGTGCGCGAGCGACCGCAGAGGCGCGCAGTGGTGCAGCTTGAAGGGGGAAACTACAGGGTCGGAAACCAACGCCACGCAAAGTAGCGTCACGCCCGAGCTCACGTCGGCTGGTAACGACGAGGTGCAGGGCATGAGGGCATCGTGCAAGGTGGCAGGAGCCGACGGGCACACTCCGCCGACGAAAACACCGCCAGCGCCTGCACCAGCGACGGGAGGTGCCGCTTCGCCAGCATCTCCTTGTCCCTGCAGATGTCCAAGAGCGCCGTTTTCCGCTCGATGAGGCGCCACAGGTGGTGCCAAAGCACCACCCGGGCGCCTATTCTCAGTGCTAGGGGTCACGAGCCAGGCGCGCAAGGCCGCTTGCAGCGCGCGTTCTGTCTCCGTCTCCTGATGGGGCTTGTTAGCAGCGTCTGCCGTAGCTATGAACTTGGTTGTGGCCGCCAACAGACCCTTCACAAGGGAGACGACCGCCGTCGGTAGGTGCCACAAATTTGAGACGAGGGCGCGCAGGTGGACTGCAATCTCCTCTTCATGTAGGGTGCTCGAGAGAAGTGTCACGGGAAGAGCGGTGGGACACAACACGGACAGAGCCGCGACCGCAGACCGGCGTTGCTCAACGGTCACCGTGATCACCTGCTCGGGGTGCGTCAGGCACAACCGCAAAAAACGGCGTACCCACTCGCTTGAAACCAGACTGGCGGCACCAAGAAGCTCCGGGTCGGGCTGGCACTCCTCACTGTAGTGCTCGTAGTAGTTGCTGATTAGACGTCGTAGGTATCCGAGCCAAATACCATCGGCAGTAATCACCCGAAAGCGGCCGTCCACACAGCACGTGTTGCACTCGAACGACCACCCCGGCGGGTTGGTCGACATGAGTCGTAGCCCGGCCGACATTAGCTTTGAAACGGTCAGGCGGCCGCGAGACATGGAAAACCGCGGCAGGATTCCCGCGTTAGAGCGCGCGATGGCCTTGACCCACCAGCTCTTGAAGGTCTTGGAAAAGGCGTCCCCCTCGACAGCTACCTCCTGGCAGAAGTGCCTGACGAGAGACACCGACGCTGCAGTGCACGCCGAAGAAATTATCACACCGTGCTCACGGCCGTCCGCGCAAACCCACCTCTTGCAGTTGCTGCATTTGTAGCCGTCGATCTGCATCTTGCAAAACCCCATGTGGCAGAGGATGACGCCCCGCCCATTTGGTCGCAGCTCCGCCGACCCTCGCATCTCCCCGCAGGACGAGCACTTGGACGGCGCTGGAATGACGTAGGTCTCTTTGCGGCGCGCGTGGTCAAAAATGTCGACGTCGACGCGCACACTCTTGTGGCAATCAAACGGCGACAGCGGCAGCTTGGAGATTGACTTGGTGGCGCGCTGCGCGGTGGTCCGAGCCGTGGCGCCCGGCTGGGCTCCTTTGGCGTCGCTTCGGCGCAGGCTCCGGGTCTGTTTCACGTGCGTACACGACGTGCAGCGGGTCGAGTCGCAGTAACAGCACGACGACGCCTTCCTGTTGCACTTGACCGGTGCTGGTACGCGGTGTCGTCCATGTCCCGACAGGACAATGGCAATAGGCAGCCCCCCCGTATCGAAAACCTCCACGGGAATCCCACAGCAGGACTGGTGCCTTGGTTGCGCGCGTCGCATGTTGGGTCGTCGACCAGAGACCGGCGCCTGCATCGTCGCCGGCGCCTCCTTGTGGAACTGCTGCCCAAAACTCCTCAGGAGCGTCCTTGTACGAACTTTGAGCACGGCCGCCAGATGGGCAACGGATTTCCGAAACGCGTCCGCATGGTAGCACTGGGTGTCGGGCACCACCTCCGCCTCATCGTCAAACATGGCCTCGTACCGCGTACTCTGGATGCACGTGCATGCCACGTTGCCCCGTGAGGAAACCCAGCAGCTGACCAGCTCCGGCTCGTCGTACTTGTGGTAGTCCTCATAGCTCATGCGAGCCACCGCACCGACGAAAGCCTCCAACGCCCACACTTCCCCACGGTAAGTCCCGTCGAGGCACTGGTCCAGGAAGCGCGCGACCGCAATCTTCTGCTCGTCGTCGGTGGAGAAGCTTAAACCGTCCAGCCACTTGTGCACACCAAAACGGAGGAGATGGGTCGCAATAGCCCGCTTGTACCCCTCCTCCAGCGTCGCCCGCGTGTTTCTCCCCGTCCCGCGCCGTCGCCCGCCCGCTCCGTGATGAGCTCCGCCCCTCTTTTGTCCAAGGTCTGGAATAAGGTCAGCACCTCCTTCAACCCCAGGGTCACATGCCCCATCAGCCCCGTTTTCACCGTTCGGATGATCCGGTTGCTCAGATGAGCACGCCCAAACGCCTTGGTACACAACCGGTGGCTTTGACCGAACGACAAAACACCGAGGCTGCTCTCCCGCACCGGTGGGGACGCCCGGGATGTTGAACGGGAGACATGACCGCCCCGCCGGTGTGGAAGGAATCACAAAGGAGCGCTGCACTCGCTGCTTCCTTGGGCTAGTACGGCATACACCAGTGACAATGGTCGATGCAGATGGTGTTAGTGTGGTTGGAGGCGACCGGCGGCACGGGAGAGGGGAGGGTGGGGGAAAGGTGAGAGGCAGGGCGCGGGAAAGCCAGCGCCAGCCGCCGCCGAGCATCTCGCCAATCACTGCCGATTATGGATACCGGAGGGGGCCCTCGCCTGCCTGTGGTATCAGATAAATCGGTCCCAGGCACGGTGAAGAGTTAGAGCGGGGGCCCCAGCAAAAGCCGATGACCCACGAACGCCACCAGATGGAATCATATACAGACAACCGGTGGAGGGTGGCCTCGCGCTACCCGAGTCACGGCCGACAGCCACTTCGCACAATGGCAGAGACAAAAGCGTTCGCTAGTGGGGGAGGCCGTCCTTTGGTCAGCACCAGCCGGTGACCGCGCTAGCCGGTCCCCACCCCCCTCGCAGACCGGTGCAACCGCCGCGGGAGGGGACACGGTGAAGCCGCAAGCACAGTTAAGCGACCGCCAGCCTCGCCAGTCGTCGGAGGTGTCGGCCAAGTCGTGCCCGCCTCCGCGGCGATGGCAGCCGCTGCCAACCGCCCGGAATTTGGACAGCAGCGAGGCTGTCGAATCCGGAAGCTCCCAGACTCAAGTCGGAGGCGAGCAGGCTTCGTGGGTGGAGGGGGGGGGCGATAAAAGTGGGGACGTCCCAGGACATCCACAGACCGGCGTCGGCAGCGGTGGGCGGTGGGAGCCGGCCGTCAATCACAACCGACGGACGCGGGCGATCGCCCGAGAAAACAGGCGTCCGCAGGCGCCCAAAAATGGGGGGGGGTCGGCTCGTCGGGAATGCAATCAGGGGGGGAGCGCACCCGCGACACCCCGGTGGGGCTTAGGCGGTGGTGTTCGGATGGGGCCGGCCGCCGACAACGGCCGACGGAAGCGGGCGATTGCCAGCCGAATCAGGCGTTGCCAGGCGGAAAAGACAGGGTGGGGGGGGGCACGGGGGGGGAAGCG
>Ga0209186_1003545_pt1 | contig 10674 bp, 13 predicted proteins | sample SidtaG_FD_187426 | JGI IMG/M metagenome (GOLD analysis project Ga0209186, IMG submission 187426) | Marine algal microbial communities from Sidmouth, United Kingdom - Sidmouth_Male2 metaG (SPAdes) (version 2) | ecosystem: Host-associated > Algae > Red algae > Unclassified | place: Sidmouth...
GTACTTATGCGGTGATCGGCTTGTTTGTCTGTACCTTTGACATGCATTGCTGTATGAGGGTGCTGTAATTACTTGTACTTGTATCTCGAGGGGAGCTCCTTTTGGAGCTGAGCTCGGGGAGATTCTTGTGGGCTTCTTGAGGTGCGTCGCGATTTGTGGGCCCTGTCACTGCGTTGGCGGGGGTGTGCCTCCAGGACGTTGAGAGAGGGGCACACGAGGGGGGTAAGAGGCCTCTGGCCTCGCGCCTCAGACCGGTCTTGAGTAAAGCAACGCATCCACCCACTTACCTCCCGCTTCACAATGACCGTATCCTTGATTGGTTCTTTTTGTTGTGAGGAGTCATATCTGATGTTCTCAGTGCATCTCACCCTCGCCTCGGGGATTTTGTTGGCGTGTTTTGATTGGGTCTTGGGCACACCCCCACCGGCGGGTGTGGCCCGCGTTTGACCCCTGTTTTTGGCCCACTTGCGAGGGTCCCCCTGAGGGTTGAGGGAAGGGGACAGGTGGGTATATCTGAGCAGGAAAGCAGAGCAGTCCCGAACCCCCCGAGGGAGGCAAGTAAACGTTGAGCCTCACAACGCTGTGTCGTGTTTGCGGCTTGTCTTTGCCGCCTACACCAGTTGTGTGTGTGCGTCTTGGCGCTTACTTCCGGGGTCTTTGACGAGACTAACGGGTGCCCGGTCGGGTAGGCCGCCCGAGTGGGGTCGGCTTGACTGGGGTACCACAATGGGTGCATATCCGCTTGCGGTCCGAATGGAGAGAGGATGCGATGGCCAGCCACAGAGCGACTCTGAGCGATTAGAGATGGAGTTGAAACTTTCTCAGGCTGCCGTGGTGACCGACTAAAATCGAACGAAATTCTGCTGCGGCGGCCCCCACTCTATTTTAATTTCGAGAGTGCTGCGGACCACGGCGGGAAACGGCAGCGGTGGGCGCGGTCACGAGAAATGCTCCTCTGGGGCGCTGCGGTGGGCTCGGGGATGGCAGTTTTCTGTTCTTTCCCAGCCCACTTACGCGTCCCACGCACGGCATAGACACTGCCGCTCACCTGGAGAGTCTTCTGTATCTACTAGAAAAGCGCTACAGAGAACAAGCTACGAGAAAAGCCCACGAGAACACTACAGAAAAAACCAAGAAACACGGCACGCACATGGGCGGGGAGCTCACCCCACCTGCACCAGTCCCCCGCCTCTACCACTGTTGCCAATGCAGCCACAGCAATGAGCCGGGGGCACCAACAAGGTGCGCTCAGTCAAAAACCCACAGCGGCGACAGCTCAATCCATCAGGGCGTGAAAAGCGGCCTCCTAGGCATCGGCGGCAGCCAGCAGAGCCGCCGCCTCGGCCCGCTTGGCCGCTGCGCGAGCCACCGCCCCTGATGCCGCAGCTGTCAGCGCCGACGCCGGTGCCTGCCCACGTTCCGGCGCCGTCGCCTCGGCAGCCCAGCGCGCCGTCATTGCCGCGCAGGCAGGCACCTCCCCCCCTACCACCGCCGTGATGGAGGGCACCCGCCCCAGTGCCGCCGCTGGGTTGGTAGGCATTACCTCCATCGCTGCTGACGCGCCAACCACCCCTCCGCGCACAGCCGCTGCTGCTCCCGCAAGCACCTCCCCCACCGCCTCGACGGAGCCGACTCCCCGCCCCCGAGTTGCCGCCGCCGCACCGTCGCCCCCCCCGTGCATCGCCGCCGCTGCGCCGACAGGGTCCCCACCCACTACCGCCGCCTAGATGGCGGGCTCCTCGCCTTCCTCCTCTCCCGCACGCTCCCCTCCTTCCGGCGCCAGCTTCGTTGCCACCACCGACTGCGTCGGCAGCACCGGCATGACCTCCTCCTAAAACACGGCGCGCATCGGGTCGTCCCCGTCCGTGAGGATTACCCCACGATCCTCGATGCAGCTCTTACGCAGCTCCTTGTCCATCTTGATGACCGTGTCCACGTACTTCCGGTAGCGGCTGGGTTCGATGCCACCGTCTTCATTGGTGCCGTCCTTGATGTTTGTGCGCACCTCGGACATAAACTGCACGGCGAGGCAGAGGTGGCCTGTGGCCATCGTCCCGACCAGCTCCTCGCCCAAATGGACGGGCTCTCGCAGGCGCCACAAGCAGCCCAGGTACTTGAAACCGCGCGTGAGCCCGGTGAGAATGCCCGTACGTCCGAGCGGCAGCTTCCAGAACTTGTCTTCTTCCAACCAGTAGGCGGCGCTGGTGAAAAGCATGTGAACGCGGGAGCGGCTAGTGACGAGCAGGAACCACCCTTGGACGACGTTACGCTTCAGGTTACCGATGACTGCATGGATGGCTTGGTGCAAGGCCGCGTTCACGCGGGTAGTGTTGCTGGTGGAGCCGGCCAGAGCAACCCCCGCGTCCTCCATCGCCTGCTGCAGACGCTGTTTCGTCGGCTTGTTGACGCTGGATTCCAAGAACTGCTCGGCAGTCGCGTCGTCCATCTTCATCGTGTTCATCGCTGACTCGATGATGGGATTGTGGCGGATGTTCGGGGACGGAAGCACGTTCATAGTCGTCGCGGCGCCGCCAACGAAGGCCTTCAACCTCGGAGTGAGGTCATCGCGGATGGTGCACATGAGCAGCATTCCTTACACCCGCTTCTTTGCCAGCTCAGAGGCATGACGGATGGTTGCTTTTTGAGCAGTCGTCAGAGGCGGCACCCGCAGCGCAGGCGTCGGGTGGGGAGGAACACTTTCCTTGGAAGAAGCACCCACCGACACGCCCTCCGACCAGTTGGAGAACTGAGCGCGCTCGGCTTGCGGCTGGGAAGCGTAGCTCGGCGCCAACAACGCCTGGGTAGCCGTCTGCGGCATCGACTTGGCGTCGGTCTGCGCCACTGGTCGGGCGACCTCTGACGGCACAGCGCTCTGCTGCAAAATCGCATCGCTGACGGCGTGAGCCAGAATGTCAAGCGCATCGTCGTGGGTGCGCATCTTGGTGGCGGCAGCCTTCAAGACCACGTCGAGGTTGGCCTTGTTGGCCGTCAGCCACAGCAGCCGCGCCACAGCATCAGCATTTGCCATGTTTGCCTCAGCCGCCGCGGCGGATGTCAGATGGATGTCGCGCGTAGCGCCCGCAACGCTCTTTCCACGCTTTGACGTCTGGTCAGCTGTGTCCACTGCTCCACGCTTAGTGGCAGCGCCACGCTGAGCAGCAACGATAGCGGCCGTACGGGCAGCAGAGGCCGACCGCGCGACAGGAAGCGGATGCGAACCACTGCTCTTCGGGGCGGCAGCCACCACATTGTCGGCTGCGGCCGTAGAACCTGCCAACATCGGCACGGCGCCCAGCGAGGGATCCTTCGCGGAGCCACAGAGCAGCGACGGGGCGGTGGTGACGAAGCCAAAGCCCGGCACCGACGAGAGGCGCAGCGCCCTCGCACCCTTGGTCGTGTAGCACGGAATTGGGCGGCGCGGGAGTTTTCCGCTGCGCTTCTCGAGGGTCGAGTGCGGGGCGGCCTCGGCGTGCTCCTCGTCTTCGAGATTGTACGTCCCCACAGAAGGTGTCTGCTGCTTGTGTCCCGGTAGCTTCTTCGGTGGCTGCAGGTAGGAGGTCTGCGCCGACGAGTTGGCGGTAGCCTTGATCGAAGCGTGCGTTTGCGTCAGGATGGCGCTGTTGTAGGTCATGGCGGCCATGTTGTCCTGGGGCGGCTGCACGGCGTGGGTCAGAGACACGTGCGGCGACACCTTGGAGGCCATCTCCGCCAACTCCCGCAGCTTGTTCTTGGTGTCCTCATCAGCAGTCGTCGGCGCTGGGGTCATGGAAACAGTCCAGCGGTCCGTCATCGCGAAGGAGGCCACGGCCGCAGATGTGAAGAGGGGGGTGGTGTAGCACGGGAAGAAGAGTGTTCGCGTCGTGAGCGTCTTGTTGGGGGGGAGGGGATAGTGAAGGCTGTGGCACGGGCGGTGCAGCGACGAGTTCATCTCGCTCACAACTCCCAAGCTTATGTAACCTCGCTCCCGCGCGCGGGCGGTGGGCCGCGCCGGCACCCACAGCGCGCGTAGAGGGACACGAGGCCTGCCTCCGTCTCGCCACGCGGCCATTGGGCCGATACGCCCGGTGATGGGCTCCACCTGCTCTGTGTCCGCGCATTGGTGGTAGACGCGCGAGCGACAGAAACGAGCACCACAGCAGTAGCAGACCAGCGCAAAGCAGGCTCGGTCATGTTGGCACCAACCCCAGAAAACGGTCCCTCGTGCTTCCGCGTCCATTCGCGTGTGTTCGTCGCCCCGTTCAGCCCCACCACAACCCAAGTGCAGTGCATCCCAAAGCCCAGGCCGCGCCGCAAACGACGGGTCTTTGCGGAACCGTCCCAAGGGCAGCTGTCAATTCCCAAGAGGTGGCCGAGCGAAGGCCCATCAGCGAGGCACCTGCTCCCTGCCGCATTTTTGGGAGGCAGATGGTCGACTGTCATAACCTAGACGTGAACTTCCTCGGGAACCTGGGGCGCCCAGCGCGAGGCGCAGCCGTACAGACGGTCTCCTAACGTACCAATGATCCAGATGGCCGGGACCCGTCCTAACCTCTCCCGGGCGTGCCAGACAGCCGACGGCGGTGGAATCTCTCGTGGGGTGCGGCAGCGACCGCCAGCAAACTCATCGCAAAAACGCTCCTAGGTGGTACACGCAGGAGAGTACTAGGCGTGGCAGCGACGACGTGAACGTAAGGCGTGGCGGAGCAGTCGAGGCAAAGGGTGGCACGCGGGGAACAGGACGGTCCCAACGCACAAGCGCGGCGTCACCGAGAAGGCAACACGCGTTAAGAGCCAGCGGACTGATCGTAATTAAAATTTCTTACCTGAAGCGCAATGACCGGGATGCGGACGAATTGGACTACAGTAGGGCCCGGTTCACAACGCCTGCAACGCCCGTCATTGGAGAAAGTATTCGCCCGAGTCGAAACGAGCGCATTTGAGCTGCTTGATCCTCTGTCGCTCGGTACTTTGGAACCATCTGAGCGAACGGTGCGGCCGCTCACCGCCGGACAGAACCTCCTCTGACCCGTGCGCCCTGCGGACGCAGGTCCGCAGGCGCTCACTGGTGTCGTGCTCCCGTGCGCCGTGGCCGTCCGTTATGCGGTCGGCCCTTCGGCCAGTCCTGCCGTCTCTGACCAGGTGACCGACCTGTACCCCTCGGGTGCCGTCAGTCCTCGGGATGTACGCAGCCACCTCTGCGACCGTGGTACGTTGTCGTTGATGCTCTGCACACAGGGACTGACGGCACCGACCTGATGTTGTCCATCGGGCTGCTGGGAGAGGAAAAGCCGTGACGAGCGGGGCACCGCGCGGCGGACGTGCAGCCTTCCTGGTGACGCACACCGACCGAGACGGGGGCGGTCAGGACGCACGCGCGGCTGCTACTCGGGGGGCAGCCCGCAGGCGTACGTCACGTGTCTCGTGCTGACACAGCCATGGGCTGTCGACTTTCGCTTCCCTCTCTTCCTGGTCTTCGACTCATCCTCCCGATGGGCAGAGAATGGACCACTGGCTGCTCCCAGGCCTCTCTCTGGGTTGGCTTCGACAGCCGCTGCGGGCGCTCCACCCCCGTCTTGAGAAACGCACCAGCCGTTTTACCTGGGCCCCGTGTCCTGTTCTCGCAAATCTCCACGCCGGCCATCCCCCCTCGGTCACCCGTTTCGCCTCCCCCAACCTGTTCGTGGGCGGCACCCGGTCGCCCTCGTGGCCGCCATGTCGAGCACACCGCAAGAACCCAAGCCACTCCAATATGCCGTCTGCTGAGCTCGCTTCGCGAGGTACGAGAATTTGGCGCGACACCGCATCGCAAAGCACGAGGACGCTCGGCGCCAGCCTGGCGGCGGTCTTGCGGGACCGGCTGCTGCCGGAAGATCGGCCAACCGTGACCGGTCGGCCAACGGCGTCGCGTGTATCCGACACGGGCCACCACCGCGGCTACCGCCGCCAATGCCTCCACCACCACCACCACCGCCGTTGTAGCCAAACGTGCCTCCCACGACACAGGGAGGCGGCGGCGGGAGAGAGGCGGTGGCGGGCTCGCCCGACGGCGTGTATGCGTCACCGGTGGCCGCGGCAGCGGTGTCGCACGCTCCAGAGGTCATGGAGGTGGCTCGCTCCCACATACCGGCCGCGAAAGAGTTTGAATTTGGCGAGCACGCGTTCGACGAGGCCGTCGAGGCCATGGACGCGGCCATCGGCCTGACTCGCCATCCTAAGTCCTGTGAGAGCCCCGCGCGGAAGAGGAGAAAGGCTGCGGACGGCGGGGCAGCGCCGAACGCCACTGGTTGGGATTACTCTACGCTTTCCGCCGAAGTGCGGCAGTATTTTGAGCTAATGCGGGACTCAAACGGCCAGCTGACCTTGGTCACGGCGCGAAGGGGCTGCCGTCTCGGCCGTCTCACTCTTACTGGCTTCGGATGCTGCAAATCTTTGCGCTGGAGTGCGGCGGCGGCGGAATGTCGTTGGCGGACCAAGACAGGTTTTATGATGTGATCGACGCGTGGGATCGCACGAAGCCCGCCATGCCCGTGGACGCAAGGCACTTCCTCGGGTTGCTGGACAAGATCGGCTCGCAGACCGCCTTTAAGGACGCGTTGCGGGATGAAATCGACACGGCCATTGAGGACGAAGGGTGCATGAAGTGCACCCTGGAGGAGTGGGGGGAGCGCTATCAAGTTATTTTTTGCCCCGAGCTCGAGCGTGCGCTGGAGCGGATGCGGGCAGCCGACGGTGTGAAGCTGTGGAGTGGCGGGAGCAGCCCAGCGCCGCCCACGAGTCGCAGATAGTCACCAATGGACGGTCACGCTTTCCGCTCGTTTCAGCCGGCGGTACTCGAGGAGGGAGGCGACAACGACTGCTTTGTTCTTGGCATGCACGCTTTCAGCGACGCTAGTCGCCTGTAAAGCTCTGGGGGTACGTGAGTCCGACAGAAGTGTCCAACGCCTGGAGCAATGAGAGGGGAGCCAGCAGGTGTCGGAGTGGCGGCCTACTCTTGTGTGCTCACTGCAAGCCTGATGCTGACGGTCCGACCTGATCGTGTTGCTCCGTTCTTATGCTGCTTTGTTCTGGTCTTCATGCTGCGCTTGAGTGCTACTTTGCCACGCTCAGCACACATGCTGTGGCTCCTCCGTCTGCGATTCTTGAAGGCCTAGTTGGATGACGCAGAATGGCACACTGCGGCGTACATTCCGGTCGTCAGCAAGAGCAAAGAGCCAGGGGCGGGCCGCCGCGTGCAGCTCCGCCGCTCTGCTTGTCTGCATATAAGGCTGTACCTCGTCTTCCGGTCGGCCATCGCGGCCAGCCATATGGGGGTCAAAGTGAGGCTGGGCGAGCGCGCGTTGCGCGCCTTCCCTCGACTGCTGTTGTACATTGGCGACATCCCCGAGGAGAATGCCACCTTGTGCCTTAAGTCGGGCGAGTGCATGCGGCCGTGCTCTATGTGCGACGTCCACGTCAAGTCCGCCGGTGCGTCCATTGCGCTCAACTCCAATGACCGCGATGCGCTCAAGGGAATCTAGCCGAAAATTGAGTCAGCCAAACTTGGGGCAGCGCGCAAGAACCCCAGCCGCCCTCTGATGCTGGAGAAAAAGGACAGCGCCCACAGCATGATGCCTGCGCTCGCCGCTATGGCTGGTCTGTCGACCCACCCGCTCCTCATGTACAAGATGATTGGGGTCGACACATTGCACGTGAGTTACCGAGGGGAGCTCTCCTTGCCTTCCTTTTGCTCTGCACCGCATCGACCGCAGCTCGGCTGGGTGGTGGAGTGGCGAGGGAAACTGACGTTCTCTGCAACGTGCTCGAGTTCCTTGTCCCTTGCTTTCCACGTTCCCTCCACACCTCTGCCCGACACCGTCTGTTTTGCGGCTGTGTGCATCGTCTCCCATGTCGCCCGCCCCCACCTGCCCCCCCCCCTTTTTCATGCAGGTACTAGACCTGGGCATCATTCGCATGCTCGTGCACCGGCTTGTGCGAGTTTTTTCTCATGTTTGCAAGGACCGCATCCCCGCGAGCGGTACTATTGGAGCAACACGCCGTACGGGGACGCTGTCACGGCGCTCTGTTCCGAGCACGCTGTGCTCTATGCGCGCATCGCCCGCTGGACGACGGTCAACACCCCCCCCCCGATGACACTCTCCGAGGCTGCGAGCCTCCAGATCCAGTCGGCAGAGTTCATCTAGCTGTATGTCAGCCCCATCGTCGGCGATATCAACAGCCCGAAGATACACAAGTTGTTGCGCCACATCCTCGATGCCAAAAGGCTCCATGGAAATCTAGTAAATGGCAACACGAGCAGCAACGAGCCGGGCCATAAGACGGACAAGCGCTTCTATCGTCGCACGAACCGGTACTCTGCCTCCTTCACGGCGCAGATCGCGCGCCAGTCGCAGGGCACGCAGGTGATTTTGGCGCGCAACGCCAAGATTGACGCCGATGCCATCAAGAGGGACAAGGTCCGCCACGCGCGCCCCTTCCCCACCCACGGTGGGCAGGTGACGGCGTTGGGTGCCCGCCCGCTTCGCGGCGTGTCGCGTGTGGCGGTCGGATCTCTGTCGAGGCGGTCGGGGCTGGCGAGGCTCAGCGCGATACTTGGCCTTCACCCCGACACGCACGTGCCAGTTCTCGGCCGCATCGTCTTCGGCGCCAAGCTAGACGATGGCACGCCTCTGCGACAGATTGTGCGGGCCTACTCCACCTTTCGCCACCGCGGCGCCTGATTGGACGTTGTCCGCTGCACCGTCGCAGGCGAGGCACCGGGTGCCGTCGACGGCATCCAGCTGAGTCCGCTACGGCGAGGTCCGGGCCCTCTTGCGCTACCGAGAGGAGGATGTGGCCCTCGTCTGCGAGTTTACAGAGGTTGAGGCGCAGGGAGACTGCCCCTTGGCAAAGCGTGGGTGCCAGCGCTTGCGGTGGGCGGTGACGCCGCCGGGGGACGGGGACTGGGCACTCCGCGTGGTGCCAATGTCCCATGTGCTCCGCGTGGCGCACATCGCGCCGGACTTTGCTGAACTTACCCTGCGGTGCGGCGTCAAGGCCTTGCCCGCCCGTCACACCTCCCCGCTCGTTGACCAGCGGGCGATGCGCTTCCTTGACAACTCTTTCTTTCGGTGGGATTTAATGGCAATGTCTGCCCTGTTTACGTTCTATCACTTTGACTACTGTCCGCCTCGGCAGCCCCGTCCATGAATGTCGCTGCAGCGGAAGTTCAGGCAGGCGACGGGGGGTGGCGGAAAAGGGGGGTTCGAACGCCGTGCACCTGGAGCCGCCGCGTCGACAGTGCCTACTTCTCGCTGGCGCGAAGAGGCTCGGGACAGAAGAAAAGCGGCTACGGGCGGTCGGAAACCAACGAGTGCGTGAGGTCTCAGCGCGCTCCAGATGCCTTCGGAAGCGCAGAAGTACAGGGCAGAGACGAAGGAACAGGGTGCCCGATCCACCTCGCTTCACGTGCATCTGCCCTGTGCAATCGCTGAAAGCTCTGGCCTCTCGTGTTCCGAAGCCCACGCAAGACTAGTTCGTCAAAGTCAAGTGAGAGTTTGCACCTCTCTCGGCCAACGAGAGGTCCTTTCTAACTGGTTCGCAATGAACCCTGCAATCGAATCGCGGCGATCAGGCGATGGTCCCTCTGAACGCTGCAAGTGAGACGACACCCAAAGGTGACAATGCACGCCATGACACGATTCGAAGAACACTCACCAGACAAGTATCACACAGTGACACTGCATGAACGGGCGCGGCACTGTTGGCGGTCTGATTGGCTACCATCTCTCATTGAGAAGAACAGTTCACGGTTTGATTGGCTACCATCTCTCATCCTGCAGAGACTGATGTTCCATTGGTACTGAATGAGCGTGTCACGCGTGCTAGAGGAGTTCCGGGACGGAGAAAACCCATATACAGACTGTCCTTGCCAAATCGGGAGATCTCGCTCTTCAATGACGCTGAAAAGCCCATGTGCGGTGGCAAGCACATCAGAGCTGGTGTGTGACCACATTTGGTCCCAGAAGTGCGTCTTATTGTTTGAACACGGTCGATCATGGTCCCAATCCGGGCCTCCCAGAACGACATGCGGATGTCAGCCAATGGCAGCGTGCCTCGAAAGCGTCGGAGAACGGTCAGCCGAGACCGCCTGCCATCGCCTGCAGTCACGCTGTCTCTCCGACACCACCCATCCTCATGCTGCCGCGTCTTCGCCACACGACGCACCCGCGCGGGCAAACGGCATCTTCTACCTCTTCTGCCTGCCGTCGTTGGTAGCAGACCCCCACCTACACTGCGTCCGAGGCTCTTTTTTGTGGCAAGCGGCCGCATCGCAGGTGTTGGCGCTGCGTCTGCGGCAGCCGCACGGCCTGTGCGTGCGGGAGCCGGCGGGCTGCCCGTGCGCGGGAGGGGGACTTGCAGCTTCGGCCGCCGCTTGGCCAGCGGCGGGCGGTGGTGGTGCGGGACAGTGGCGAGCGGCCGGACTGCAGGCGTTGGCGGTGCAGCTGCGGCCGCCGCTTAGCCCGCGGGGGGGGCTGGTGGTGAGGGACGATGGTGAGCCGCAATCCAACACGCCCTCAGCCCCAACTCTCTGTCCACGCCCCCGGGGCCGGGCTGCGGCGAAAAACGCGAGCCACCACCCCCCTAGCTCGAGCTCGAAGGCCACGCCCCCGGGGATAGGCTGCGACGAAAGCCGCAAGCCAAAACCCCCCCAGCCCC
>Ga0209186_1003546_pt1 | contig 10670 bp, 14 predicted proteins | sample SidtaG_FD_187426 | JGI IMG/M metagenome (GOLD analysis project Ga0209186, IMG submission 187426) | Marine algal microbial communities from Sidmouth, United Kingdom - Sidmouth_Male2 metaG (SPAdes) (version 2) | ecosystem: Host-associated > Algae > Red algae > Unclassified | place: Sidmouth...
GGGGGGGGGGGTGTTCAGAAACGCCCCCTCTTTTTAGGGCATGCAGAAGGCGGCCGTCCCGAGCCAATGCCGCACGGCCCGGTTGCTCGCGACAGACTGCAAGCCACCGCCACCAGACAGGTAACACCGGGTGTCTGGTACGGACGAACGGCTCCCCTGGACGTGCCTTGTCCCTACGCCGCACCCGCAAGGTGCGCCTACGCGCCGTTCGCTTCCACCGCCATGGTCTTGTCGGAGCGCCGCAGAGCCATCCGCCGTGCGCGAGCACGAGTGCGTTTGTCGGTTGTGGTGCTAGCATGTATCGTTTCGGGGGAAGCGGGTCTTCCCGACGGCGACGCTGAGACTGCCATGGTAGTTTCTGCCAGAGTGGCTCAGCGGCGCCTCGTCTGCCTGCTGGCGTCCCGGTACTCCGTGTCTCGCCGCCAACGTATTCCTACGTTGGCAGACTGGCGGGACCGTATCCTTTTTGCTTTACCCCCTCTCCAATATCGATCTGTTTTGCGCGTGGATCGCAGTACCTTTGAGGTGCTTGTGGGTCGAATGGAGGCAACCGCCGGCGACATTTTTTATTCGTCCAGCGGTCGCCCCCAACTTCCTGTCCGCGTACAGCTCGCTATTACATTGTTTCGCTTAGGCCATTATGGCAATGCGGCCAGTGTAATCCTGACTGCCCAGACCTTTGCCGTCTCCGTGGGGAGCGTGGTGAAAGCGACGCAGCGGGTGACGGCAGCCATCCTTCGCTGGGAGGCTGCCGAAATTCGCTGGCCGGATGCCTCTCGACGTGCTGCCCTCGCGGGGCATTCGAAGCAGCGGTATGGGTTTGCAGGATGTGTTGGTGCGGTGGGCGGTACGACGATTCCGCTGGCGTACGCGCCCAGAGTAACCCCGTGGTGTTTTTTTGACCGCCACGGTCGCTATAGCGTGAATGTTTTGGTTGTGTGTGATTGGGCGGGAAGGATTACTAACTTGGTACCAGGGTTCACGGGGGCGGCGCCGGACACGGTCGTCCAGGCGGCCGCCCCGTGGCACCGCTACCCCCGTCGCTGCTTTTCCTTGCGGGAGTACCTACTCGGTGACAAGGGGATGTTGGCATCTGTCTACGTCCTCCTGCCGCACAAAGGGCCAAGCGCAGCTGAGACGGACAACAAGAACGTCAACTACCAGCACGCGCGTCGGCGTATTATTTACGAGCAGGTCATTGGCCTGCTCAAGGGGCGCTGGTCAAGTTTGCGGGAGCTGCGACTTCCATGTGGAACTAGCCGAGACTGAAACACGATAATGGACTGGGTGGCAGCCTGCGCGGTGCTGCACAGCATCTGCATTTCCCTGCGTGACCCTTCCCCCGAACCAGCAACAGTTGAGCGCCCCGTCGACTCCCTCCTGCCGGTCGAGCGACCAGCAGCCCTTGCTCGGGCGCAGGTCCAACAAGATGTGTTGCGCTTCATGCTTCTGAATGGGTTGTATCACCGGTGACAGGTATATGGTGAAAGAGGATATGCCTGTGCATGCAACAACAAATGTCACTTAGAAGAAAAAGAACACTGTGAGCAAGCAAAAAGGTGGAGACAACGAAAGCTAGGCGGCACCCGCACGGAACTCGGACTCCAGCTGCTCCTGGTACAGGGCGTTCGTCGGGTCGGCTGCAGCCAGCCTGTACAGGGCGGCTATGCGCTCGTTGCGCATTGCCTCACGCTTGAGTAAGCACTCCTCGTCCAACTGCCGCCGACGGTCACGCATGCTGTCAGCAACCGCGGAAAGCAGCGACTCGAGTCCGTCCGCTGCACCACCTCCATCACCAGAGACCAGTAGATCCCGTGCTTGTCTCCCGCTCGCCCCTCCAACCGGAGGGAGGGGGGGGAAAGCTGCGGCGACACCCGCCGCACGCGACGCGGTCGAGCCCGTGGCTGCCCCTCGAGGCTCAGGTGCCGCCCCCCCCAGCCGCTCTCTCTCCGTCTCTCTGGTCCACACCTCCCCCACACCCCCCGCAGCACGCGAAGAGGCCTCGTCCATCTCGGCGTCGCTGCCGCCCTCGTCATCCTCCTCGGCATCGGCCCCGCTGCCGTCTTCGCCGTCCCAGTTTTCACAGTGACCCCCGCCGTCGCCCAAGTCGTCGCCCCAGGCGTTCTCCTCGGTGCCCTGCGGCACCTCCAATCCGCCGCTCACACGAAGAGAACAACGGTGAACGCCACCGGCGACTGGTTGGGCGGCGTCGGCGAGCGCGAGCACGTCCTCGACGGTCTGCACCGACATCCGCCAGTAGATGGCCTTCTTCTGAACAGCAGCAGCCACTCCCGTATCGACTTGCTCTGCCGTCGTGCCGGTCGCGGCTCTAATCGCCCGTGCGACATGATGTAAGTCGGCTGCTGCCTTGACAACCCGTGACAGCCCCTCCTTGTCCCGTCCGAGCGCGCTCACCTCATTGTCAGTCGAAAGCAAACGTGCCACTATATTGGACAGATGCAATCGAAGGTCTTGTCCCGTAGTCTGGTGTCGCGCCAGGCGGGCGATCACGACGTCGTGCCAGCGCTGAACTACCAGCAGCCGCTTGGCACCGGTGAGCATCCTTGGCGCCGCTCCACCGCGACCGCGTCGAAGAGCGGCTCCACTGCGGCCGCGGCCCCGAGCTGGGGCGCCGTCACCACCTCGTTGTGACATCGCCGCGCTGCTACCACCCCGAATGGTGGCGGCTGCGCTGGCTCCATCTAGGCTCGTATCGAGCACCTGGCTGCCTGTCCGGCCCGGGCGACCCGCGCTACTTCCGCCGCGGCTTGAGGCCGGCGCGCGTCTGCCACCGCGGCCCCTGGGAGCCCGACCGCGAGCTGCTTGTCTACGGTTGCGAGCTGTGGGGTTGATACTCGGGGAGCTTTCCCCAGGTGAATGGTCTGCGGCGGCATTTGAGGCACCCCGACCAATGAGGCTGCCGTCCAAAACGCCAGTCAGCAGGTTGGGAGGAGATCGTTGCCCAAAAGCGCTGAAAGGCGGGAGCCCCAGCGTCGGGACCCCGCTCGGCAGTTGACCCCTTCGACCGCCTGCACCGCTGGACGTGGGTGAGCAGCCTGGAGTCAAAAAAAGTTGGCGGCGGGGGGCAGAAGGCGGGGTGACACGCCCGACGACTCCTCCTGTAGTTGACGCCTGCGTGGAGGGTCCACTCACTTCGGTGACGACACCAATGGGGGGGGAAGGACATCCGACTGCAGCTGGCGTGATGATCGTCCGTGCATCCGCGCCCGAAACACTTGGAGCCCCCTCGGCCGCCGCCCCACCACCGTCGACACTCGCCGTGTCGTTGATGACAAGCGCTTCTGGGCCGCTGCTAGCCCGCATGGCGGCTGGCTGCCCCGCGCCCGCCTCAGCCATGCCGACCGTCGGCGGAAGACGAAAGTCAAACAGCCTTGGAACCGTCGGTCAGTCACAACGTTACAACACGGCACGTCAGCACCGAGCAAAACGGACTACCCTTGCCCCTCAACACGAGCACCACCCGGAACCGCTGCCAGCGGAAGAGACAAAGGAGAGAAGGGGTTGTCACTCAGGGGCACCGTGTCAAGCGACGTATGGAGCACTTTCTCTTGGGCCGCCCAGCCGCGGTCCTGTGACGCGTTGGTAAGACGCGGACCGGAGGAAGCCCACCCTGGAAGGTCTGAGTCTTAATAATACTCAACCCCACCCGTGCCTAGGTGGGGCGACTCGCGCCTCCGCTCTTAAGGCTTGGTTCCCCCGAGTCAGGCCCCTTCCCCCCTCGCGACGTCCTCACACCGGCGGCGAGTACAAGAGTGATGCAAGCGTTGTCGGGGGCAGATCGGTCGTCCAGGTCCATGATAAGCACGCACGTGGACACGCGCGTCCCGTCGATGTGCGCTCGCCGTCGGTGTCGCGCTCGCCGCGAGTAGTCGCGATGGTGGATACACGGCGAGAAGGCCCAAAAATCGCGTTGCAAGCTTCTCAACCCCAGCGCAGGCGACCACCTCCCCGCTGACTGGTGCCAGTCGACCTGATATGCGCACACAATGCGGGTGCACTGCCCTGGCCCACCAGGCAAAACAAGCTCTCCAGGCACCCCCCCCCCCTTTACAGTGGCCCTGGGAGCACCGACACGCCAGGCGGGACGAAACCTGCTCGGCACACCCGCCGCTATGCCGCATGGAGGGCCATTAGAGAGTTTTTGCAACGCGTGTGAGAAGGGTTTGTGAGATGTTTGTGAGACCTTCGGCCGGATGAAGCATCTCAAACGCACAACCGGGCACTGGATGTGAGTCGGATACAGCATTCCGTCTCACAGCTTCTCACGGGTCGTGATCATTTTCCCGGATCTGTCACGACCTTGAGAAGGCCGACCGGCGTCCACGGACCATTCCCGCGACCTCTCCTTCTCACAGCCGCGCCTCGATCCGCGTGAGAACTCACGGAATAAAGTGGCCCGCCCACCGATACTAGAATTGTGGACAGTCCAGCCTACTCTGACACAAACCTGTCCGGAAACGAGCTGTCACGACCTTATCACGAAGGGCTTCTCACGCGTGTTGCAAAAACTCTCTATTGCAGCCACACAGGGGTGGGCAGGGGCTGCCCTCCCCCACTCGCTGCCGCCGCGGCCGACGCAGCGTTGCACGCCCCCGACACACGCAGCTTCGTTGTCGCGCGTGATTGGTCTACCGAGCGGCGGCACGTCGGGAGGACGTGCTGGCCGCGCCAGTGCCGCCACGAGGCGCCTCCCACCCCAAAGCGAAAGATTCGGAGCCCCGAGGCCGTGAGGTCGAGAGGCATTCTCTCGCCGCATCCGGAATTACAGTGAGAAGGACGACAGGCATCACCATCTAATTCTCGTAATATCGTGCAACACTCGGAAAACGAGGCTGGTCTGCAAGGAAGTCACATGCAAGTATCCGAACTTGAAGAGGAGCCCGTCTGGCCTGTGTTGCCCGCAAAAAAGCGTTCGACGCATGCTGAACCATCCCAGTGGCTCGCGGCCGTCGCCGAGTGATGATGCCCCCACAGAGCTGTGTTAAGGTGCGGCAAGCGCAGAATATCTGCCAACGTCAAACAGACCAGTCAACGCGCCAAGAACGGAATACCAGTCACGACGACCTGTGCGGCGACCACGCCTCCCTGCCAACTGCGCTGTCCTAATGGTGGCGGTCGCCCGACGGCTGGCTCGGCGCCGGGTTCTCCGACAGCTTCACACACATCCGCTCCGCCAGCCGCTCCAGCACCCGAAACGACGCCGCCACAGCCTCCACCGGCCCGTCGCACAGCCGCGCCGCCACCGTCACCGCCCCCGGGTCGGCCGACCCGAGCACCGCCAGGAACTTGCACCCGTCCTTGGCCACACACCGCTGCCCGTGGATGAGGCCCGTCGGGAAGAGCGCAATCCCCCCCGGCTGCAGCGTGTTCTCAATCACCAGCACCGGCGGCGCGCTGCTCTCCTCCACAACGGACACGTCCAGCTTTCCCTTGAGCAGGTACAGCGTCTCGGAAGCGCGCGGGTGGGTGTGCGGCAGGTTGTGCGCGTCCGCCGCCAGCGACATGAGCGCGAACGACGAGTCGATGTCGTGCAGGCCGAGCACCGGGAAGCCGGCAACGTTGCCGACGCGCACGTTGCCCGCGGCATTGGGGTTGCCCTTAATCTTGGTCGTGTCGATCGCAAAGTCGGCGTCGTCAAACTTGGCGCGCACCGCCACGGCGGAAGGGAAGAGGTCGGCGGTGGAGGTGGGCTTGGACGCCGACGCGGCGCCAGCGAGGCGGCAACGAGTTTTGAGACGGCGGCGACATCGGTGGCCAAAGAACGCGCCATTGCGGGGAAGGTAGAGGCGGTGGTGGAGGCGGGAGGAAGGGTAGTGAGGAAGTTGGTTGGGCGGGGGCGTGAGTGTGTCGGTGTGTTGGAGGCGGTGGGCGGGTGTGATGAGGAGGAGGGAAAGACCAGAGACGGACTTAATGGGCGTGCTTTTATGGAGCTCCTGATTCTCATGGATTGGACTACACTCGTCTGATGGCGGGGACTCTGGCGTTCTTTCTGGTCGGCGACAGCGCGCCTCGTGCGCGCCGGAGGAACGGAGGCACCAATGTCCTGAGGGGTCGTCTGAGGACGCTATGGCGCGTGCCAGAAGAATGATCGGATCCGAGAAAAGCTCTCAGCAAGTCACAGCAGGTCACGGACAGTCGCATCAAGTTCGGGCGAGGCTCTGTAGTTCGATGCGGGACAATCTCAGCCGCTCGATGGCGATCGGGAGAATCGCACACTGTCCACTTGCTGACGCGTCAGTGTGCGACACGTAGATGCAAGACGGCAGGGCTGGAGACACGTCATGTGGTTGCAATATGATACCCTATTTGTGCAAGAGTGGGAAGTATCATACGCGAGAATAAACATACGCCTGTTGACCGTTCCGCGCTGTCTTATGTAGGACTGACGACGCTGCCGTGCTAGCTGAGAACCGAGAAGTGGAAGCAGACACCTGGACGACCGCTTAATAGGCCAAGTGGCGGCATCTCCCGGTGGTATCGGCTGTCACGAGGAGTCTGGCAGCGACCCGGAATTGGCGCTGGGCCGGGGAAGCCGAGACAGTGGGCCTGAGGGCCGACGCCGGGACGGCGCTGAGCTGTCTGCACCCTCCCTCGCCCTGAAGATGGAAGTGGTCGGCGGAGGTCGGGGGAGGCCGGCGAAGGCCGATGCCCTGATGGAGCAGAATCTGTACGCGGGAAGAGGGGCCCGCGGCCGCGGGAGAGCGCGCACGGCAGGCGGCGCTTTCCCCCACCAGGTGGGACCAGCAAGTGCAAGGGGATTAGAACCGAACGACAGCAATGTAACATACACAACATCAGACCACGATGCCCTCCCGGAAGTGGCGGAAGAAGATGTCCAAGGAACGCTTGTGACCAAAGGTCCACTGCTTGGCGTCCTTCATCGTAGACTCAGAAATCCCGACCAGATCTCCGACAGGTGTGTCATCATCAATCACCACAGCCCCAGATATCCCCTCATGCACAAGCACCTTCTTGACTAATCCGACGTAGTCAGTATCGTTCTTGTTCGTTTACTGCTTCTCGAACAGGTCGAAGACGCCGCTTGGGTCCAGCACACCAGCCGCGTTGACCTCGACCGCCACAGCCCCTGCATCTTTAGCAGCAGTAGACGGATCCTGATCGTCGTCGATGGTGTGCACAATGCCGTTGGCCACAAGTCGGCTACAGGGAGACGCAGTTGGCGCGCGCAGCCGCATGGGGGACGACGCTGAAGTCAGCGCTCGCGAGGTTGACGGGGCTGCCGCGTGCACAGACAACGCCGTCTGGATTTTCTTGAGCGGCGTGTCAACGCCCAACAGGACGGCACGTCCACTATGAGGGCTTTCTTCGGGCAATGTCGGCAATGCGCCCGCCTTGTCGGCGGCCACCAACATCATAGAGCTTGTGGAAGATTTTACTGCATTGCGATAGGCAAAGGCAGCTCGGAGCTTGTCCTGGTTCTTCTCGTGAGTCGCGGCTGTGACCTTGCCTCTGCGGCTGGCGATGGCTACGAGGTTGTTCATGCCCAGAGCCGCGTATGCCGGCTCTGCGGAGGCCGCTGCGGCGCTTGAGCCCGCCACTGCACCGTCGCGCCCAACAACCGTCGGGTGGGCAGTATGGTACGCCTTGGTTGCGGCCTTTTCCTTGCGGTGGTTTTCGTCCATATCCGCATACCGCTTCTGAGCGGCACTCCGCACGCTCCTGGCGTACTCGTCCTTCATAGTTTCTGCCTGGCAAACCATCACCGCGGCAGACATGACGAAGTTCCGCTTGTGGCCGAAAACGACTTTTCCTTTATCGGTGGCCTGAGTGAAATACAGCGGAAGGGGGAAATCCACAATCCAGACACAGTAAAAGTCAATGTCAAACATAACAGAAGACGTACGAAGGAAGGTAACCGGTCAGAAATAGTACCAGGACGCATGTGATTCCACGCACGCCCCGCGCGTCCTCGTCCAGACGATAGGAGGGGCATCCACGCTTACCTTTTCGTAGAGCGAGTCGTACTTGATCGTCATGGCAGTGTGCCCTTCCTGAATGCAAAGGTCGCAGTGAGCTGTAGAAGGACGACGATCCTGAATCGTGCAGGACTTGATGTGCCGCGGGGGCGTCTCGTACAGGGGACTCGCCGGGCTCAATAGGCAAGGACATTGGATAGCTACCATGTCACAGTTGCGAGCATCGTTCTTCGCACCCCTTTCCTGCGACTGGTAGCCACAAAACGTTCACGTCACTAGTGCCCGCTGCCGGCTCCCCATGCCAAAGAACGACTCCTGTGTGCGCTATTGTGCAGGAGCCGCGCGAGTGACGACCCTCTGCACGGACAACGTCACCACCGCTCAAATTGAGGCGCAAGATGGCGCCCGCGTGCCTCCCTCACCGTGAAAATGTTCTCAGCTACGCCCGAACGCGTCAAATGTCGACGGTGAACACAAAGACCATGCAGAAAGCAAAACAGCTAACAAGTCGAGACTGGGAACCTGCCACACTGCCAATGCCGTGTGCGACCAGTGCGCGACGGTGCTTCCCTTCCGACACCAGCAACATCGCACGAAGTGGCAGATGTCCCACTGATCCCCCTCACCCCACTCTTCTAAAGACAATGGACCCATGTGGGCGCGCCGCGACAGCTGCTTGAATTTTGTTCCCGATTTTCTCTCGGTAGGCCCGTAAACCCTCACCGCCGGTTCCGAAGGCTTGCGAGTCGCAAGAATATGCGGGTTGTTCTCCAAACATGAGGCCCCTCGGCTTGATTCCTGCCGTCTTTCCCAAAAAGGCTGGGTCCCCCCTGACAGCCTCGCTTGTGCGGTAAGCGTACAGCTGTTCATGAGCCGCTACGTGAACAACAGGGTGGCCCAACAAAGACAACCCGCTGGCCCCTGTCGGAAGGTGTCACACGTGCGCGACGTACATGGCCCTGTGGGCCACCGCTGGCAGGCCCCCTCCAGACGGATCAGTTTCAGGGCCAATGCCACCCTACCCGCGATAGTTGCTTGATGGCGTGCCAACGTAGGCGACGGCTAACAAAAGCTGACAGTAAACGTGCTGCCTGACCCTTGCCTCCTAGCCACCCTTGATAGCAGGCAATGCCACGCACCCCCACTGACGGCGCTCCAAACCATCTTTTCCGCCGCATTGCCCCGATCCATGCGTTGACAACGCTCCGTATCCATCCCAGCAGCATCCACCATCGTCGTGGTGTCCGTTCTCCAAGCACGCGCCACCTTCGAGGCTCTGTCTTCCTCACCTCCTCTCCCACGTCATCTTCGCTGCTGCCCTACCTGCCCTTACCATCTCCATGCAAAATGCGCTGCTAGCGTGCGCTGACCCCTGAACGGCGCAATGCAGGTAAAGAACGTTAGTCGAGGGCCTTTTGGATCCCCTTTTTGTTCATGACTGCACCAGCGGCGCGGTGGAAGTTGCCGCCACCCGCACATTTGATTCGTTCACGACAGCTGGTACACGCCCGCGACCACCTCCGATGCGGCTGCCTCTATGGATATGGTAGTAGGGGCAGGGGTGGCCGCCGTGGAGGCCGTCGCCGCCAAGTACTGTTCCAATGGTGGGACCATGAGGAGGAAGGGCGGGGAGGCAGGCTGCCCTGCTTCAGCCGATGCGCGCGCTATTGAGGCTGCACCAGTTTCTAATGCTCGGTTTGTTTTCTGTGGAGCTTTGGCAGACGGTTCTGCATAGAGGCGACTACGACGTGCCGTCGCGCTGCTGTAATGTGCGTCTCTCCCCGACTACTTGCTTTCTGTTGCTTTACGCGCCCTTGCTGCTCGTTTAGCTACCCGTAGTTCTTCACATCCGCGAAGTTTCTTACAGGTTTCGTTGAGCCCTTATTCTGTCGTCTTTTGCTGCCCCTCGGGCCCCCTCTCTGGCCTGCGCGTCCTGTCCCTCAGTGCAATGGGCGCGATGTCCTGTGTAGCGCATACCGTGGAATGCTCAGCGCTTCGTGGCTTTCCACTCCTTCTAGTCTGTAGCACTAAACTCTCCGCCTCTTATGCAGTGCCCAGGATAGTGTGGCATTGAGTCAAAGAACTTTCTGTGGTGTTTCCGGGCAACATGGGACTGTTCCGAGGTTGTTTCTGTCCGAGCACAGGCTACGTACGTCGTTGTGGTAACTTTGAGGACGGGCACGGCGGCGCGGGTGCGCCGGAACGGGTGCGATGGCGCGGATGCAACGGAGCGAGCCGGCGGGCGCGTGCATGGTGGGGCGCGCGGGAAACGGATGTGTCGGATCCGGCACCATGGCGCGGGGGGGGCACACGCGGAGGGCGTACGTCGAAAAAGGGCGCGAGAGCGCGGGAGAGCGCATAGAAAGCCGTGTCCGGGCACCGGGGTTCCAGGACGGGGTGCTGCGTGCGCCTGTGGGCACTGGAGCGCCGGGCCGAGGTTTGAGAAGCGCCAGACTCTGAGAGGCGTGAGGGGATGCGAAGTAGCCCGAAAGGCTCGGAAGAGACGTTCGACGCCCAACTAGACCAGCTTACAAGCCGGCAACAAGCGGGCCCGCACCAACATCACCACGAAGGAATGCCTCCGAAACATAACCGTCTCCCATTGCCACACCAACGTACGTAGCCTGTGCTCGGACAGAAACAACCTCGGAACAGTCCCATGTTGCCCGGAAACACCACAGAAAGTTCTTTGACTCAATGCCACACTATCCT
>Ga0209186_1003549_pt1 | contig 10666 bp, 16 predicted proteins | sample SidtaG_FD_187426 | JGI IMG/M metagenome (GOLD analysis project Ga0209186, IMG submission 187426) | Marine algal microbial communities from Sidmouth, United Kingdom - Sidmouth_Male2 metaG (SPAdes) (version 2) | ecosystem: Host-associated > Algae > Red algae > Unclassified | place: Sidmouth...
GCGATCGATGTGCGATCATCAGCATTCGCCTCGATTTGCCGTCAGGGCGTTGGCAAGCATCTCAGCGATCGGCCAGATTGCTCGGTTCCAAGCACCCCCTCTGGGAAGCACGTTCCAGAGGCTGTAACGCGATTTGGGTTTCCCAGACAGCCCTATCCCCGAGTTAACAGGTCCCTAAAGCGGACTTCTGGCTTTCTGGAATTCCGATTGGCCAGATCATGTTTTTAAGGACGTGTCTCAGGCTTCAATAGCGTGGCAGGCAATCTGGAAAGGGTCTTCACAGAGGTGTCACGTGTCACTTGGATAGCCGTTTCTGTGGCTCAATCGCAGCATTGCTGGACAGCACTCGCCACGATTCTGCCAGTATCGCGCGACGCGGCGGTCAAACTACAACAGTCTTTGAGTCGTGCGGCTGCCTGGCAACTGACTCGCGGCAGACACAAGCTCGTCGCCACATCCCCACAGATGACCAGGAGCCAAACCCCCTCACTCACACTCATCTGTCTCCAAGCCCCACCCCAGTAACCGCATCAGAGCAGCGGACTCGCTGTCTGACAGCATCCCATCATCTCCCCACCCACTCACAGCAGCAAGGTCGGCGGCGGTCGTCCTCCCCCGAGCCACGAGCGCCCGCGACTGGGCCCGCTCCAGGCGGGTCCGATGAGTGCTAATTCGAGTGGCAGCGGCCTTGGTGAGCCCCGTCACCCATGGAGTCATACCAGTTGTCGCCTTTGTCCTGTAGGCGGCTGATTGGGTTGACAGTCCCGCCTGCTCCTTGTACGCCCTTTTGCACTTGTCACCAGCCCCCTTGGCAACACGTGCCCCGGCCGCCGCCGGCTTGCGAGTTGGCAAGTGGCGGTGAACGGCAGACACGGGCGCACCCCCGACAGCTGAAGATTTCACAAACTCTGTGCATGACCCGAGGAACGCTGCTGACGGGTACCTTGCAGCATCTTGGTTGAAGCGGCCATGAAAAGCCTCCAGACCCTGCTCACTGTAACGGCTCAAACTTCAAAACCGCCGGAGGAAGGTCGCCGCATGGAAACACAGAGCGTGCACCTTGGGCGTGACGCTACACAACGAAAACCCTGCCTTCAACCCATCGACGAAGGTGGCAGAGTCTGCTACGAACTGGGAAAAATCATCATCACTTTTGGTATCAGCGCGATTGAGTGTAGGCAGCAGCCCTTGCCACGAGGAGCTTGCGCCGCGCCACGCCGCCGCGCCAGACCCCGGGGTGGTGCTGTTCATCAGGTCAGCAATGAGGGCCATTTTGCAACAAACACGGTGGCACTCCCGCCGCTCGAACGTCCCGCCAGAGTAGGGGGCGGGAGATACGCCCGCACCATGCCGCAAGATTTCACCCATGGACGTACAGAAGGTGAGCGCAGCGGCTTCCCCGCCGAAACACGTAACAGCTTCAGCGGCCAGCACCAACAGGGCTACTGTAACTCCCAGAGTTCGGTGGAGAGGCATGGGCGAGACGTCCTTGGCGTCAATCACCATCAGTGGACGCCGCTCAATAGACAGGTGACGCCGGAGGGCATGAGGGTGTGCCAGCGACGCGTTGGGACCCGTAGCGAATCTAGCGCACATGCGCAGTGCGTGGGTCACGTCTCGTGGCCGTCCTTTGCAACGGCTGGCGCCATCATTCGCCATCACCTCCGCCATCAAATCCGGGACCACTACACTGGCGATAAGCTGAAGTTGCTTGTGGATGGAAATCACAAAGAGGCGGCCAAGGTGTGCCGCGCCGAGAACGGCGATTCCGGCGCGGTAGATGAGGAGCAGGCCGCTCATTGGCGTAATATGGACGCGCTCACGCGGACGCTCCAGGAGGACGTGCGTACGGCGAGCGAGTCGAAGCCCGACAAACTACGTACCGACACCCGGAAAACCAAGAAGAGACGCAAGTCGGAACAGAGAAAGAAGCAGGACAAGTACAACAAGCGAAAAGAAGGGCCAGTAGGAAGGCTCAGAGGGCCCGCAACGAGACGCTCCGGAGCCAGTCTTGGGCGGACCAGCACTTAAACCAGACGCAGCACACCGCCGCGGCGTCGGCACAGCACGGGCGAATGCTAGCGGGGCTCTTCGTCATGTCTATCGACACCCCGCAGGCGGAAGTGGACGACACTGTGGCGCCCGAGGTGCACAATGCTGGCCACCCCCCCGCGCCACCGGCATTTTTCCACACATCAGAAGAGAGCAGTGACGAGTCCAACTGTTCTTTCAAGTGCAAGTGGTGCGGGCTGTGGCGGGTTGGGAGAGCGCGAGGGGGCCGCGGTGGGCGCGGGCGCGGACGAGGCAGAAGATGGAACTCGGGCGGGTGCGGGTGGTCGTGCGGGGGCCGCCTCCGGTATTGGTATGGGCTCGGGCTCCGACGCCGATGGGGTAAACTGATATAGCTGAGAAATGTGCATGAACAGGGCGAAGAATAAAAAGAACACCAGAAACAGGAAGGAAAATAAATTTACAAAAGAACAGGCGGAGGACAGCAACAAGACAAGATGAAAAAAAGATGCCGTGCACTGACAAATGACCTGGAGTCAGACCCGTGAGAGATCATGAGCTCTGCGAGTGGACAAGAACTCCTCACCCACGCCCCGATGGGAGATCCAGTCATTGACGTGTCGGATTTGCATCGCGCCGACCCCCCGCCTCAGCCACCCGACGACCTCAGTGAAGGCATTCCGGTGGTGGCTACCGGTCGCCGATAGCTGTTTACGTGCTTCCTTCGGAGGTGCGGGGCTGTTTTGGTGTTCGCCCCCGTCGTGAGAGAGTGGCGGCAGGTCGCGGGGTCGCACATGCGTCAGGTGCTGAGGGACGGTACTCTGATGCGACGAAAGAAAGCCGCGGCCGCGGCGGGCGGCTGTTCCTCCGGCAGCTCGGTTGACCAACATAAAAGAACCCGATCGCCGCGCGGGCAGCCCCCCTATGGCGCGGCCACGCGCGGCCGTTTTCCGCTGCTGCCGCCGCCGCCGCCGCCGCCGCCGCCGCCGCGTAGTGGAAAAAGCGGCGGCGGCGGCACGTCTTGCGCGGCGGAACGCACGGATCGTCGGCGGCGGCGGGGAGCGGCATCGGTGGAGCTCGGTGGCGGCGATGGCAGCGCGTCTGTCGAGGTGGAATGTGTCCGTTTTTTTCTTCGCAGACGCTGTTAGTGTGTATCGCCGTTGGGAACTTTGTCCTCGAATGTGGTACCATGCGAGCGACGCCCGCCCAGGCGCCACACTGTTGTTAATAGACATCACTTTAAGAATACAAGGGCCTCGCGGCGTTGTAGGAGTCCATAGTGGCCAGCTGTCTATGTAGAGGCACGAGGCGGTCCCAGATTTGCTTCCACTGCCAATTGAAAAGCATAGCGCACAGCTCAAAAGAAGGCGAGAAAAGCTCACAGCCGCATGACCACCGAACCAAAGAAATCTGAAGCGGATCTTCACGTCCCGAGTGCCCCATGTAGTGGATCCTGCCCTCAAAGCCGACGGGGTATAGCCCCGTCGGAAAGCCCAGCACAGGATGCGGAGCGAAACACAGGAGAAACAACACGAACTCCGGGATCACCCGGCGCGAAGCGCACCAGATCAAGGGAAGTAACGGAAACGCAACGCTGATTTATTAGAATACGCACGATGACCCCAAAGCATACACTCCTATACCCTCAGAAACAAGACGCAGGACGTGCACAATCCCGACCCCCGGGCGCCACCATGGGGGGACCGGTGCCCAACGGGCCACGGTCTCAGGCCCGGGCCTCTAGTGGCCCCTGCCCAGCATCCTCGACTATTCTTCCACTGGAAGAGGACCCCCGCCCGTCTCGGGCGGAAGCAGGAAAGTCACTAAGACTTCCTAGATCTCAGGATTTACCCAGAATCAGTACCTCGAGACTTATCCCAAGATTTTTCAATTTTCGCGGATAGAACTCCGGTGGGATTTTATCCCTGGTCGACATCAGATCTCGGTGGCTTACCGCAGCCAGAGGATCAACGCTTAGGAGAGTGGTAGTACGGTACATTGGGGGGTGGTCGTTTCAGCTAATCCGATCAATCCTGAAGGCCTTGATCCTCGTACTTTTGCTAGGGGACTCTGTCGCCGCATGTGCCCGTCTGAAAGGACGCCGTGGGGGCGCGTTCGAGACACGTCGGTCCCCTCGCGGTCCCCTCGGCGCCACGTGCGATCCTCTGGCAGAGAGTAAGAGACGATCCAGGCATACAGTCTGTCAGGGGACCCATCCAGAATGCATCCAGGTCCGAATTGTGACCCCCAGCAACGTAGCCGATGTTTTCTTTGCGCTCTCACCCGTGACGACTCCCCCCCCCCTCTGTTCGCTCCAGAGCGTGGGTCTACATGGTCCTGCACCTCTGTGCTTTGGCGATCCTGCGGATCGCATCGTCCCGTCACCGCCACCGCGACCGCGGGGCCGTCAACGCCCCACTCCTTCGTCCACCACTCCAAGTCGTCCGTCGTCGCTGCTTGGGGGGCGCTCGCCGCCCTCGTCCTTTTGGAGTTTCTGTCGTCCACGATGGTCGACGGTGCGTCGGCGCGGGGCGACTGCGGCGGCAGGCCGACGCCCACCCTCGCGCGGCCACTTGCGTGAAAACTCTCATCCTCGTCGTTCCACGGCGCGTCCGCGCCGGACGACGGCGGCCGCCGGCCGACGGCCATCCTCTTCCTGCCGCTCGTGCGGAAGCTGGCGTCGGCATTGACGGTGGTGGCGGTATTCGAAACGGCGAGGAGGACGGCGGCGGTATGGCGGTTAGACAAGCCGCTAGTGGTGAAGGGGCCGTGCTCGGGTGTTCAGCGGCTCTGCAGGTGCCACGCTGGCCGGGGGGGGGGAGGATTTCCGGGATGGTAATGGCGGAGAGGGGGTAACGGCTGCCACGGGGCGGGCTTCGGCCGCCTCTCCGGGCGTCGCCGCGTAGGGACTCGGCGTCGGCGGTGGCACTGGCTCCGCCGGGTCGGCCGGCCTTTCCACTGCATTTTCCACGTGCGGCTTCCCTTCCGGCTCACGTCCGATCGGCCTGGACTCGTCCGCCGGCGCCGTCGGCTGCACAAACTGGCTGTCGGTGTTTGAGTCGTGGGTGCGTGTTGCCGACCTCACCTTTTGTGGGTGCTGCGTCGCGGCGACGGACGCACCGCTGCGAGGAATAATCAGGCGAGCCACACGCCGGAGAATGCCAATCCCACCCTCACCACCGCTTCTCCTGTCGCGGCGGTGCTGACCGTCAATCCTCTAAAGCCGAAATTTGCATTGGGCGGGGTAGCTGCCGAGCGCACACAGTGCACATCCCCGCGCGGCCGTTTCGAACACGGCATTCTGGGCAGGGATGCGATCAAAGAAAAATGATACATGCGGTACCAGAAGAAAAGTACGGTCAGTCCTTTTTTCTTAGCCGATTTTTGCATGCCGCACCGCTGCGGCGAGGAATATTGTTTGTCTCTCCCTCAAGACGAGCACGCGCTATTCCCTTGCTCTCTCTCAGCGGCCCAACCAAATTGCAGCGTGAAATAGCTGTCCAGACGTACAGTACGGGGTTGGACCAGGCGCTGTGCGCCACGCCCCACCTGCCCCGACCGGCTCGCCCGCCCACCCACCCGTCTAGGACGTCGAAGAACCCTACCACCCGGGGAATCCGCGCGACCCACCGCGCTGGGGGTCTACCCGTGCTTTACACCAAACTCCCAACGGGCGACCATCGGGCGCTGGCCGCCCTCCCGAACAGGCCGGCCGCCTACCAGCGGGCGGCAAGCCGCTGCCGCTAGCCAGCCCCCACCTCCCTCCGTCTTCCTCCCGCCGCTGCAGCCCACCTGCTGCCGCCGCCAGCCTGGCGTCGCCGTCCGCCTGTGGCCGCCGCCCACCTGCCGCTGCCATCAACCTGTGGCCGCCTCCCCCGTTCCGCTGTCGCCAACCTGCCGTCGTCACCAACCCGCCGTCGCCACCCGCCTGTCCCCGCCACCCACCAGGCTGCGCCCTCCCGCGTGCCGTCGCGCCGCGCCTGTGGCAGGCGCCCGTGTGCCACAAAGGCTCGTCTGCCACGGCCGCTCACGCTCCGTCGCTGTAGACATGCCCCCGCGGACCATCTGCCGTCGCGTCCTACCCACGCCGCCCGCTGCCTGTCGCTGGAGCCGACCTGCAGCTGCACCCCCCCCTGCAGCTTTGCCCCCCCGACTGCCTCGCGCCCTGCTGATGGTGGTGCCCCACTTCCGCCTCCGTCTGCCTGCCGCCACCACACACCTGCCGCTTCCGGGCGCCCGCCGCCGCGGCTCGTCTGTCGCCGCTGACCATCTGCCTTCGCCGCCCCCTTCCCGCTGTCATCGCTTCTTCGGGGCCGCTCGCTCAAGCCTGTCCACCATTAGGCCCTGTCGTGCATCGACCTGGGACATCGACCCTCCCGCGTAGCCTACCCGTCGTGAAAGCTCATCCACCAGCGCACCGTGGCGCTGGTGCATGTTGGTGGCCTGGCGACCGTGCTGGTAGGGTGGTCTTTTTCTGCTGCCGATACCTGAGGCCTGCGCAAGCGAAGGGAGGGGGGCTGCCGAGACTGTCTGGAGCGTCGGGGGTGTGAGTGTTCCCGGTGGGGGCAGGAAACCATTCTGCAGCGGTGGAGAGAAGAGGCCGGTTTGTGAAGGAGCGCGCCGGTGTGTGAGATTTAAAGGCCTGGGCTGCCATCTTCATGTACCTTCTCTCCACCTGAATCGTTCTGCCAGCCGTATAATGACGGCCCTCCTCGTACGCAATTGAGGCGGCATCCACTCCCTCGCCCGCTCGACGTGTCGCTCCCACTGCCGCATGAGCACCCGCACGTCCACTGCCCAGAGGTCCGCATGTTCTTTCGAGCACGATCGCGCGTCGGGCCCTCCGCGGAGCGGCTGCTCGCGTCATTGCGAGTGGAGGAGCTCTTGAATGCTCCTTACGACTGTGCGGTCAAGGACAGCGGGGCTGCTGACCGTCGCTGGCTTCGCGCATGTCGATGGCGCTAGATCGCCCGCACGCGTGGTAGGAGAGGGGGGAAATTGTGACTGTAGTGGCTGAGGGAACGGCGGCAGTGGTATCGGCAGGCAGTTGGGCTTGCGAATCAAAATTCTGGGCGGCAGCGGTCCGTGGGGGGGACAGAAACGCGAAGAGAACGAAGATCGACACGGAGCTGTCCGTGGGGTGACATCTCACCGCAGTAAGTATGCAGACGCGGAATCAGACGCACACATCACCAGGGGCGGGGGCAGGGCTCGTCACCACGGCGGGGTCCCGTGCTGCGGTGTCCCCGTCTAGTACCCCATCGCTCACCGCGCGATCTCCATGACTCACGTGTGGGCCACGCAACCCCCCGCCCACCCTTTGACGCAGGCGAACGACGCCGTGTCAGTCGAGCGGTCCGCCGCATCGGCGGCCGCTCCCACCGCGTCGTCGCACCACCACGCCACCGCGTCGTCCATGTCTTGCTCCCACATCCCGCAACCGCCCTTCGAGTCGCGGGGGGTGCTGTGGATAAAGGAGCTGGCGGCGGTGGCAACCGCCGCCGACAAGACGATAACCAGCACTGCCGCATTTGCAACGGTGACGAAGGTCTGTCGAGGGCCGGTCTTCAGCCGGTGAAAAGGAGATGACGGCGACTCGAGGCGCAGCGCAGAAATCCCCGGGCCCATCAGTCTTCGACGTCGCCTCAGCCGTCGCCGCACGAGGGCACCCCTTCTTCGCTCCGGTCCCCCCCCCCCATCTGCCGCCGCCGCCACCGCCGCCGCCACCAGCTGGCCGTCCCACATCGCCACCGCAGAGCCGTGACAAGAACTTCTCGCGTCGCGCGCGGGAAGGGGAGCAACAATCCCACCGAATACGTATTTAGGGGCGCGGGGGACAACTATCCCCCGACAGTGTTGGTGCCACGGACGAGGGGTCCAAGCGTGACACAAAATCGGCGGTGGGGGGAAAGGAAGACAGAGACCGTTAGACATTTTTGGGAGGCACACACGGTGCCCCTCCCCCCTAGCTGCCGGATCGCTCCCAACGACGCCGTCGCCGCCGCCGCAACCGTCTCTCAGAGGTTTTCGCCGCCCCTGTTCTGGACGCAACGGGCGTCGACACCCGCCTGGGTTTCCGCTCCGCCCGTAGTAGCGCGGGCGGCAGCGATTGCAACCCGCGAGTCGATGCCGACGACGACCTTGTTGCCGTAGTTGCCGCCGCTCCCGTCGTCGTCACCGCCGGCGTCTAAGCGCGCCTTGGTCGCCATTCCCGTGGCTGATCTTCAGCCGTCGCGTCCGCAGCGTCGTCGATGCCCGACCAGCGCCACCACTCCACTTCCGGCGTCAAGCGCGGCGTGACGACTGCCGGTGCCATCGGCAGCGGCCAGCTGCCGGAACGACGCCTCGGGCGTGCGACGGGGCGTCTGCGGCGCCGCCGTCTGGAGGCACCAGTGCCCAACTGACCGCCACATACCGGGCAAAACAGATTATCCAGCGTTGCCCCCACCTGCGGCCTCCCCCCCCCCTCCCACTTCCGCCGATGCCACCGCAGTCGCGATCACCCGCACAACCCGCCATCCCAGCAGCGGGAGTGCCACAGGAGGCGGCCTTTCGACTTCCACCACATCTTTCATATCTCTGTCGTGCGTGAAGCCCCGCGGAAGGTTCCCCCACGCCCCCCCTCCACTCCCAATTCCCCGCGCACGGCGTGGCGCGGCCGGCGGACACCGAGGGTCACCGCAGACGCCTCCGCGTCCTTCGGTCGCGGCCGCGAGTCCGGAGGGAAGACTGGCAGTAACGTCACTCCCGGGGGGCACTCGGAGAAAGCAAGGCCCATGCGTGCACTGCCGTAGAGCACCACAGCCGCCAACAATGTCTTGTAAGTCAAGCCGACGACGGAATCAATCGTCTAATTGCCAAGTCGCGGAGATGGGCGGCAGGTGCGCACAGCCATCGCCGACAGTGGGGAGAGCCGGCACGAGGGCGAATCAGACGGGGCGAAATGTCGACGCCGCCAGCACCGCCAGCATCGCACGCATCACAGCCGGACCGCCCCCATTGCCGCCGCTCGCCACCGCCGCATAAAGAAGTGCAAAAATCTGCAGAACGCAGTCGGCGGGCGTGCCCTGCCCTCCCACGCTGGTAGTGAGGGATGGCTCCGCGAGGGGAGCGCAGAGCAATGACGGAGCTACGACGGCGCCCCCGTCCCCACCTCGCCTTCGTTTCCGCCTCCGCCAGCTCGCCGCGCCCTGGCCGCGGCCATGACAAATACTGTGGCGATCGCCACCGCCGCTGACGCCGCCGCAGCGGCGGCGGCGGCCACTATGGGCGCATGCTGGCGGCGGCTGTGGCGCCCGCAATTCCTAGTGCATGGCGCCGCGGCCCCCCGGGTTCTCTTCGGCGGCAGGCTTACGCGCGGCAGCGGGCGGCCAGATGATGCCGCCGTCAGGGGCGACCAGCGGCGACGCGCCAGCGTTCTCCGGGCTGGAGAGCACCGCGGGCCGGTCGACGACTGCTACAGAGGTAGTGGCGTCCATGGTGAGGCGGAGGTCCACATCCGCGAGGGCGCTCGCCGCGGCAGAGCACGTGCCGGCAGACGGGGTGGCGCCAATGGCCACCGCATCGACGACGGCAGCGGAGTGGAGTTCACGCTATTGAGACCTCACGGCATGAGAGATTATGGGGAGCTTCAAGGCGCTTGAGGGGCTGTAAATGCACTCGCCGCGCTGCCTGCCAGCGGCGTTTGCCGCCCAGCAGGAGCGCCGACGGCGGCCGGCATAGCTAGCACCAGATTCGGCTGCGGGGGACAGTGAGACGTATCGTGCGACTACAACACCGTCGACGCCAGTCAGCCGCAGTCGCTGCTTTAACAGCCGGGGTGGCGGTGGGATGACTCGACGTTTCTCCCCTCCCCCCCCAGCCGCCGGAGACGCTGTCACTGCCGCCCCGCCGCGGTCCTCACGGTCGCCCCAGGCTGGCTGCTACAGCCACCGCCCTGACCGACGCCAACAACAATATCCCACCATCACCCGCGTTGCCACCAATGAGTCTTGCAGGAGGTCGACCGCATCGGTAGCAGCCTCCTCCGCCGCCACTGCCGCCCCCACTACTTATACTCCGTCGGCGCGGGGCGCGGCCACTCACGCAGCCGCCACAGGTGGCAAGGGAGAGGTCGGAAAACCCCACGGGGAGGCCGCCCTTTTTCACAGCGTCAATGGCGCGCGGCCAGAGGCGTTCCGGCAGGCAGTTGGTACACAATGGTCGGCTGTCTGCAGCTGCCGCGGCCAGCGGCGTCACTGCTGCAGGGCGGGGCTCTCCCAACAGCGATCCACGTAATCCGTCAGCACGGCCGTCGCCGACGACGCCGATGCCTTCCCGGAACTGGCGGCCGTAGTGGATCCTTCCCTAGCAGCCGACGGGGTATAACCCCGTCGGAGAACCCAGCACAGGATGCGGAACGCTACGTCAGAGTCACAACGCGAACGCCGGGATCACTGGGCGCGAAGCGCACAAAAACGACGGCAGTAACGCGAACTCCACGATGCTTTATTCGAACACGCACGATGACCCCAAAGCACACACTCATATTCCCTCAGAAACAAGACGCAGGACGTGCACAATCCCGACCCCCTGGCGCTACCATGGGGGGACCGGTACCCAACGGGCCACGGTCTCAGGCCCGGGCCTCTAGTGGCCCCTGCCCAGCATCCCTGAC
>Ga0209186_1003550_pt1 | contig 10664 bp, 10 predicted proteins | sample SidtaG_FD_187426 | JGI IMG/M metagenome (GOLD analysis project Ga0209186, IMG submission 187426) | Marine algal microbial communities from Sidmouth, United Kingdom - Sidmouth_Male2 metaG (SPAdes) (version 2) | ecosystem: Host-associated > Algae > Red algae > Unclassified | place: Sidmouth...
CGCCGAGCTAGGTCGTGTTGCCGAGGGGCCGTATCAGAACTCGGAATCCGTGGAATTCGAAAATCTGAAGCGAGGATGCTGAAAGCATCAAACATATAAGCCCCAGGCTTCAGCCTAGGGCTTTTAAATTCGATGCTTTCAGCATCTTTTCGGATATTCGAAACAAGGACTCAACCGATTACTTGTGGGTTTTGATACAGCCCGCCTATATTTAAACCGTCGGTTCAGATCTCGGAATCCGTGGAATTCGAAAATCTGAAGCGAGGATGCTGAAAGCATCAAGCATATTAGTCCCAGGCTTCAGCCTAGGGCTTTTAAGTTCGATGCTTTCAGCATCTTTTCTGATCTTCGAAACAAGGACTCAACCGATTGCTTGTGGGTTTTGATACAGCCCGCCAATATTTAGACCGTCGGTTCAGATCTCGGAATCCGTGGAATTCAAAAATCTGAAACGAGGATGCTGAAAGCATCAAACATATTAGCCCCAGGCTTCAGCCTAGGGCTTTTAAGTTCGATGCTTTCAGAATCTTTTCGGATCTTCGAAACAAGGACTCAACCGATTGTTTGTGAGTTTGGATACAGCACGCCTATATTTAAACCGTCGGTTCAGATCTCGGAATCCGTGTAATTCGAAAATCTGAAACGAGGATGCTGAAAGCATCAAACATATTAGCCCCAGGCTTCAGCCTGGGGTTTCAGAGCGTGTACCTATGCGTGCTGAAAGTACGCCGGAAGGGTTAAGCGATGATGCATTATTCCATGCCCATATCCTTTTATTTTCAACCAAAGGGCGAGAGCCAACAATGGCAGGCGGGATATGGTTGGTTTCGCGTAAGTCCGAAAAGATACGGATCTAATATCCGTCTATATCGAACATCAGGCCGAGCAGCATCAAGTGCCACCCTTTCAAGACGAGTTTCGGAAATTTCTAACAACCGATCAAATTGAACATGATGAAGCTTACCTGTGGAGCTAACGGATCCATAGCTCAACGTTCTGGCGTACTTTCAGCACGCAACGGGTTCCACACTCCAAACCCCAGGCTGAAGCCTGGGGCTTTTAAGTTCGATGCTTTCAGCATCTTATTCGGATCTTCGAAACAAGGACTCAACCGATTGTTTGTGAGTTCGGATACAGCCCGGTAACGTGCAAAATTCCGCCGAATGCCAGTCTCTCGTGTTCAAGGCAGTTTCGTGAAACATGAGGATCACACCCCTGTCAGCAGCCGAAAATCCCCGTTTTTTGCCCCGAAGGCCGATTCATCTTATAATTCATCACAGAACCGCTTCACAAAAGACTTTCCCCGAGCCACTTCCCTCGCTACGCGTACGTAACGTGAAATTAGTCGTGCAAATCCCCGCCTTGAACGAAGCCGCCACCATAGCGGATGTGGTTCAACGTATTCCGAAAAATATTCCAGGCATCACGTCGCTCAAAGTCGTGGTGGTGAACGACGGATCGACCGACGACACCGCGGCCTTGGCTGAGGCCAATGGCGCGATTGTTATCTCGCATGAAAAACCACGTGGGGTCGGATCCGCCTTTCGTAGCGGGATCGAAAAAGCTGGTGAGCTTTGCGCCGATATCGTGGTGACCATCGATGGCGACGCCCAGTTTCGTCCCGAGGACATTCCCTTGGTCATTCAGCCCATTCTCGATGGCAATGCCGATTTCGTCACTGCCTCCCGTTTTAAGGATCCGGAATTGCTTCCCACCATGCCCAAGGCAAAGCGTTGGGGGAACGATTTTATCGCTCGCTGGATCAGTCGCCTCATCGGGAAGAAATTTCATGATGTCTCCTGTGGCTTCCGTGCCTATTCGCGCAATGCGTACCTGCGCCTCGTGCTCATGGGCGACTTCACCTACACCCACGAAACCTTCATCTGTCTCGCTTTCGCGCGCATGCGCATGATGGAGGTGCCGATCAAAGTGCGTGGAGTACGCGAGCATGGTGAATCCCGCGTCGCCTCCAGTGTCTTCAAGTACGGCGCACGGGCGGCTTCGATTATTTTGCGGAGCTACCGCGACTACAAGCCGCTGCGATTCTTTAGCTGGTTCGCCGGCGGGGCAGGGGTGCTTGGGCTCGGGTTCTTCATTTTTCTTATGAGCTGGTGGTTTCGGAACAACCACATCTTCACCCCGCACAAATGGGCCGGCTTTGTCGCCGCCTTTTTCCTCATCGTTTCACTCTTCCTCTTTATCACTGGCATCGTGGTCGAAATCCTCGACCGCATCCGCGTCACTCAAGAGGAAACCGTTTTTCGAGTTCGCAAGTTGGACATCGAACTACGCGAGCGGGAAGAACGGTTGAATTCGCGCGGAGGTCCTTCGTGAGCATTCGGGATGAAGCCATCGCGGTCATCGTCCCAGTGTTTAACGAAGAAGAAAACGTCCGCCCGCTCGCCGAAGAATTCCTTCCGCTCCAAGCGAGTCTGCCGAAGCTCACGGTGATTTTTGCCGACGACGGGAGCAACGACCAAACCGGCGCCCAGCTCGACGCTTTGGTTCGCGAATATCCTTCATTGGTTTCCTTCGTTCGGCATGAGAAGTGCCAAGGCCAATCCGCGGCCCTGCATTCGGGCATGCGATACGCCCGTGCTCAAGGGGCGCAGATTCTCGTCCTCATGGACGGCGATCGCCAGAACAATCCCTCGGATATTCCTCAGCTCATCGATGGCTTGGATCAAGCCGATGTCGTCTGCGGCTACCGTGCAGAACGTAAAGACACCGCCTCGCGCCGCTTCGCTTCCAAGATTGGTAATGGGGTGCGAAACGCGATCACTCGCGACGGTCTGCGAGACACTGGATGCTCGCTCAAAGCCTTTCGGGCTGCTTGTGCGGATGACCTTCCACTCCTCGACGGCATGCACCGCTTCATGGGGGCCTACTTTAAACTGAACGGCCGTCGCATGAGCGAAATCCCGGTCGATCACCGCCCGCGTGTCGCCGGCACCAGCAAGTACACCAACCTTTCGCGCCTCCCGCGTACGGTCTACGATCTCTTTGGGTTTTGCTGGTATCGACGCCGCTACCTTGCGCCCTCACAAGATACAACGAGGAACTAACTGGGCGCAAAAACTGCCGGGCGCAAAAACTGCCGGGCGCAAAAACTGCTTACTGCGAAACCTTAGCCGTGGTAACCCATCGCCGCCGAAAGCTGGTTGCTGGTTTCTAACAAGCTACTCCGAACCTCCTCGATCGGAAGCGCCTTTTTGCGGTTCTCCGCATAAGGGCAGGTTAGTACCGCGATGATATTTCCGAGCACATCAAAAATGGGGCAACTGATGTCTGAGATTCCGTCGAAAAAATTACTGGTGGTTTGTCCGTAGCCGGCGCGGCGAATTGGGCTTTCCGTGTTTTCCTGAAAGGCGAGGAGCACCGCCCCAGAACTGGACGCGTCGGCTGGCATACTGCGTCCAACCCGAACCGCAAATCCGACATAGCCGGGGCAGTCTTCTTGGGCGATGATCTGCACCTGATCCTTGTTCAAAATGCCAAGGTGACAGGATTCGTTGTTTTTCATCGCGAAGGAACGCATCTTGGGCGCGGCATGCTCCAAGAGCTGTTGAGTCGGAGGGTGACGATGCCCAAGCTCAAGAAGCCGTGGGGTGAGGCGGTATAAATCATCCTCGGTCGATCGCGAGATATAGCCCCGTTTTTCCAGGCACATGAGCATGCGGAAAATTTCGGCGGCGGTACGGTCGAGTTTGCTCGCGACCATTTTTTGACTCAGGCCCTGAGACTCTTCCGCCAGTAACTCAAGGATGTCTAAGCCCTTTTCGAGAGCTGGGGCATTGTAGTTCGGTTCCTTGCGTTCTGTTGACATACCTCGTGTGTAGTCATAGATGAAAATAACCGGCAAGAAATTTTATATGTAAAATTGGCTGTTTTCAATCCAGCTTTTGCGCTGCAATGTAGTGAGAAAGTCGGGATTTACCCGTTTTGCCGCAGCAATGAAGTCCACTGGGCTGCTGCTTTCCAAGGCCTCTAGTTCGTCATCGGTAATGCCAAAAACGAGGAGGAATGTGACAGATCCATGTGGAGTTTCGATAGGTGAGAGCACCGTATCTTGGGCCAGCGCGATGCCGGTGATACTGGTTTCGGCTTCAAGTGTGATCGGACCTTCGAGGTCGATGCCATGCCCAGCATCAAGTAGATTTCCTGTCTCAAAGACGTATCGAGCTAGATTCTGTAGCAACATAAGGGGCCAGCCAGGTGGTTCTTTGCCGGTTGGGTCGTGGAGCAAAAAGCAGAGTTCGAAGCCAAATCCGCTTAATTTATCATTGTCCGATTCCTTGTCGTAGAGCTCGCTGAGCCCGTAGGAAATGTAATGCCACGCCTCACCATCCCGAAATACCGCGATTTCGTCGAGCGGGTCACCGCCCGCTTCGGTAAACGGGGTTTGAGCCGGAAATTGAATCGGTTCGATTCCGGGGTAAGCATCCATTAACGCGTGATCGATCGCATCACGTCCAATTGTCGATTCTTCCATAACCGTCACTTAAATGATCCGAGCGCCTTCCGCGAGCGCAGAAAGGAAGATTGTTGCTCGAAAGATTTTCTGGTTTGATGGGGCTCAATCTCCTGAGGTTCCTATGTCCAAACGTCTGCTCATTATTTGCACCCTCTGCGCCTTGGTTGGGTTATTGGTTTTGCCGATCAATCCGGTGCACCGCCGGGCCTATCAACTCGTTACCCTTGGCTTTTTGTTCGGGGCATGGGCTGGGTTGACCCTCCTGTTGTGGAATCGAAAGCCACTTCGCTTCATTGCTTTGATGATTCCGGCTTTGCTTGGCATCCTCTTTGTCTTGCCGGGACGGGCGTACCACACGGAGAAGCTTCGCGAAGAGTATCTGCGACGATTAAATCAGTTCGAAAATGTCCGCTATTTTTGGGGTGGCGAAAGTGCGCGCGGCATCGATTGCTCTGGCCTTCCTCGTCGAGCCTTGCGGGATGCCTTGTTCGCTCACGGGATTCGTCATGCGAATGGACGCGCGCTCCGTGCCTTTGCCGAACAGTGGTGGTTCGACACGAGTGCAGCAGCTTTGGGAGAAGGCTATCGCGGGTACACGCAGCCCTTAGGAGTCGAAGGCACGATCAAATCCATGCCCTACGATAATCTATTGCCTGGAGATCTTGCGGTCACTCAGGATGGTCTGCATGTACTCGTCTACATGGGGCAAGAACAGTGGATTCAGGCTGATCCTGGGCGTGGTCACGTGAGCACGGAGCATGGGCGTCACAGCGATAACGTTTGGTTTGGCGCAAAGGTCAGTATGCATCGCTGGCAGGCCTTCATGGTCCCGCCCAAGTGAGCCTGATTAAAGCCGATTAAAGCGCGTCCAACTCTGCCTTCAAGGTCTGACTCAGGGTCGCAAACATCGGGCCCAACTGCCCCGTACCGATTGGGCTTCCATCCCACTCAATCACTCCGGTGACTTCAGCTGTCGTGCCAAAAATTAAAATCTCATCTGCGGCTTTTCCGTCATCGACGCTGAAAGGTTCGCCACGGATTTGAATTCCCTGCTCCGAGGCGAGTTCAAGGCAGCGAAGCATGGTCGTGCCGGCAAGAATCCCCTCGCAAGGCGGGCGAATGATTTCTCCGTCTTTTACCAGGCAGAGATTTTCGGTGAAACTTTCCGACACCATGCCGGCGGCATTTACCCCGATGGAAAAATCAACCTCGGCGTCGACTGCTTCCTTCTTCATCATGGCATTTTGAATGTAGTTGCAGGTTTTGATCTGGGCTAAAAAATCTGGCTTCACGGGAACGCTTGAGGTCATCACTCGCGCCCCTTCAGGATGTGTGGCCATAAAGGGTGGGGCAGCCGGGTAGGCCGCGATGTATAGTTGGGGGCCAGTGCTTTCGTAAGGATTGACGCTGAACCCGCCCGGACCTCGCGAGGCAAGGATTCGAATCAGAATGGTGCCTCCGCCAGCTGCTGCAGCGGTTGCGCGCACCGCGGCCTCCACTTCGACTTTGGGCATCGGCATATCCATACCGATTCCTGAAGCGGAGCGTTCCAAGCGTTCAAGATGTTCTTTCAGAAGATAGGGGGCGCCATTGTATAGCTTTACGGTTTCGAACACCCCGTCCCCTCGGTGGGCCAAATGGTCGTCAATCGGGAGACTCATAAAGGCAGGATTTTTCGTAATTCCACCCAGAAGGGTCGAGAAAAACGCAATCGCGGGGCATTGGGTGGGCAGGCGATTGACCGCTTCCTCATCGCTCAATATTGCGAAGCAAGAGGTTTTTTCATTCGCGTTGGTCTGAGAGCCGGTTTGAGCCGCGTTTTTCGCAGTACCTTGGGCAGTACCTTGGGCTGTTCCTTGGCTTAACAGCGGGTCGTTTGGGTTTGGCAGATTATCGCTCATGCAGGGCTCCGGCGGCTTATGTTTGGTTCGATTCAACGGGTTGTGATTAAATTGTTTATTCGCTTTTTAATGAATGTCATGCTTTCGTGCACCTAGAATTAGACGGAAGGAAAGATTCATGTATTCAAAGATCCGCGTAAACGCTTTTACTCGATTCAATAGCGCTTGTTTTTATTTAGTGTGCCTGAGCCTCGTGATCACAGGCTGTGTATCAACCAAAAAAAATGTAGAGGAAGTCATCGTTGTGACCTCAGAACCTTTTGGAACCGCTGACGGCAAGCCCGTCTCTCTGTTTACCCTTAAGAACAAAACCGGATTGATTGCTAAGATTAGCAACTACGGTGGCACCTTGGTTGAAATGCATGTGCCGGATCGCAACGGAAATCTTGCCGATATCGTCTTAGGTCACGATAACCTCGAAAGCTACAAAACAGATTCGCCGTACTTTGGTAGCACGGTTGGTCGCGTAGCAAACCGCATCGCAAATGCCAAATTTACCCTGCGCGATAACGAATATGTCCTCGCCAAAAACAACGGCGATCACCACCTACACGGTGGCGAAAAGGGCTGGGATAAACAAGTTTGGGAGGCTGAGTTGATCCATGATCCGCTTAATCCGGGGGTGGAAATGACACTTATCTCGCCGGATGGCGACGAAGGCTACCCTGGCGAAGTCAAAGCCACCGTTACCTACATCTTGACCTTCGATAACAAGCTCCTGGTCAACATGGAAGCCAAGACCAAGCGGCCAACCCCGATCAATATGGCGCATCATAGCTATTGGAATTTAGGTGGGCATAAAAGCGGAACCGTTTTGGATCATGAACTCATGATCGGTGCTCAGTACTATACCCCTGTGGACGAATCCTTTATTCCGACGGGTGCGGTTGAACCGGTCAAAGGAACCCCTTTTGATTTCCGGAGTAGCAAACCTATCGGGCAGGACATTGCTGAAATCCCAAGCACGGGAAGCGATAACCCTGGTGGCTTCGATCATAACTTCGTGCTTAACAGTCTTCGGTACGAAATGAAGATGGCAGCCGAAGTGTATCACAAAGAATCTGGCCGCCTCATGCGGGTGCACACCACCGAGCCTGGACTTCAGTTTTATAGCGGAAACTTCCTCAACGGACACAATGGTAAAGAAAATGCCGTCTACTCTAAGCACACGGGCTTCTGCCTCGAATCCCAAGTCTACCCCGATGCGGTAAACAAACGCGACCTTATCAGAAAAGATGGGCGCGACAAATGGCCAACCGTCATCATCAATCCCAAGCAACGGTACCGCCATCTGATGATTCACGAATTCGATACCGCGGGCGGGAACTAAACTAAGCTTTTTTTACCTCACAGAAAGCTCCGCGCTATCGGTGACAAACCCCAGTCGGACTCGTTCCCACTGGGGTTTTCTTTTGCTGTGACCGCGCCCTCCTTTCCTTGACCGCCAGAGCCAGCAGACGGACGCTTTCTTGACCTTGACCGTTTCTCTTCACGCTAAAATTCAATACTAGCGTTGGATTCGAAACGAGATTGTCGCAGTGGTGTCCGCCGTCAATTTTATGTGATAGGAAAAGTGAATCGCCGCAGGCCAAGGAGCGGCGGTTTCCAACCGCCGACAGAAGCTTGGTTGTTACGAAGAAAATGTAACGTAAATCGATCCGGCTGTCGCCCTACGAAACCGTCTGATTGGTCCTGAGAAATGGGGTAAGGAGAAGGCGTGCGCCACCTGGGGCGCTGTCAATTTTACCGGCTCTACTCTCGGGGTTGAAATCCCGAGCTATGCGGCGTCGGCCCCTCCGGGGACGCTGAAAAGGGAATGAACTCCTATGCGGCGGCGGGGAGGCATGGGCACAATTAATATCTGATTTTCTACAGGTGAACGTGTCCGACACCAATGGCACTTAGATAAGCCAATTTATATGGATAGGAGTTCGCTCTGCCCTGAAAATAAAGCCGGAGGCTTGAAGGCAATTAGCGGGTCGGTGACCGAAGGGAAACACCGGAATTCATTGGGAAGTTATATGAAGCGTTGGAAGCGCGGTCGGAATAGAAACCAATATGGGCGATGCCTTCCAAAAAAGCAGAGGTCAACTGATGCGTGCTCAGAATACGATTTTTAACTGAAAACTGTACGGTTCTAGCCATCTGGCGAGGTGCTGCGCCTCGCTCCGATTTCTTTTCAAATAAAGGGCTTATCCCTCGTTGCCTTCTCACGCCTGCACGTAACCCGGCGCTGCGGCCACTTCGCGGCCTTGCACACGGGCTACCATATCCCGCCCACGTTGGGGCGGATTCCCACGATGTAACATGACGCAAAAAAATGATTTGATGGCTTATCTAAGTGCCATTGGTGTCTGACACCTTACGTTCTCTCGGCTAAAGGATACTCCACTTCTGGTACTTCTGTTCTTTTGTCAGTTCGACTGCATTGAAGAGTTGCTGATCCTCCATGAAAGGTACAACTTCCCACTTTTTGATTAGAGGCTCTACTAGCTCTTTTGGCCAGCCTGGGGTTGCCCGAAGAAGCCAAATAATAGGCCAATAATCTTCTTGATGCTCATAAGTTGCACCATATTTGATTAAGCGCTCAATATCGTCGTTTTTGGGCCTAGACCTTAGCATAGCAAGTGCTTGGCACCCACCCAAGATTACAGAAGTATTTTGGTCCGAAGCAATACTCGCTAACAAAAAGTCAACATCTTGCTGATTAGATTGTCTCAATCTGAACAATGAGTCACCTAACGCAATGCCGACCATTCCATAGTACTGATTGGAATCCCGAAGGGTTTCAAGGAATGGAATAGCATCCTTAACGCCGCAGAACCCAAGGGCCATTACCATCTGGTATTGGGTCTCCCAAGTACGAGTATCTTTAACTTCCTGCTCTAAAGCTTCCAGCAATTCTGGACCGACGACCGGATTACCAATTTTGCGTAATTTCCTGGCTGCAGACCGCCGCTTGGTTGAATGAGAATGCTTGAGCTGCTTTAAAATCCCACGAAGATCCATAGTTCACCTCAAGTTGGTTTCCTCATACCATTCCGTACTTTCTGATTCTCGACAGAGAACTGTACCGATGGGAGCATTTATAAATTCGGTAAATGAAGGGATCTTTTGAAAGACATTAGAGATAGACCAAATTTGAGCACATTCCTCATCCTCGCTCAAACCTGAATTACAGAGAAATTGCCAACCACTATTTTCGGGCACGATTGGGGTATCTTTGACAGCCTTTAGTATTGGCAGGCCTCCTGCAACATGTCCACAAACAATGGGGTCGTCCCTCAACGGTGTCCAAAGATTCTTTCGGCCGAAGCAGCCCAACCAGCCCAACTAAATGCCTGTCCATTAGTGAGCGCGAAGCGCGTTCGTTACAATCTATGTTTTATGAAATTCGCTCGATTTCAGTTAGAAATTGGGATTCGAATTCATCTAAGGTGCTAAAAATTATTTGAGCTTTGAATTTGGGAATCTCGTGTCTTCGATCGTCTAAAAGATGGCGGATTTTTGGCCTGGAGGAAATTGAGAGATCTAAAAGTAAGCCATCTTCGGAACCATAACCAAAGTCAGCGATGAGATAGTTCATATTTAGATCTATCTGAAGTTCATTGCGCCTAAATATTGACCAATCCTCATTCTCTGCGACTCCAAACAATGAGGCAAATGGCATCCTATTCAAACATAGGTTATCAGCAAAATATTTTGAAAATACAGATACCGGATTGTTGCGGCAAGGATTTAAAAAGGCTTGCCAATAATTTTGCTGAATCCGTTTCTTTGGCCACAAACCATTTTCAATCCATTTTTCAAAGTATTTCATGAGGTTACTTTTTTATATCATATCCTGTTTCCTTTTCGATGGCCTTATCAAGGCTGGGTCGTTTCTTTTCAGGAAGCATATCTGTCCCTATAAAGGGCCTGTCCCTTCATCAGCCCCAAAAATTACCAAGAATCGTTTATCATACGCTTTTCATCCGCTTGGGTGTCGCCGCTACGCGGCTTAGAGGAGGAATCCGCCGGGACCACGGCCTCCTCACTTCGTTCGTCAACCATGGCTATTAATGGGTCAGCGCTACGCGCCTTTAGTCGTCTGGATTTCCAATCATTTTTAATACAAATCGGCTTAATTAAGTGCCATTGGTGTCTGACACCAATGGCACTTTCTGACACCAATGGCACTTAGATAAGCGGTCCAGCGTATTTTCTGCGTCATGTAATATCGTGGGAATCCGCCCCGAAGTGGGCGGGATATGGTAGCCCGTGTGCAAGGCCGCGAAGCGGCCGCAGCG
>Ga0209186_1003556_pt1 | contig 10654 bp, 7 predicted proteins | sample SidtaG_FD_187426 | JGI IMG/M metagenome (GOLD analysis project Ga0209186, IMG submission 187426) | Marine algal microbial communities from Sidmouth, United Kingdom - Sidmouth_Male2 metaG (SPAdes) (version 2) | ecosystem: Host-associated > Algae > Red algae > Unclassified | place: Sidmouth, United...
GACGCGGTAAAATTTCAACTGTACCGGGTGGAGGAACAAGTCTCAGGAGGAGCGAAAACGGCGGGATATCAAAAGTCCCAGACCGGTGAGGATTCGATGGCCGAAATGGCCAAGCAATACGATCTCCCTTGGAGTTGTCATGCGGAGATCGCTGAGCATTGCCGGCAATGTGGCATTTTGTATGCCGCTTCCTGTTTTGAACCCGCGGCGGTCGACTTGGTGATTGAGCTGGGGGCACCCTTCCTGAAAATCGCCAGCGGCGAACTAACGAACACCCGGCTTTTACGCTATGCGGCGAAGCAAGACCTGCCGATTCTTCTCAGCACCGGCATGTCCACCTATGAGGACATTGCTTGGGCCGTTGGCGAGATCGAACAGCATGGCAATCCTCCGTTGGCGCTGTTTCATTGCATTTCAAGTTATCCGACAAAGCTCACCGATGTGAACTTAAGGGTCATGCAAGTGCTGAGCGAGACGCACCAAGTTCCGGTCGGACTCAGCGATCACACCGAGGGTCATCTGGCAGCCATTGTGGCGATCGGCATGGGCGCGTCGATGGTCGAAAAGCACTTCACTTTGGATAAGTCTCTACCGGGACCGGATCACGCGATGTCGCTGGATCCGCAGGAATTGGGAACGTATGTGCGCTCCATCAGGCAGGCGGAGCAATGCCTAGGCGATGCGACACAAATCGTGTCCGAGGAAGAAATGGTGAACGCCAAGGTCGCAAGGCGGAGCCTCGTTTCGGCGCGAACCATTGAGGCAGGAGAACTCTTCGACGAATCAAACACCGTCCTCAAACGACCTGGAAGCGGGATTGATCCCCGGGAATGGGGCCGCGTGGCAGGCAAGACTGCACGCTGTACGATTCAAGCCGACCAGCTGTTGACCTGGGATATGGTGCAATGAGGACGGTGTATTACGTTTCGGGTTCTCGTGCGGACTACGGTCCAGCTCGGTCTACGCTGCTGGAGCTTCAACGAGCCGAGGATGTAGATCTGCGAGTAGTGGTGACGGCGATGCATTTGGATCCCGAGCACGGCGAGACCTGGCAGGAACTCGAACAGGACGGCTTGGATATCGAGGCGAAAATACCCGGTCGTGAAGTCGGAGATAGCCTGCATACCATGGCCGCCTCCTTTGGTGCATACGTCAAAAATTTCAGCGCGTTCTTCGAATCGAACCGCCCCGATATTTTATTGGTCCTCGGAGACCGTTCGGAGATCCTGGCGGCATCCATCGCGGCAGGCTTCCACAACATCACCGTGGCGCATCTGTGTGGCGGGAGCGTCTCCGGATCCTTCGATGACGCCGCTCGCCACGCCATTACAAAATTTTCGCACTACCACCTGACGGCGGAACCGTCCCATACGAAACGAGTCATACAAATGGGCGAACAACCTGACTGCGTCATGACCGTAGGGCTTCCCGGTGGCGACCTCAGCGTGGATGTCGTTCATGACCACACGGAGGTCTGCGAACGCTTGGGCCTGCCTGCAAATAGCCGGTATATTCTGATGATTCAACACGCGGTAACCCACCAGCAAAACGCTGCCAGCTCGCAAATCAAGGAGACTATCAAGGCCTTGGCGGATCTGGACCTCGACGTGATTCTTGCCAATCCAAATGATGATGCCGGGGGGCGCGCCATCTTGGCGGCCCTTGAGGAGGCGGCCAACAATCACCCCCGGTGCCACCTCTTGAAACCACCTCGATCCAGGCAGTGGTTCGCGAGCATCATGGCCCACGCGGAACTGCTCGTCGGCAACTCGAGCAGCGGCACCGTGGAAGCCATCAGTGTCGGGCTGCCCGTCGTCAACATCGGTGAGCGGCAGCAAGGCCGAGAGCACCTGTCCTGCATGCTCTCTGTCCCGCACGAGCGAAGCCGGATCCGTAAGGCCGTGGACGAATGCCTCTCGGAGAGCTCCGAGTATCGACAGCGACTGAGGACTTTTCACTCCTCTTTTTTGCATCGTGGAACTCCGAAAAATGTTCTGCAGGCGATTCGCAAAATGGATCACTCTCTGGGCCGGAGCGCAAAACACTTTTTTGACACAACAGGCGAACAACATGATGATTAACGGTCCGAGAATCAAACTAAGAGCCATTGAACGGGAGGATCTTGAAGCCATTCGTTCCTGGTATAACAACCCGGAGATAAGTCGTGGCTTGGGGGATACGACCTACCCGACAGCCACGCATGAACAGGAAAAATGGCTGGACCGGATTCAAAGTCAGCACGACACCAAGCGGTTTGCCATTGAAGATGAGCAGGAAAACTTGATCGGCATTACCGGCTTTTGGAACATTCACGTTCGGGATCGCCGGGCAGAACATGCGGTCATTATCGGGGCCAATCCCACTGCAGCCAAAGGGTATGGGCAGGAAACAATCAATACCTGTGCCTCTTACGCGTTCCAAGAGATGAACCTGCATCGGCTCGATGCGACCATTCTGGCTACAAACCTCCCCTCCATCAAAGCCTATGAAGCCTGCGGCTTTGTTCGCGAAGGCACGATCCGGAAGCATGCCTTTCGTGGCGGAACGTGGATCGATCGTCACCTCTATGGTTTATTGAAAGATGAGTTCAACCCTGCACAGCACCATGGGCCGAACTCGTAAATCACTTGGCGGGGATTTCCCCCTCGAGGCGGCTCCAGAAAAACGCCGCGCGCGCCTTCGGATGCCCTCGGGTTCGTGGGCGGTCAGTGGTCGGGCAGCGCTGGCGTTGATTCTTCAAAAGCATCTTCGCCGTGGCCGCTTTTCAACAATCCATGTGCCAGCCCTGATTTGTCAGAGCGTCGTCGATACAATTGAGGAGTCTGGGATTTCCTACGCGTTCTATGATGTCGGGAAAGATCTTGGACCGCGCCCTCCCGATGACCCGAACGGCATGCTGCTCCTCGTCCATTATTTCGGCACAAGAACCCTTGTCGAGCCCACAGCGAAATGGGGCCACATCATTGAAGACTTTAGCATGGCGGTGCCTCTGCTACTGAGTGGCTTGGACAACAAACATGATGCCTTTTCCAGCCTGCGAAAATTTGGCCCCGTGCCACTAGGTGGCTGGCTAAATACCGATGTCGAGCTCACACCCAACAAAATGGCGGAAGAACTCGAAGCCCAATCGGTAAAGGCAAGAACCGCCAAAGCGGCCTACCTTGCTGAGTCTGACGCACTGGTTTTACCGGACATGGAGACCGGCTACTTAAACCTTCTTGCACGCGTCGAATCGGACATCTCGAAACTGCCAAACACATCCTTGTTGCCCGCGTTGTCCCGCAGTTTGGTCGAGCAGACAGACTGGCCCCGCCTGGCTGAGCGGCGCCGGAAAAATTGGCATCATCTCACGGCGCAATTGCAGGGAGAGATCACGATGATCAATCCCTATGCCGATGATGACGACAAAACGGTTCCCCTAGGGTTGGTGATCGATCTCGGAAACAAACGAGATGCCGTCCGGCAGGGGTTGCGCGAAACTCGGATTTTTTGCCCCGTGCATTGGCCTCTTCCATCGCAAATAATCGCCGACCAATTCCCTCAAGCTGCCAGTTTTTGCGCAGAGACCCTAACCATTCCGCTCGACCAGCGGTACTCTCAAACCGATATGGAATGGGTGGCCGAGAAACTCCTACGCCTTACATCATGAAACGAACGGTTCTCTATGCTCGCGACAGCAAAACCGAGTGGAACACGCTCCTGCGTGCGCTCCCCGGAGGGGATGACATCTATTTCCAAGCGGAATACGTTCAGCTACATGAATCCGCCTCAAAGCGGGCGGCTCTATTTGTGGCCGAACAGGATGAAGATGGTTTCGTTTTGGCCTATCCTTTTCTGCTGCAAAAAATCCCGGAAGAACTGACCGGAGAAATCGCTCTTTATGACCTTGAAACCGCTTATGGCTATGGCGGCCCCCTGATCTCTAATGCAACCGAAGCACGGATGAAGGAAGCCTCCCTTCTATTTGATACTTGGGCAGAACAGGAGGGAGTTGTCGCGGAGTTTGTTCGCTTTCATCCCGTTCGGAAAAACCAAAACCATGCAATGGAAGGTGTGCAATGCCTGCCAGATCGTATGACCTGCGGGATGGATTTACAACTGGAGGACCTGATGCTCAGCCTGCACGCAAAAACACGGAACATGGTGCGCAGAGCACGCAACGCATGCGAAATCCAGGTAATCACCGACCCAGATCTTTTCAGGCCGTTCGAAAGGTTTTACTCGGACTACATGCGCCATATTGGAGCGGTGCAGGACTACCTGTTTGATCCAGCCTACTTTTCGGAACTCGGGCAGCTTCTTGGATCGAATGCGGAACTCCTCGTGGCGTCTCATGAGGGCGAGTGGGTTGGTGCCGCGCTATTTTTTTATGGCCAATGCACCGCGCACTACCATCTGTCTGCGACAAAACCTAGTAGAACCGTTCCCGGCGTCACAAACCTGCTGATCTTGGAAGCCGCCAAAAGGGCGAAGGCACGAAACCTCTCGGTTCTTCACCTTGGAGGCGGAAGAACGACAGCCGCCGACGACAGTCTATTGAGATTCAAACAGCGAATGGGGTCGCTCGAATATGAGTTCGTGATCGGGAAAAAAGTTCATCACCCAAGCGCATACGCAACGCTCGTCGAGACTTGGAAGAATCGGTATCCTGCATTTGCAATTGATCAGCCGAATCGTATTCTCTGCTACCGTTTTACTCCCTGATGAACTCAAACCAATTAGCCACCATCTTTGTCGGACGAACCGACACCATCGAACACTGCTTGTCGAAAATTGATAAAAACGGGAAGGGCATTGTCCTTGTGGTGACAGAAGATCATCAATTGCTCGGGACCATTACAGACGGAGACATTCGCAGGGCCATTCTGCGTCATGAAAGCCTGCAACAGTCCGCCGAAGAGCTCATCGGCACGACGTCATCCAAGCCGAGAACCGTCGCCATCGGAACGAGTCCCCAGGAGATGCTCAAACTCATGCGGGAGCATGGCGTGAGGCACCTGCCCATTTTGGCCGAGGGAAAAGTGGTCCAGCTCATCACCCTTTCGGACCTCGTCAAAGAATCCGAAGAGGTCCCAAACGCTGTCATCATGGCAGGGGGATTCGGAACGAGGCTCCGCCCTCTGACCCAAGACATCCCCAAACCGATGCTGCCCGTTGGCGACCAGCCGATTATGCAACAGATTATCGCGCGATTGCGGACCGCCGGAATTCAACAAGTGAATGTGACCACCCACTATCTTCCCGAGCGGATCAAAGAGCACTTTGGCGACGGCGCAGATTTTGGCGTGAGCATCGACTACATCTCCGAGGAATCTCCGCTCGGCACTGCAGGTTCCATTGCTCAAGTCCCCTACTCCGAAAAACCGCTTCTCGTGGTCAACGGTGATGTATTGACCGGCCTGGACTTTAAAGCGTTAGCCGAATTTCACGCCGAGCAAGAAGCGGACATCACCATTGGCGTGCGACAACTCGAAATGAAGATCCCCTATGGCGTGGTAAAGACGGATGGCCAACTCGTTCGGGAAATCACGGAAAAGCCGACGTATCAGTACTTTGTAAACACCGGAATCTACCTGCTCAGCCCGAAGGCCCACATGCTGATCCCGCCAGGCAAGCGGACGGACATGCCGGACTTCATCAACGAATTGTTGGATCAGGGACTTCGAGTGGCGAGCTTCCCCGTCTTGGAATACTGGATCGATATTGGCACACCCGATGACTACGAGCGGGCCAACGAAAGTATACGCCAGCATCAAAGCGATGCCTAGTCACAGAATCAGCCGCCGCCTTGTTTATTCCCCACGTCGAAGGCCGCCACGTTCTCTTCCAAGAGTGCTTTGACTTGGTCGGCGGAGGCGTGCATGTGAGGGCAGATGAACCTACGTGATTTAACAAACCGAAAAGTCCTGGTCACCGGCGCTGGCGGTTTTATTGGCAGCCATCTGGTCGAATTGCTCCTTGAAGCGGGTTGCGATGTGCGCGCGTTCGTCCATTATAACGCCTTGGGAAGACGGGGCTGGCTAGATGACATCGAGGCTGGAAAGACCCTCGATGTCCATGCAGGTGACATTGCTGACTCGGGTTCGGTCCGGAACGCGGCCGAAGGACGCGAGATCATCTTTCACTTGGCGGCGCTCATTGGCATTCCCTATTCCTACGTCGCACCCAATTCCTATGTGCGCACCAACATCGAAGGCACACTCAATGTGCTCAATGCCGCCCGTGAAACCGGGGCCCGCGTGGTCCACACCTCCACCAGCGAAGTCTATGGCAGCGCGCGGCAAGTGCCGATCTCCGAAAGCCATCCTTTACAGGGTCAGTCGCCCTACTCCGCCTCAAAAATCGGGGCCGACAAGTTGGCCGAGTCCTACCATCTCTCGTTCGAACTGCCCGTAGTCACCGTGCGCCCGTTCAACACCTTCGGACCGCGCCAGTCGGCACGCGCGGTCATCCCGACGATTATCAGCCAATGCCTCGCCGGGAAAAAGACCATCAAGTTGGGCAGCCTGACGCCAACCCGGGACATGAATTATGTTGCGAACACGGCCGAAGGCTTCGCCTTGGCGGGCATTCGCGATGAGGCGATCGGCCAGACGATTAACCTCGGCAGCGGCCGGGAAATCAGTATCGGCGACCTCGCGGCAGTGATCGCAGACTGTTGCGGCACCGCCATCGACATCGTCACCGACGAAAAACGAATTCGCCCCGAAGGCAGTGAAGTGGACCGCCTGCTCGCCGACGCCAGCCTTGCGGAAAAACTGCTAGGCTGGACACCGCAGGTATCGCTGGAAGACGGCCTCACCAAGACCATTGATTGGATGCGCGACGCGATGCAACATTACCGGCCCGATGAGTACACCACCTGACAACGCCAATATTCCGCTCTGCATTCCGGAGATTGACGGCGCGGAGTGGACCTACATCAAGGAATGCCTCGACACGGGTTGGGTTTCCTCGGTGGGTTCCTACGTCAACGACTTCGAGGAGAAGATGGCCGAACGCGCCGGCGTGCCGTTCGGTGTCGCCACGGTCAACGGCACCGCCGCCCTGCATACCTGCCTGATCGCCCTTGGCGTGGAACCCGACAATGAAGTCATCACGTCCGATATGACCTTCGTCGCGCCGACCAACGCGATCCGCTACGTCGGTGCCTGGCCCGTGTTGGTCGATGCCGAGCCGTCGACTTGGCAACTGGACGTGGAGAAGGTGGCACAATTTCTCCGGTCCGGCTGCGAGCAAAAATCCGACGGCCTGTTCAACAAGCAAACCGGTCGACGGGTCGCCGCGATGTTACCGGTTCATATTCTGGGCAACAGCGTCGACATGACCACCCTGCTTGAGCTGGCGAAAACCTATCATCTGCCGGTCATCGGCGATGCGACCGAGGCCCTCGGAACGCGCCACCGGGGCAAGCCGATTGGCTCGTTCGGCGACCTCGCGTGTTTTAGTTTCAACGGCAACAAAATGATCACTACCGGCGGCGGCGGCATGATCACCACCGCGAACGCCGACCACGCGCGCTTGGCCAAACACCTGACCACCCAGGCAAAATGCAGCGCCACCGAATACGACCATGACCGGATTGGTTACAACTACCGGCTCACCAATATTCAAGCGGCCATGGGCTGTGCCCAACTGGAACAGTTCGACGGCTTCCTGGAGAAAAAACGGGAGATCGCCGGTCGGTACACGACCGCGTTCGAAGACCATCCGCAGATCACCCTCGCCCAGACTACGAACGGAACCGAAGACGCCCATTGGCTGTACACGGTCTGCGTTGAAGGGGGGAGCCGAACGCTGATCGAACAACTCAAGCAAGACGGCATCCAAACACGCCCCCTGTGGAAACCGATGCATCAGCTGCGCTACCTGAAAGAGGCGTTTCCCTTTGAAATCAACATCACCCCCGAACTTTATACCTGCGGCATCAGCCTTCCGTGCAGCGTCAGTTTGAGCGAGGTTCAACAATCCTACGTGATCGACCGAATCGAGCACCACCTGCGCACACGATAACCGAGCATTCCCCCAAGCATCCCACCCTTGCTATGAAACGACCGGCCTTTCTGATCAACGTCATCCTCGGCATCCTTCCCATCTTCACCTTGATGGCGATTTTTTGGAGTGTTTTTCCAACCCCGGAGAACACGCTGTTCAGCGTCGACGGTCCGCCGCTGTTTCCCGGCAGTGAAGGTCTCAGGGATATGCTGGCCATGTATACCGGCTTCTGGCGGACGGACGGCTTTGCCACCGGTGAAGCGTTGGCATCGGTCACCTTCAATCCGGTCAGTTTCCTGTGCAACACTCTGCTCAACCCCATCTTTGGCTCGCATATTGCCCAGTATGTCCTCGCCAGTCTACTGACATTTGCGGGCGCCATCTACTACCTGCGCTTTCACCGCGTGGAATGGGCGGCGGCCTGCATCGCCGGGCTCGGACTCGCCTTCACCGGCTACTCCTTCACCTTGGTCTCGGCCGGACACATTGGCTTTTTCCACCTGATGTACTGCGTGGTATTTCTGTTCGGCTGCCTGGACCGCGCCATCACCAACGGTTCGAAATTACACTTTGCCCTCGCCGCTGCCTGCGTGATCTGGAGCGCGGCCAGCCAACCCGATGTGACCCTGCCTGCCCTATTGCTGGGCGCGGTATACGGCCTGTATATTCTGGTTCGGCGGATTCGTTCACGGCCGGAGGCTCACTCGCTGTTCCAGTCGTTGCGCCCCATCCTCATCGGCCTCGCGATCATGGTCCTGACCGGTTTCGTTCTCGGATCGGGTTTGCTACGTTCGGTGAACAACGTGGTCGAACGCCGCGATAGCGCGATCAAAAGCTCGAACGAAACCCCATGGCAATTTCGAACCAACTGGAGCTTTCCACCCGACGAATCGGTTGAGTTCCTAGCCCCCAATATCTTTGGTGTGGAGCCGATCAAACGCGAGACCCCGTACTGGGGGAAACTCGGCCGGCGCCCCCATAACTGGGGCGAGATGTACGACTCCGTCCGCGGCCAGATCCGCATGCTGGAAAACCCGCAACAGCGCCAGCAACTGATCCAAACCCGCGGCCTCACCGAGGCGCAACTTAATCAAAACCTCAGCCAGCTCAAACAAAACGAGCGCGCGTTGCAGTCTCAGAAAAACTTCCGCCAGCATTCGGTCTATCTTGGCGTACTTCAACTCAGCTTTGCGTTCTATGCAATTTTCTGGGCCGTCCGTAGTCTTTGGCCCGTTCGTTCACGAGAGCAACAAACCGCGCCCCCTGCGGAACCGGAGAAAAAGAAGAAGCGGAAGAAGAGCAATCGAAAGAAAACGATGACCCCGAAACCGTCCCAGAAGGGAACGCTGTTGACCTTGCAGGACTGGCACCGACCCGTGATTCTCTTTTGGTGTTGCGTCGCAATCGTCAGCCTATTTCTCGCCTTTGGCCGCAATTCGCCCGTCTATAAACTTTGGTATGTGCTCCCGGTGATCAAAAATATCCGGGCGCCGGTGAAATACATTCGGTTCTTGGAAATTGCGCTCTGTTTCTTGTCTGGCTGCGGCTTGTCCATCCTGATCCAGCAGGCCAAGGCTAGCATCGACTCCCAAGGCTTTCGCAAGATCTTCTTCATCGCCGGCGGTGCGTTCGGCATTTTGACGCTGTTCGCGCTGCTGGCCCTGACCATCTATCCGGGTTCGGAATCGATGCTCTCGGAATTAAGCTATCTTGGAATGAACGCCCTCAAGGCGAATTTGGTCTCGCAAGCGAGAGCCGCCCTCCTCCACCCCTTTCTTCTTTTCCTACTGATCGCCATTCTTTTTATGATGCTCGGCATCTTCAGAAAAAGCCGCTGGGCCCTCGCAGGGGGGCTACTTGCCTTGGGACTCGCGGTTTCACTCGACACGGCATCGGTCGCCAAGAACTTCGTCAACACCCGAGATATGAGCGCGTTCTATAAAGAGAACACCGTGGCGGACAAAATGCTTGAGCTCGATGCCCACAGCCGGCTCTCGCCGCAATATATTCCCGGCAACCGGCTCGACCCGTTACGGTTCAGCTTCAGGCACCACGGCATCGATGTTGCTGGTTCGCAACCCATGCTGGCGTCCTCGTTCTGCGTGCCATTCCAACAACACTTTGCCGATCCGGCAAAGAGACCGCTCCTCAATCAGCTCACCTCCACCCGCTTCCACATCATTCCGCGTTCGGAGTGGGCAAAAGAAAAGGGCATCGACCCCGCCATCCAAGAACTCGGCGGGATCGCGATCGATCAGACAGAACGAACAATGGGCCTCCTTCCAGTTGGCGACGGCCAAATCCTTTTGGCAGAAAAAACCGATGCGCTACCGCGTGTTGCCGTCTTTCATCAATGGCAAAGCACGCCGGACACGAACGCATGGACACAACTGGAGCAAGCGGGCTTCGATCCGGCGAACCAGATCGTCATCTCCGAACCGAGTTCGCCGATCGCGGCACCTGCGGGTTCTCTGCCGAGAAGCCCCGCGCAAATTGTAGATCGGTGGAAGAACGGCATGGAGATCTCAGCGACTACCACCGCTCCCGGGGTCTTGGTGGTCACCGACAGTTGGCACCCCCAGTTAAAAGCAACCGTCAACGGCAAGGCGGCAGAGATCCTGACCGTCAACGGCCTCGTTCGCGGTGTTCATTTACCCGA
>Ga0209186_1003558_pt1 | contig 10648 bp, 11 predicted proteins | sample SidtaG_FD_187426 | JGI IMG/M metagenome (GOLD analysis project Ga0209186, IMG submission 187426) | Marine algal microbial communities from Sidmouth, United Kingdom - Sidmouth_Male2 metaG (SPAdes) (version 2) | ecosystem: Host-associated > Algae > Red algae > Unclassified | place: Sidmouth...
AATCGTTCTCGGTTTCCCCATCCTCCTGGGAGGCTCCGTGGAACAGAGCGTCCTGGTCGCTTAGCGACTGCTCGTCCGCATATTTGCGGAGGAGCCAGTTGACCAGTTCCATATAGGAACTGACCTTACCACTCCACCCTCCTTGGAGGGACGGCATGATGGTGTAAAACTCCTGTTTGAGATCACCCTTGGTGAACTCCGGGAGGAGGTAGAGGGCTCTGCCCTCTGACACATAATTGTCATTCCCCGCTTTTACAAAGCAGTTCAAGAACTCAAAGACGCCTAAGGCTGGCGTCCCATCCCACTCTGCTTCTCGACCAAAGGTGGCCGAGACATCCTTGCGCAGACGGCCTAGGCCGTGTGCCATCGTCCGGTCCTACCGGACGTCCGTATTCGCCAAGGCGTACGATACACAATCCAGAATCGCTGCATAACGATCATCCACAGGAATGATCTTCTCGGGGAGTCCACGATGAGGGGCTCTCTCTATCTCGAGCCCTAGGGCGCGTGCCACCGCGCGTCCGGGGACATTACGACCCCCGTCTCCGCCGGAGTACTCCCCATCCGAGGAGGAGGAGCTCAGTCGGCGACGACGGCGCATAGACCGTCGGGAGGCCCCAAAGGCTGTCTCCAAGAAAGACAGCCGTTCATGTAACGGGCTAATGAACGCATCCAGTGAATCCCGTAGGGCCTCCGAAAAGGCGTCCCCTTCCAGGGCCCCTCGCGGAACCCCAACCCCACTGAATTGTGGGGGTATATGGGGTAAGCCGGCGGGCCTAGCCCGCCGAGCCCGACCGTCATACTGCCCCCGTTCTTGGGGTGGGAGATCTTGTCCTCCACCCCTCAGGGGTCCCGGCACTCTGCGGGAGACTCTCTCTCGACCCTGTGTGGCGGTCTCAACAAAACGGGGGAGCGGCAGTCCGTCACCGCCCCCGCCTCCGTCGCTGGCGGTGCCACGCACTCTTGTGGACACGCGCGCGCGACCCCCCACATGAGGAGGGTCCCCCAAAAGGCCTCCCGGCCCTGAGCCCTCACTAGCTCCGTCACGGACGCCCCGTGAAGAGGGGCCCGCGCCTTCCGCGCAGGACAACATCCCCCTCATGCTATCCGTAACGATGGAAGCCCTACTTCTCCGAGGGAGAATCCATTAAAACATTCAACCTGTCACACGCAAGGGTAAGACAAAGTGAGCAAGTCCACCGTGAGAAACGAACAGGGACGGCCCGACTGATCAGGAAGGGCTTGACCCTGTCCCCCGCTGATACACCAAATGTAGTGGATCCTGCCCTCACAGCCAACGGGGTACAACCCCGTCGGAAGACCCAGCACAAGATGCGGAACGCTACGCCAGAGCCACAACGCGAACGCCGGGATCACTGGGCGCGAAGCGCACAAAAACGACGGAAGTAACGCAAATGCAAGGATGATTTATTCGAACACGCACGATGACCCCAAAGCATACTCCCATATACTCTCAGAGACAAGACGCAGGACGTGCACAATCCCGACCCCCTGGCGCTATGGTAGACCCCCCCCTGCCGGTACCGAACGGGCCACGGTCTCAGGCCCGGGCCTCTAGTGGCCCCTGCCCAGCATCCCTGAGAGCCCTTCCACTGGAAGGAGACCCTCTGCCGTCTCAGGCGGACGCAGGAAAGTCACTAACACTTCCTAGATCTCAGGATTTACCCAAAACCAATACCTAGGGACTTATCCCAAGATTTTTCAGTTTTCCCGGATAGAATTCCGGTGGGATTTTATCCCTGGCCGAGATCGTATCTCGGTCCGGCTTACGCTTGGATTGCGGAAGCTTCCACAAGCTTCCCGGTCCCCCCAGAGGGCCCGGATTCGGGAAGACGTGTGTCTCCCTTGTGCGTGTCAGACCCCCCCAGGGGGGCCCGATCGGGTGTTCCCTGCCTCACGCCCCTCTAAAGGGGTCGTTTCATGTGTGGCCCTGGGGCTCCCTGGACACCCCCCCAAGGGGGTTGTCCCACGCTACCCCCCTAGGGGGGTGTTGCGTGACTGGTCACGACCCGTCCCCGGCTCATGCCGGGGGGTCTTGTCACCCCTGACAGGGGGTTTCCCCCACATATCCCCCACTTCAGGGCCCGCGTCTCGCGGGACCGGGGGCGGTGTCTCGCCATCCCCTCCCTACGACAGGGGGAAACCCTGTCCTGTGGCTCTCTGACAGCGTGCCCCTGGGGGCTCGCTCAGAGGCGCCATACGGCGGGGGACCGACGGGTTCACCGAGCCGGGGAACCTTCGGGTCAGTCCCATAAGGCAGTCACCGCCAGCGGTAACTGGGGCCTCGACGCTCTGGGTCGGCACCCGTGTTGTCACCGGGAGGACGACCCCGTCGAGCGCGACCGAGTTCTCCCCGCGTCCCGCGTCGTCCGTGGCTCCACTCTAGGGGGGGGCATCCTTATCTTCCCGGTCCCTGCCTCTCGAGGCGGGATGGCGTCTTCTACGGCTTTCGACGCGTCGGCCGCCACGGCGGTCGACCGTGAGGCCGAGGGCGCGGGCGCCCTTTTGGGCCCCGAGGAGGACATCGACGACGACGTCCTCGCCACTTTCCTGTCGGCCTCGTGGCCGACTTCCGCGGTCGTGGATGACCAGTACGGGCGTTACCCGTGAACCCTTCTAGGCGGGTCGATCGTCGAACAGCGCTCTGACGCCATCGACAGCCGTCTCATGACGTCGATATAGACGACCATTCGGGTATGAATGATACCCATTACGCCGTCCACGAGGGGACGGTGACGGACGTTCCCTTCCTCCGTAGTCGGGAGGACTGGCGTGTATGCCAAGTGCTTAGGCACTTGGCCGTCCGTGAGATCCCTCCCGAGGTGGGGGACAAGCCCCACTTCTCCTGGGATTATTACCCGGGGTCCCCCTTTCAGTTGGGGGAGATGGACCGCGGCGTCTATGTGCCGGGTGCGATGGGCGAGTGGACGATCCGTACCTCCCTCCGCGTCCTCACGCTGTATGAACAGCGTGAGGTGCGCGATGTACCGGTGGTACGTCGCAAGGCCCCGTATCCCACCACACCAGTGTGGTAGGAGCACGTTGAAGTGCCTCGAGGCATGGCCGCGCGGGTGCCCCAGATGGTGGCAATCCAGGGGAGCCAGCTCATGGGGGAACCCCTTGGGGGTCCCTATCATCTGATGTTGGAGGCCCTGTGGGCCTTCGAGGTGGCTAATGTTTTCCTATGGAGCATCCGCCTCCATGGGAACCTCTGGCGTTTGCCAATGGCTATTCGGTCGGCTTTTGCCGACCTGACGCCCGAGCGCATGTGCTCGGCCGACCCGTCGGCGCGACCTCTTCTTGAGGACGGCCTGAAGCTCGTTAGACGTATCGAGGGGCGGGCGCCGCCGGATTGGCTGTCGTGGCTAGGGGGACCCCGAGGGGTCTTCCGTTGTGCCAAGGTACTGGATGACGAGGGGACCTTGGTCCTCGAGGAGGGTCTGGGGGACGCCCGCCTCCCGTATGGGAGGGACATTCTGCGGATACCCGCATCCGAGCATTGGACCGGAACCTGGCGGATGTTGGGTCGGCTCGCGCGGGCCTCGTGGTGGCTCCAGAGCCCTCGTCGGCCCCTGCAGCTTCGGCCTCCGCCCCCTTCGCCCTGCGCCCTCCCTCTTGGGGGAGGGTGTCACGCCCGGCCTACGTGTCTCGCTTGGCCGGTCTACCCGCGCGTCCTCGTCGTGCCTACCCCCTTGGGGGTAGATGTGGGACGACTGCTACCCTGGGGGGACCCCCAGGCCCCCCTCTGGCGCCCCTTCCTCTCTTTATTTGGGAAGGGTCGGCCCAGTTTGTGTAGTAAAATGGATCGCGATCACCTGGGAGAGGAGGAAAATAGCGGCCGTCTCGGCCGCTTGCGCGAAACCCGCTATGGGACTCGAGGTCCAGGAAAGCGGGCCGATCGAAACGCCAAGACATGAAGACACGGTTTACTTGCCGGCGACGACGGCGCCTCCCACCGTCGTCGCCCTTCGTCTTAAAAGGGCGGAAATCGCTGCGCGGGAACCGGGGCCACTAGTTTGCCCGGTACCGCGCTGCCAAATACCTACGATGCAGATAATTCCCTCCAATGCATGACACTCCTCCATCTGGATTGACCCGCCCCGCTGTCAGCGCATAGCTAGCCGACGAGCTCACCCGGGCAAGTGCCCCGAAGGCACTCACAAGCCGCAGCGGCACGCCACAAAGGCGACACACCACCGGCCGGCCGGCTTCCGCGCACCAGCGCCCACAGCCACCAGTACAGTGCCTCTAGAGTAGTACTGCATATCCCCCGTCTGAGACTGCGGCGTCCGGGGCGCACGACGGAGACCACCAATAGCGCATCGACGCGCAGTACGGGAGACCCGGAAAACCGCCGCACACGGCGCGCCCTCCCAGGGCCGCGTTGCCCAGGGGAAGAGACGATCCCGTAGCGCACACGTGAAGGCCGACGGCATCCGACAACGACGATGGCAACCCCCCCCCGACGAACTAGGCGGACATTGCCCGCCCGCTACGGAGAAGACGAGGAATCCGCGCCCCGCACCCAAGGCAGGACGGCCGCCGAGTGCGCCGTACTCGATCCGGCGGCACCACCGCACCGCGCAAGCAGAAGCACCCCGTCGTTGCCGGCGCCACCACCGCCCGCCAGGGGCGGCTCGCCCCCACGCCGAGGGTGCTGCGGCCCCCGACTTCCCCCTACGCCAGGGGGAAAGCGCGTCTGGCGGAGCCCGCGCCGCCGTCGTCGCAGCGCGAATCGGACAACGGGAAGACCTCTCCCCGTCGGCGTCACCGCGCCCACCGACGACGACGGGGACAGGCGAAGACGCGCGTCGCGCGCCGGCTGAAACTCCGCCGCCGATTGGGCCACGCTTGATCCGGCGGCGCCGCCGCAGAGGACCGAGAATCTTACAGCGGCGCCGCCGCGCCTCAGCGCCGCGCCGGAAGAAGCACCCCGTCGTTGCCGCCGCCGCCGCCGCCCGCCAGGGGCGGTGCGCCCCCACGCCGAGGGTGCTGCGGCCCCCGATTTTCCCCTACACCAGGGGAAAAGCGCGCCTCGCGGAGCCCGCGACGCCGTCGTCGCAGCGCGAATCGGACGACGGGAAGACCTCCCCCCGTCGGCGTCACCGCGCCCGCCGACGACGACGGGAACAGGCGAGGACGCTCGGGCGCCCCGCATTGGCGTCACCGGTTCTCGTCCTCGATGTCGCCGAATGTCGCGGCTCCGCTGCCCCGGGCACGCATCGCGTCGACCCGTCCACGACCCCTTCAGGGCCGGGCGCTGTTTTCCAATCAGCGCCCGCCCCAGAGGGCAGGTTCGTCGCCATGCGTGCGGGCGGGGCCCGGACTGTCGGCTCTATCTCAAGTCCGCAGAAGAGGAGGGCGACGCCGACCATCGCCAATGGCGACGCCGAATTTGATCGCGTCGGCGACGCTCTTGACGCGTCGCCGTCCCGCCCATTGTCGTCGACGCCTCCTAAGTCCAGTCGTCGCCGCTTGCGACCGTCTGTCCTCGGGGATGCCCCGCACTGCCAACGAGCGGAAACCCCTTTCAGGGGCGTCACCTGCCGCTGCTCCTCTGCCCGCGTGGTTGTCCCAACGACACGGGGACGGACAGGCCGCGTGCGCCGACACCCGGCACGGGCGTCGCCCCTCCCCCTCCTCAACGGGGCCGACCGTGAAGGCTCTGCAGCCGCAAGCACGCATCGCTGCGAGACGACCCGACCCCTCCCGGGGCGGAGCGCTGGTGACCAGGCAGCGCCCTACCCAGAAGGCCTTCTCGTAGGCGTGCGTGCCGGCGGGGCCGGTTCCGTCGGCTCGTTCTCGGTTCGGGGGAAGAGCACAGCGGCGCCGATGTCGGCCGGATACGGCTGCGGATCTGACTGCGGCGGCGCCGTTGGTGACCTCATGCCGTCCTTAGCGTCGGTGTTGAGGCTCTTGACGTCTCGTTGTCGTTATCGCAGCAGCCCCCCTTGTGTCTTGGGCTCGCACCAGTATCTGCGTCCTCCTTCTCTCGAGTTGCGCGACACTAGTCGCGTCTTACCTTTCCTGATTCTTCTGGCAACAGAGTAGCGCTGTCTGCCGAGGTACCCCGCGTGAGGCCGGACGTTCTCCGAGAAACTTGACAGGGTGTCATCACCGGGATGGGCTGCCACGAGCAAAGCCCCACCCACAGTTCCGGCGACGCCGGGGGAAGACACCGATGGTGACGACCCCGCCAAGAATCTTGGTCTTCATCCGACTCACGCTCCTCCGTCGATTACCCAGCCGGGAATCCATGGGAGAGCTCTCCAACGCTGAGCAACGCCACTTTCCGGGTCGCCATTCCGGCGCAGTAACGTAGCCCAGCGCCAAGGATGCCATCTCAATCGTACCGCGACGCGGTCGGGATGAACATGTTAAAGACATCGCCACAACCGACACAGCTCACCGGCCAAGCACCGCTTGACGTCACCCGCGCCCCAATGGAAGGCGGCCAACGTCCCATAGGCCGGCGAGCCTTGATTCCAGGGGTTCGTTGGAGGCCCCCTGGCGGCCATCGCGGCACACCGTGCCCGCAGTCACCGTTCCGGATGATGGGGGGACGAGGCCCGTTGGTCGGCGTGTGGCCGGGGTCCTCGTGTAGGGACTCCAACTCACCTACCACCGTACCACCGCCACCAAGCCGGGACCGACCCTCCGCCAATCACCTGGGTTCCGGGTTGGCCGCGCCAGCGTGCCGTCGTCTCCCGCCGATGGCGTGGTAGCTCTTGATGCTTGCCAGGCATGTCGATCTACCACGCGACATCGTTGAGCGGGGAAGGAGAGGGAGATCAGCAAGCCGAAAAGACAACAGGAAGCACGGTCCCTCGGGACGTCCTCGCTCGACCGTCAAATTTGCACCAAAGACAACCCCTCTGGGGTCACACGATCGATGCACCAACATGGTTCGTCCCCGGCACCGCGCTAGCAGTGCCAGAGTCTCACCCGGAGCGCCAAATGTAGTACAATGGATCGCGATCACCTCGGAGAGGTGGAAAGTAACGGGCGTCTCGGCCGCTCGCGCGACACCCGCTATGGGACTCGAGGTCCAGGAAGTCGGGCCGATCGAAACGCCAAGACATGAAGACACGGTTTACTTTCCGGCGACGATGGTGCCTCCCACCGTCGTCGCCCTTCGTCCTAAAAGGGCGGAAATCGCAGTGCGGGAACCGGGGCCACTAGTTGGCCCGGTACCGCGCTGCCAAATACCTACGATGCAGATAATTCCCTCCAATGCATGACACTCCTCCATCTGGATTGACCCGCCTTGCTGTCAGCGCATAGCTAGCCGACGAGCTCACCCGGGCAAGTGCCCCGAAGGCACTCACAAGCCGCATCGGCACGCCACAAAGGCGACACACAAACGGCCGGCCGGCTTCCGCGCACCAGCGCCCACAGCCACCAGTACAACGCCTCTGGCAAAGTACTACAGTTTGGCACCCCTTCCCCCGTCATCCTGGCTTTATGGTCGAGTTTGGGGCGTTCCTTTGGGGAACTTCCGTCCATCCTCAAGAATGAGGTGGACCATACGTTCATCATGGCGTTGAGCCGCACCTCGGTGCGGCTGCGCAACGAGGTTGCTGCAATTGTGTCCCGCCGCCTTCGGGAACGGGACATCGGGCCTTTGTACCAACTGGGTACTGTCGAGACGCTCCGCCGATATCTATGGGAGGAGTATGTCACCGCCGTGGTGAACACCAATACGGTGGTGGCCGGATGGTCACTTCGGCACTTGGCCGCCTCGTCGGCTCCGCCCCGAGAGGTGAATTTTCCGGCGGCGCCTCGGCGTCCGCCGTCTCCTCGCCCGCCCCCTTATGGGGCGGGCGTCGGTTATTCTTCTCACGCCCACTATGGGGCGGGCGCCGGTTCTTCCTGCCAAGCCCCCTATGGGGCTGGCGCTGGTGCTTCGTCCCAAGCCCCCTACGGGGCGGGCGCCGGTTCGTCCTCTCAAGCCCTATATGGGGCTGAGATGGACCCCTCGGCGAACCCGCCGACGTACTCGGAGGCGCATTACTACGCGCCCGAGCCCGAGGAGGATCGTAGCCAGGACCATGATCCTGGCTATGGGACCCGTCCTGGGGGTTGGTGACTTGGTCACCCCAGGGTGATCGATGGTTCCTTGTGTCCCCCCTTTGCTCTGTGTGTCCCCCGTTGTCGCCCCTTCTAAGGGCGTGGGCGCCGTCTATCTGACGATAGTCTGGTCTCGGGCCCCGTAGGGAATAAAATGCTTAGTCTCTCTCCTTGTGCTCTTCTCGTTGCCAGTGACTTGAAGTCACAGGGGCCCTTAAGGGCTGTCTTCCGACTTGGTCATAAAAGAAAACACCTTCCCGCGTCAAGGCGGGGAGCTTGACACGTTTTCGCAAGCAGAATTTGCGAATTGCCTCCCTAGGGAGGGAAGAAGCCAGTTGCCACGTGGCTTCCTGTTCAGGAAACCCGAACCATTTGATAAAGACCCTCCATTGTCCATCATCATCCCAACCATGGTTGAGAAACCGTTCGAAAACAAATTCAGGGCCCTTTTTAACTTGGTCGCCCTCCTTAAAGAGGGCTTGGGCCCTGGTCCACTCGCCATCCCGCGCCGGTGGTGCGGGGGCACAAGTGACATGGGCACTGCTCACCGTACGGAGACCCGTACGGCTCTCCACCAGAAACCGATGCCCATCGGTTTTGTAGCACCATGTACGGTCCTTGGGTCTTAAACCCAAGCTTCTTCGGAGAGCGGGAGTGGGCATTTAGATAGACCCAATCCCCGGCCTTGACCGAGTTGTTCTTCTCCTTGGTGCGGGCGTCAAACGCCCGCTTATATGTGGCCTGGGCTTTGCCCAGCTGCCGGCGAACCGCCGGGATGAGGGCCCTGAGGTCCTCAACATACTGTTCCGCCGCCGTGGAGGCGTCCTCAGTTCTCTCCTCGGCTTGTCTAAGCCGAGGCATGCGCTCCATTCCAATAAGCTGGAGCCGTCTAGGGCTCACGAAGGCAAAGGGGATCTCCCCAGTGCTCGCGTGTACTTGCGTATTATACGCAGTCGTAAGAAGGGCCACATGCCTGTCCCATTCCTTCTGATGCTCAGAAGTATAGCATCAGAGTTGCCGCACCAAGGTGCGGCTATATCGCTCCACGTGCCCATTGGTCTGGGGGTGGTAGGGAGAGGTAGAGTTCGAGGCTATACTCAACAACAAGAGAATGCCCTGGTAATATACCGAGGCAAACTGAGGTCCGTTGTCCGTAAGGACAGAGTCGGGGATGCCATAGGCAGCCACCCAAGTGTCATTGAACGCTGACGATACCGTCAGCGCCGTCGCATCCCGTAATGGGATGGCCCGCGTCATCTTGGTAAACCGGTCACATATGACCAGTACATGCTTGTGACCACCCCTAGAGGTGGTCAATGGGCCTAGAAGGTCCATTGCGAGCCCCGAGAAGGGCTCGAGAGCTGGAAACAGCTTCATTGTGGAGGTATGTCTCTTCTCGGAGAGGAGATTCTTCGCGCACGCAGTGCATTGCTCCACGTGCTTGTAGACGTCTATCACCATGGTAGGCCAATAGAAATACCGGCGGAGGGTGTGATACATCCTCCGCGAGCCGGGGTGACCGGCCAACACCGATTGGTGTTGATAGCGTAGGAGACGCTGTTTCAGGGCCTCGGGGATGACCACTTGGGGCTCCCTCCCATACACCGAATGTCGGCATAGGAGCCCGTTCTTCTCCCTAAAGAAGAAGGCTTGCCGACTCCACTTGGGGTCGGGTGGAGAAAGAACGTCCAGTTCTTTCAGGCGTTCTTTACAGATCGCATCCTCGGCTCGGCCGAGGATGATCTCTTGGGCCGTTAGCGCCCCCATGGGGGATTCGGCTGGCGATGCTGCTTCCAGGGCGTCGCTCGCCCGGGTCTCGACGGCCAGGACGGGGATAGCCTCGTCCAAGGGAGTCGAATCGAGACCCTCCGTGGGCAGACGCGATAACGCGTCCGCGACCTTATTGTCTTTACCCGGCTTATGCAGGATCTCAAAGGTGTACTCCTATAATCGGAGTCGCCAGCGGTTTATCCGCGCGTTCGGACTCATGTTTGTGAGTACCGATAGTACGGCCCGGTCGTCACACCGGACCAAACACTCTGCCCTCTTGAGGTATGACCTCAAGTAGGTCACTGCCCAGACGACGCCGAGCGCCTCTATCTCGGTGGCGACGTAGTTCTTCTCCGCGGGGAGAAGAGCGCGGCTATATTAGCCGATGGGGTGATACTCCCCATCGGGCTGTTGTTGCTGTAAGCAAGAACCCAGCTGTTCATAGCTGGCGTCTACATCTACGATGTAGTGCTCTTCTCTCCTTGGGAGATTGTGAAGTCGGTGTGGTCAAGTGGGTGCGTTGCTTTACTATGGCAGAGGTCCTGGGCCGTGTCCAGCCACCTAATGTACCCCACGCGGCCCCACTACAGGTCGTCGGGAAGCCCGCTCTCGGAGCACACCCACGTGCCTCAGTTCTCAGTGCGCGCGGGCCTCGGCGCACCTCCCAGAACGGGGCATGCACCTCCCCACACAAGTCCCCCCCCCGAGCTCACCCCAGCAGAGAGTGCCCACTATGAGACCAACAAATCAAGTACACACAAGTACAAAACATACAACAAGTGCATAG
>Ga0209186_1003563_pt1 | contig 10636 bp, 6 predicted proteins | sample SidtaG_FD_187426 | JGI IMG/M metagenome (GOLD analysis project Ga0209186, IMG submission 187426) | Marine algal microbial communities from Sidmouth, United Kingdom - Sidmouth_Male2 metaG (SPAdes) (version 2) | ecosystem: Host-associated > Algae > Red algae > Unclassified | place: Sidmouth, United...
CCGTGTGGGTAGTGCCAAAAGAGGTGGCTACGCTCGGTTCCGTTGGCGTCGGTGATTTTATCACTCTTGCCGTGGAGGACGGGCGAGATATCCAGGCCGCTGAGTTCGCTAAAGTCATCCGCTTCGATTGTTGAATCCGTGACGGCGAGAATCGTTGGGAAGAAATCTAACTGATTCACCAGTCCTTTATGGGTGCTGCCAGCAGCAATGCTCGGCCCTGTGACAATGAGGGGGACGCGGATGCCACCTTCTTCGGCGTTCGTTTTACCATACTTCAACGGAGCATTGTCGGAGATGATTTCTTTGCCTTTGATCTCGGCGCCGCCGTTATCGGAACTGAAGAAGAGGTAGGTCGTTTCGCTCAGTTTTTTCCCAGGGCTGCGTGGGTCCTCGGTTGTTTCGAGGTAGCTGACAATCCGCCCTAAGCTCCAGTCGACCGTGGTCACCATGGCGGCGAAGTAGGGGTTCTGCTGACCGGGCAGAGACATGTCACCGGGTTTCGGCGGGAACGGCTGTCCGAGCTTGTCGCAGTAGTACTCAAGAAGTTCTCCGTTGCGGGTCATGACAGGCCAGTGAACCATCCAGTGGCAGAGGTTGAGGAAGAAGGGTTTGTCGCCGCTCTTGGACATGAAGTCGATGGCGGACTCGGTGACCTCGTCATAGGGGTAGGAGATCCCGTTTGGTTTCTTCTCACTGAAGGGCGCATATTTTTCCTTCGTCAGTGGGTATTTCGGGTCATTCAACGTGGAGAATCCTGTGGTACGATCGTCCATTCTGCGGTGAGGTCCGCGCTCTTGGTTGACGGTATCGAACCCGTAGCTGGCGGCATTGAGGCCGACGTGCCATTTTCCTGAGTGGCCGGTGTTGTAGCCGTTTGCCTTCATCGCATCGGCGATGGTGAGCAAGCTTCGGTCCATGGGGTCTGCGAGGTAAGGTTCTACCATTTTGGCGGTCTTGGCGCCTTTCTTCATCGCTCCAAGGGAGACGTGGGTGAGCCTGATTTTTGCCGGGTGCTGGCCGGTGATGATGCCCGCGCGGGAAGGGGCGCAACTTGGTGCGGGCGAATATCCTTCGGTGAAGTTCATGCCCTTCTGAGCGAGCCGCTTGATGTTGGGCGTTTCGTAGGGGCAAGGGTTGTCTAACTCATTCAATTGGACGTCTTGCCAGCCCAAGTCATCGACGTAAAAAATGATGATGTTGGGCGTGATCTTTTTCGCCTCTTCCGCTTGAGCGGTTAGGGGAAAGACGGTGATTGCTAGGGCCAGAAGTATGAGGATGGATTTCATGGATGGATAGTTTTTCGAACGCATCACTTAACTATTTCCAACCATGGCCGAACATCACAAAATTTTTCAAAAATCCCAAAAACGACACGGACAAGATCATCCTCTGGAAATCAGAAAAGAAAGCCTTCATTTTGGAATTGTGATGTTGGAATTTCGGGAGCCCGGATCTATTGCTGGGCAGCCTCGGAGAGGCGGTCAGACCGTAGCGCCGGGTGGAGTGCGGCACGAACGAAACCTAGGGTTCTGGCCGACTCGGAATCGGTCGGCCGGGTTACCCTGATCCAACGTGATCCACCCGCGGTCCGACCGAAACGAAGACACCCCTGGAACGATCTCGATCTTCCATCTCCGACCTTAAAGCTTTCATGCCAATCACCTTTAGGTAATGAACTTATTCGATTTAATTGATCCTTTGATTTAACAGTGATCAAAACTTCATGTAGACATGCCTTTATGGAGAGAAGTTCGGAACATATTGGTAAAAATATCCGTCGGTTCAGGCAACGCGCTGGGCTCACAATCAAGGCGCTCGCGCTACAAGTGGGCATCCAACCTGGCCCGCTGGGCAACCTCGAACACGGCAAACACGCCCCCTCGACCGGCGTCCTGCTACAACTCGCCGAGGTGCTCGGCGTTTCCTTGGACGCGTTCTTTCTCGCGCCGACCGACCCCGCCACCGCCTTGCCGCCGATCCAGCGAACCGACACCCTGAAGCTGCCCGCCGCGCTGGCCCGCGAACTGCATCAGCTGATGGAAGAAGTCTTTGTGCTCGAAGACGCCTGTGGCGTTCCCAAGCACGCCAACATCCCACTGGCGTTTCACACCCGCCCCGAAATCGACGCGATGGAGGATCTGGCCAACCGCTTCCGTTCGGCGCTCGGCATCGGCGACAGCGTGCTGTTCGATTACGTCGAAGTGTTCGAAGCCAACGCTGGCTTCCGAGTGATCTCGCTGCCGCTGCCCGACGAGATCCGCGCGGTCGGCGTTCACGATTCGCTGCACGCCAACGCGTTCTTTTTTCTCAACCGCGAACTCAGCGCCGAGCGCCAGTTGTTCGGCCTCGCCTACGAACTCGGCCTGCTGATCCTACAACAAGGCCTGGCCACTCCGCAGGCGATCGAACAAGCCGAGATAACCAAACTCGCCAGCCGCTTCGCCGCCGTGTTCCTGATGCCCGAACAGGAAATCCTGCGCACCCTGCGCCAGCTCAACATCCAGCCCGACGCTTGGACTTTCCCGCTGTTGCTGCGGCTCAAATCTCGCATCGGCGTCAGCGCCGAATCCTACCTCTACCGCCTCGACGAACTCGGCCAAATCGACCCCGAACTCAAAGAGCAACTCAAGCAACAGCTCTACACCGCCTACGACACCACGTTCGTCGAACCCGGCGAATCCCGCCGCACCATCTCCCCAAACGCCCGCATCGGCGACCTGCTGTACATCGCCGGCAAGGCGTTCGCGGCTCAACCTCTAAGAGCAGTGCTCGGTGAGACAAACTCCAAATACCAAGAGACCCTCTGATGAAATATAGCGACTGGTTTACCCTCGCCACAAAGGACGGCCAACATCCTGGCCATGAAAACCCCTGGGTCTGGCAGGCAGCACTGTCTGCCGAGCCAGATATCGTGGATCGATTGATCCGTATTCCGACCGGCTTCGGCAAGACCCAGGGCGTACTCGGCGCGTTTCTATACAATCGAGTCGTCCAGGAGTCTCCAGACTGGCCGAGGCGTCTTGTCTGGTGCTTGCCCATGCGCTCATTGGTGGACCAAACAACAGCCGAGGCCGAAAAAATGGTGGCCAATGCAGGCCTTTCAAATCGTGTCGAGGTCCACACGCTTATGGGCGGGCAGACCTCACGTGATTGGACCCAGCACCCCGAAAAAGAAGCGATTTTGGTCGGAACTCAAGACATGCTAATATCGCGTGCTTTAAACCGGGGTTATGCTAGCGGTCGAGCCGCTTGGCCTGTCGAATTCGGACTCATCAATTCGGACGCGCTTTGGGTGATGGACGAAGTCCAACTGATGGGTGTGACGCTGGCAACCAGCGCACAAATTCAAGCCTTCTGGAGAGAACGCCACCCGGGCACGAGCGATATTCCGCCACGCAAAGTCTGGTGGATGTCCGCCACGCTACAACCGAACTGGCTCGTTTCGCCTGAAACGACCTCGTGGCTGCCCAAACTGGAAGAGGATATTTTGGAACTCGGCAGCAAGGACCACGCAGGACCCGCGTGGAAAGCCAAGAAGCACCTCGAACTGAAAACCATCGATTTGAAAAAGGATGCCCTCAGTGCCCAGCAAATTGCCGAGCAACACCTGAGCCACAAAGCTGATCTCAAGCTTGGGAGACAGACTCTCGTCGTGCTCAACAAGGTGTCTACCGCCAGAGATCTGCACAGCGCTCTCGATAAACACTTTGCGAAAGATCCAGAGCCGCCCGAAATCGAACTCATCCATAGCCGGTTTCGGCCCGCCGATCGAGCTGGCTGGAAAGAGCGGTTTCTGGCCAAAGAGAAGCTTGGGCCAAACACCAATCGGATCATCGTTGCAACGCAGGTGGTCGAAGCCGGGGTTGATATTTCCAGCTCTTGCTTGGTCACGCAGATATGTCCGTGGAGCTCGCTCGTTCAGAGAGCCGGCCGGGCCGCCCGCTACGGTGGCGAGGCCGTGGTCGTCGTCCTCGATGACCAGCCACAAGACGACAAGGCCGCGCGCCCGTATGCTCATGCTGAGCTGGAAGCGACGCGTGAGGCCTTGAGCCGGCTTGAGGATCTATCCATTTCAAGTATCGTCGAACTTGAGCAGACGCTCCGTGATCAGAATGTCGAACTATTGCAGCGGCTTTATCCTTACGAACCCCTGCACGTTCTCCAAAAACAGGAGTTCGAGGAACTGTTCGATACCAGTCCCGATCTGTCTGGCTCCGACATCGATGTCAGCCGCTTTATTCGCGAGGGCGACGACCGTGACGTTCAAGTTTTCTGGCGGGATTTGGACATAGAAAACCCAAATGCAGCGCCACCTGAAACTCTCCAGAAACCTGCTCGCGACGAACTCTGCAGGGTGCCCATTGGTGAAGCCATTGCTTGGCTCGGCCGACTCAAAGGGAAGAAGATTCGAGCGTGGACTTGGAACTACTTAGATGGAGCTTGGCTTCGTGCCGACCGAAATCCCGTTCGCCCAGGCATGGTCCTGCTGGTTCCATGCACCGCTGGCGGATACAACCCACATCTTGGTTTTCATGGCAAGGCTGCCAACAAAAAGACCCCTGTCAGACCAGTAGATTTGGGCGAGCAAGCCGGGACAGCTACAACCTCCGGCCAAGGATCAGACAAAGAGGATGGTACCGACTCAAGTACCGCTGCCAGCTGGAAAACCATCTACACACACTGCCGCGAGGCGGGTGAAACCATGGAGGAGATCGCAAACCAGCTTGGTCTCGAAGGGGATCTCTCAAACCTGCTGAAGCTGTGCTTACGCCTCCATGATTGGGGCAAAGCGCATCCAGCTTTTGCCGAGGGAACCTACGGTGTCGAGCCGGTTCGGTACGACCTGGCCAAAGCACCGAAAGGCGCCTGGCGCGCACCTAAATCATGTTACAAAACCGAGTCCCACGGCCACCGCAAAGGTTTCCGTCACGAACTGGCCACCGTACTGGCTTTGTTCGAGCTGCTTTCACGGCGCGACGCCGAACACCCCGCGCTACGCGGTTCCGTGGCTGCCGTTTTAGATGCCATCGGAATGGACGCGCCACCGGTGAATCCAATCCCAGATCCCAACGTCATCTTGGACGAAGTGCAGGCATTGGATGCCGATCAATTCAACCTGCTGGCTTACTTGCTTGCCGCCCACCATGGCAAGGTCCGTGCCAGCCTCCAGGCATCGCCTAAGGACCAAGAGTTCCCGTCTAGAATCACTAGCCTGCATGGCAGCGGAATGCCGATTCGTGGAGTGCGCCAAGACGATCTGGTGCCCGCAACCACTTTGCCGGCTGCCGACGGTCGCCCGGTGGCGATGCCCGAAGCTCGGCTCCGTCTTGACCTCGCAAGCCTCGGCCTCTCCGCAGCGTTCGGCCCCAGCTGGTCCGAACGAGCCCTTGGCCTGATCCGTAAGTTTGGGCCGTTCAAGCTCAGCTATTACGAAGCCCTCGTTCGAACCGCCGATGTCCGTGCGTCGCAGCTCGAAACGGAGGATCACGAACTCAAGGGTCAGAATCTTGAGATCCCTACATATCCCGCCAGCACCGATGCCAAGGAGGCCGCTCATGTCTGAAATACAGCTAGCAACCATACACGTACATTGCTTCAAAGGGTGCCGTCCTGTGCCCCTCTCGAACTACCTGAAAGCGCTTGGAATCTTCCGGCAGATCTCGCTTTTTGCCGATGACTCTGCGCGAGCCTGGTGGTCCCAAGACGAGTTTTATATCTCCTCCCGCCTAGACCGGTCGGCGCTCGAGAACTTCTTTCTCGATGATTACGCCCCTACGCCGATGCTCTCCCCTTGGAACGGTGGCAGTGGATTTTATCCGAACGACAAAGGTGCTCGTGAGGGTGGGGTGGACCCAATTGCCGATAGTCTCGCACCGCGGTTTAAGGAACTCCGAGAAGCAATTTCGTCAGCTCGCAAGCTGACAAACCACCTCGAAAAGAAACCCGAACCAGGTGCTGAAAAAAACCACCTCATCGCAAGCTGCCGCCGGTTGTGGCGCGGCCCGATTTTGAAGTGGCTTAATGCGGCTATTGCGCTTGGCACCGATGGAGATCCCTCGTTTCCAGCCCTGTTAGGAACGGGTGGCAATGATGGTCGGTTGGATTTTACCGCGAACTACTTGAAGCGGCTCGTTAGCCTATTTGATGTCGAGCACGATGCCGGTGTGGCGCATGCGGACACCGCGAACCTACTGCGAGCAGCCTTCTATGGCATTCCGACTCACTTGCTTGAGGACTGTGCCGTCGGACAGTTCATCCCCGGCTCTGCAGGTGGCCCAAACGGGGGGGATACATTTTCTGGAAGCTCAAAGGCCAACTCTTGGGACTATATTTTGCTGCTCGAAGGAACCCTGCTCTTCGCCGCTGGAGTCACTCGTAGACTCGAAGCAAACTCGCTCCCTCAAGCTGCAGCGCCATTTGCCGTGAGGAGCTCAGCTGCAGGCTATGCCTCAGCGGATAGCAGCGATGAAAACCCTCGGGGCGAACAGTGGATGCCTCTTTGGGGCGCTCCTACAACACTTGGCGAACTAGAAAACTTATTCGTTGAGGGCCGGTCAAAAATCGAAACCGGCCCCGTGAACCGCGGCGGTGATATGGTTCGTGCAGTGGCGAGAATGGGTGTGGCCCGTGGGATTTCGAGCTTCCAACGCTATGGCTTTGTCGAACGTAACGGCCTCTCAAATCTAGCCGTTCCCCTCGGCACGTTTCCTGTGGCTGTGGGCAAATATTCAGAGCTCTTAGACGAACTCCATCAGGCACCCCATGGTTGGTTCGATAACTTTCGACGAGTCGCCGACCATAAGAATGCACCAGCCTCTATCACTCGAGCCTACCGGGCACTACAGCAGGCGGAGTTCGAGGCGGCTCGTACTGGATCCACCGCGGCCTATGCAAACCTTCTCATTGCCTTGGGCGCTGCTGAGGACCAACTTGTCCAGTCGCCGAAATTCGCCGCAGAACAACGAGCTCGGCCATTGCCGAAACTTTCCATAAATTGGCCCGAAGCCGCGAACGAAAATGGTCCAGAATGGCGACTGGCCAAAGCACTCGCCTTTCAGGCCCAGTTCGACCCCGAACGCAATCGGTGGGTGAATTCGATCCGCAACCATTGGCTGCCGCTCGACGACTTCGAAGCTGGCTTCAAAACAGGGGAGGGCGGACTCCAGTTTAGTCCCGAGCAAGCCGCCGTTGGCCTCGACTTGGAGCGGGCGCTTCTGACGGTTCTTAAGCGCCGTTTTATTGCGCAGCAGAAAACGAAATATTTCCCGTTGCAACTGCGTAATCTGTACCATGGTGCCAGTCTTGCCGATATCATGGCTTTCATCGAGGGCCGGACGGATGATGCGCGCATCCTCGCCCTCGCTCGCGGTCTCATGTCGGTGCGGGTAAGTAGCCCGAAAAGCGCCAGACCCGTCAGCATTCAGGGTGCTTGGCTGCAGGGCGAAGCCCTCTATGGCATCGCTCGGCTCGCCGTTCCCACGGGGCCACTTACCTGCCACTTAGAACCCAAAAAAGGCGACCGAGGCACCATTGAACTGCCAATGGTGCGCTCTGGGGCAGCCATGTTTAACCGGCTCCAAGCTGGCGACCTTGCTGGCGGTATTGCGGTTGCCTCGCAGAACTTATGCGCCGCCGGGCTCGCCCCACGCTTCCAACTCGCCATGGGCTCGGAGCGACTCGCAAAACGACTAGCCGCCAGCCTCGCTTTTGGCCTCGGCCAGCACGGTCTCGCGCGTCTCGCGTTCGGGCTTACCCGACAAGAACTACCACCTTCCGAATCTGAAATGACACCCGTAACAACCCACGAAACCAACCCATAAAGGAAACTCTATGAAATTTCTTACTGCCCTCGAAGCTGCACCTCGCCTCCTATTAGAAGTCCCTCTCAAACCGGTCCAAGGACACCGATTCCAGCCAACGGGATTCCCCGATCTCGGTGCTGCGACCTACCAAGCGGGTACTGCCGCTTGCCTACTCGTTGAAAGCGCCCAAAGCATGGCCAACCGCCTCGAAAAAACTATTTGGGATGAGGGTGCTAATTTACTTGTTGCCGAAGCGCAAGGGCTCAGCCACGTCGTCGTAAAGGATGCGGACGGGTCTTATCTGACCAGTTCGATCACCGAAGCACATCGGATTAATAGTCCCTACATCCTCGAAGGTCCCGACAAGTCTGTGCACGACAAACTGAAGGCCTCCTGTGCCGTCATGGAGAGTGGGCCAATCAACCGGCGATTACTTGCTGTCACTCTGTTGAAGCTCGACGTAAATGCACTCATTCACGGGGTCTTCCTCGCTAAAAAAGAATTGGCGGGTGGACGGTTACGAATTGCCCGGTCTCTTTCTGCATTTGTTGAAGCTGAGCAGGTTCAAACCGCCAGTTCAGGTGGGGTGAAAAATGATCATGTCGATCCAAGTGGAGATGCCAAAAAAGGCTTCGGCAATGTGCCGTTCCATCGTGAGGAATTCACCGCTGGAAAGATCACAGCCTACTTCAATTTGGACCTGCAACAGATCCGCGCCTTCGGCCTTGGCGAAGCTGCCGAACATCTCCTGATCACCTTGGCACTCTACAAAATCCGGACGTTTCTCGATGGGCATCTCCGCTTCCGGACCGCCTGTGATTTCGAAGTCGCTACGGAGGAAATTACCGCTCGCCGACCAGACGGGTTTACCCTGCCAGGCGCTGAAGACCTAGGCAAAGCTCTGTCGGAGGCGATCAAGGCTTGTGAGGGCGATATGGAGACATCCGAAGTCGTCTACACCAAGAAAGCGACGAAAAAGAAAGAATCAGCCTAGGCAACCAAGCCATATAAACGGAAGCCAAAGGACGGAGAACCCTATGACAACAGTCGCCATCCACTTCATCGCGCGGCGTTATCACGCCACGCCATGGGACGCACACGTAAACGAGGGCCGGATTGAATGGCCGCCCAGCCCTTGGCGAATCCTTCGTAGCCTGATCGCCGTCGGATACGCCAAGCACGCCTGGTTGGACGCGCCAGAACCCGTCGCGATCAGCTTGATCGAGAAGCTGGCAAGCGCCCCACCTTCGTTCTGGCTTCCTCCGGCCGTCGAGACGCACACCCGGCACTATATGCCGCAGGGGAAAATCGAGAAAGGTTCAGAAAAGGTCGCCAAAGTCTTCGACGCGCACCTGCGCTTTACCGAACCTGAACCAACGCTTCTGGTTCGGTACGATGTCGATCTCGAACCGTCTGAGACTGAATGCCTTGGCCGGCTCGTCGCCGGCCTTGCCTACCTCGGCCGCGCTGAAGGTTGGGTAGAAGCTAGCTTGCAGGAAGAGCTGGATGACGGGCAAGTCCTGCCAGAACGTTGGGCGACCGCGCGAGCTGGGGCCGCGCTTGGGGGCTCTCCCGCAAAGACGGCAAGTATCCGTCTGTTGTGTTCCCAGCCACCAGAAACGTTTCGGAAATGGCGTCGAGAGGCGGCTGAAGCCGAGGCCCAAATAGCCGAGAAAAGCCTTCGTGCGGCCAATGAGGAAAAGAACAAGAAGACCACACCCGCCGCACTGAAGAAGGCACGGACAAAGGCCGCTGAACCGTTTCCTGCGGACTTTATCGACTGCCTGCAACTACGTACATCCGTCTGGCAAAAACAGGGCTGGCCTCGCCCGCCTGGCAGTCAGTGGTCGGATTACAACTTACCTGACAAGCTGTTTGATTCCTCTCTGCTTGTGCCGCCTGCGCGCGTGCCGGAACATGATCGGAAGGGGTGCGACACCATCCTGTTGGCCATCGACGGCGACGGCAAACGCGGTACACTCCGCCCCTCAATCAAGCGTGGCATCTTACTCGCCGAAGTGCTCCATCAAGCCGCCATTTCAAAAGCGGGGCATCATCAGACCATCGGCTCTGTTCCCGAAATTATCGGGCGTGACGCCAATCGCAAGCCCTTGCAAAATCACCAGCACGCCCACTGGATTCCCTTGGATTTGCAGCGCAAAGGCTCAATTGACCACGTCCTCGTCTACGCGCCCGGCGGATTTTCTAGGCCGGCTATTCGTGCGGTGTCGGCGATTAATCACGCCTACGCAAAAGGGATCCACGACCTCGGCGTCAATATGGTAGGGCAGGGGCAGCTAGAAGATTTTGCCGAACAGCTACTCCGATCAGGGGTTCGGCCTGAAGCCCTGCGGCCCTTCCAACGCGCTCAAGTTTGGCAATCGGTCCGACCTTTGGTTCTTCGCCAGTCGATCCGGAAAGGCAATCGGCGTCCGGAAAATCAACTGCGCTACGAACTCCAGTCTCGTGGTTTCCCCGACCCTGTTTCGGTTACTTTTTGGCCCGACCAGGAGAGTTCAAGACGCGGACTCAAAGGCCATGTCCTGCGGCGTAAACCGAACAAGCCGCAACCACCGTTTGAACGATCTTGGGGTGTCACCATCGAGTTTGCCGAACCAGTCTCAGGGCCGATTTCGCTTGGCTACGGCAGCCACTTTGGCCTCGGCCTCTTCGAGGCTCAGACAAGCTGAAAAACCACGATCGACACCAATCCAAGGAGGATCACATGTCAGAAACACCGGACACGCCGCAACTGATGCCGGCACGCATGCTCAACGAGTTCACCTACTGCCCTCGATTGTTCCACCTCGAACACATCGACCGGCAGTGGGCGG
>Ga0209186_1003564_pt1 | contig 10635 bp, 7 predicted proteins | sample SidtaG_FD_187426 | JGI IMG/M metagenome (GOLD analysis project Ga0209186, IMG submission 187426) | Marine algal microbial communities from Sidmouth, United Kingdom - Sidmouth_Male2 metaG (SPAdes) (version 2) | ecosystem: Host-associated > Algae > Red algae > Unclassified | place: Sidmouth, United...
GGGGGGGGGGGGGCGGAGTGGAAGCAGAGAAGACTGCCGACACTGTTGCTGGCGTGGTCTCTCAGAGCCATCAGAAGTCCGCGCCACAATCATCTGTCCTCAGAACAGAGAACAAATTATTCTCTCTCTGGAAAAGTAGCCGATTCTGACAGCGTGGAGGCACTTTTGCTCTGTCTTCGACGCTCTGTATCTCCGGAACGGCTGCCCTACGGACAAATCTGAGCAGCGCAAACGGGGGAAGGGGGGAGCCATGGGCAGATGTCTGCGAGCTATCGATTGAGCTGGATCCCGTAGTCGTCCTGCCATTTTAAAAAAACGCGTCTGTGGGGCATGTGAGAGAGGCCTCCTCAATTGCTTCTGAAGAAAGTTCTTTTTGGTTGCAGTATTTCTGCAGAACAGAGAACAAATTATTCTCTCTCTGGAAGAGTACCCGATTCTGACAGCCTGGAGGCACTTTTGCTCTGTCTTCGACGCTCTGTATCTCCGGAACGGCTGCCCTACGGACAAATCTGAGCAGCGCAAACGGGGGAAGGGGGGGGGCATGGGCAAATGTTTGCGAGCTATCGATTGAGCTGGATCCCGTAGTCGTCCTGCCATTTCAAAAAAACGCGGCTGTGGGGCATGTGAGAGAGGCCTCCTCGATTACTTCTGTGTCCGATTCTTCTTGCATCGCCCTAAATCCATGAATCACGCTGGAACGTGGAAGCTGCAATCGCGGTGTCGATGGTGCCAGCACCGGGCCTGTTCCGTGCTTTCTGCTGGCGGGTGCCAACGCAGAGTGACTGTGTGCGTGCATGGTCCCCTCAGGGATCAGATTCCCTCGCCAAAAGGGTCCTTCCAGAGGTCTGCCGAGTAAAGACCGGTCTGTTGTGGAACGGCCATCGTCGTCCCTGGGACTGGTACCGTTGTCCCTCCCCTGTGGCGCCATGGGCAGCGCAGACCGTGCCCCTAAGGCGCGGGACGCCCGTGTTTCTTCGCTCGCCACCCGCCCCCGGCACACCACCCCCATGCGGCCGCCGCGCGGCGCCCGACCGGAACGGTTTCTCGGGCCATACCGTGGCGCCGGCCGGCCCTCCACGGCGGCAGAGGACTGCTCTGGTGCGTCGCCGCCCCCCCAGCCCCGGGATCCCTCGCCTGGCCCGGCGCCCGACCGATCTGGAGGAGACGCTGACCTGTCCGGCGCATGTGACGGGGGCTTCGACGCCGGCCTCGCGGGCGTTATGGCCGCGCTCTACGGCGGAGAGCACGTGACATTGGTGCGGGTCGGCGCATTGGTGTCGCGGGTGGACGACCGGGGCGTCACCCGCACCGTCGAGGACACCGCGGCGATGATTGAGGTGCTGCGGCGGGGCTATATGGCCAACTTTCCGCTCATTGCTGTGCGTGTGGAAGGGTCCGGAGGCCCCGCGGGGTGCGCGGAGGAGGCCGAGGGCAACGTGGGAAGCGGCGTGCTCGCGACATTGCTGGACGGCCACTTGCGCCACGGAGCCGCGCGCCACCTGATCAGGGACGGCGCATGGCCGGATGACTCCGAGGTTCCTGTTTGCCTCCTCCCAGCATCCATGCGGGAAATGAGAGGTTGGGATGCCGCGCGCTGCTCTGCGTTGCTGCACAAGACTCTCACAGATGCGACTGTTCCCCTCCACCGGCCTCACCATATCCACGCACTCGCTCGCATTTGGCGCGGCCTGGAGGCGGGCGGCGCGACAGCGACAACGACAACCGCCAAGGTCTCGCGGGTGCGCGAGGACCTGTTGACTCGGGGGAACCCGACCCCGTGGACGGACAGGTCGCTGGACGCGGCCAATACCGCGGCCGTGTCGGTGCACGTGTCGGTCATCACAGAGCTCGCCCGAATGGCGAGCAGTGGGGGGTCGGCTGGCGAGAACCCGGCGTTGTGCGTGCTGTGGGGTGAGCGGTCTTTTCACCGCCTGGGTGGGCGGAGACCGGCAGAGCAGTCTGAGTTACTGACTCAGTTGGTGCGGTGGGGGCGCGCGTGGGTGGCTGCTCACCCTGGTCAGGTGATTACAACGGCCCTCTTAAATAAGTCTCCCGTGTGGGAGCATGGGACGGCCCGGGAGACCATGGGAGGTGTAGGGGGCGAGCGGGAGCGTAGGGGTGGCCGGTCTGCCAGCAGCGGTGGCGCTGCATTGAGTGCAAGAGACAACCAGAGTCGCATCCGACAACGCCTGCACGGTGCCGAGCAGCGGGTGGCCACGTATGAGCGAATGCTGCAAGACGCGCGAGCCGAAGTCGTGCAGCTGCAGGCGCGTCTGGCCGAGATGATCGAGGCGTCAGACACGCAGAGGGTCCGGGGGGTTGCTACGGGAGGGGGTCGTACGTGACTTTGATTTGAATAAGTGCCAGAGAGCCCACGAGAGTAGTATGACAAAGCGGGGTAGTAGCTCTGAGCAACGACGTGGCGTTTACATCCAGCGACCCCGACGTTGGCGAAGAAAAAAGAAAATGATACGTGTTGTGCAGTGGTCCTCCCCGCCACTGCTCAGCTTTGAGTGCCAACCTCAGCATGGGAGGCACCACGGCGGGCGAGGACGAAGGAAGATTACACGGGGTGGCGTCGCAAGGGGCGAGAACGACGATGTGCCATCCGCCCAGACGGCTGCAAGACGGCAGTTTCCTCACGGAATTGGTTCGCGAGGTCTGCCGACACCAATTGCGTGTTCAACAGCAAATTAAATCAACATCACCACGTCCATGAAACATGCTGTACGCGACATACCGCGGGGTAAGTTGGAGGCACGAGTACCGAGGCACCATTTGGAGGAATTTCGTGGATCGAAGGTTGCACGATTTGCCCGGATACGATGAATTTTGGGGACCAAACATAGTTAGTGGGGCTCGGCAGTAGTTTCGTGCGGTTCGGCAGCGCTATACGCACGAAGTTGCCACGCTTCATTCGGCGCTCTGTCTCCGTTGACACCTTCTTTCAGCCGCATCACAAGTCCAAAGAAGTTGCTTCTTTGGTGTAGTAGTTCCTCAAAACAAAGAACAAATTATTCTCTGTCTGGAAAAGTTGCCGATTCTGACAGCCTGGAGGCACATTTTCTCTTTCTTCGACGTTCTGTATCTCCGGAACGGCTGCCCTACGGACGAATCTGAGCAGCGCAAACGGGGGAAGGGGGGGGGGATGGGCAAATGTTTGCAAGCTTTCGATTGAGCTGGGTCCCGTAGTCGTCCGGCCATTTTAAAAAAACGCGTCTGTGGGGCATATGAGAGAGGACTCCTCGAATACTTCTGTGTCCGATTCTTCTTGCATCGCCCTAAATCCATGAAACATGCTGGAACGTGGAAGCTGCAATCGCGGCTGCACGCATGCGTGCTCCCTCTTCGTCCCCGGCTAAAGGCGTGGCCCGACCACCATATCCGGCCGACCCACCAGCGCACTTCAGTGCTGCACGCATGCGTGCTCCCTCTTCGTCCCCTCAACGACCGTCGATCCCGTCTCTTCGGCACGGCCTCACTCATCCGCGTCCGCATCGCGCGTGTCTTCATCGCGAGCGTCCTCACCGCACCAGCGATCGCGGTGCCTACGGCGATCCCACGGGTTGGGGACACGCGACGACCACGAGCGACGGCCCGCGGCGCTTTCCTCCTATTTTTACTGCGTGGCGTCGTTGCGACCGGCAGTGGGGTGCACCGGAGAGAGGCGGGGGCCGGTGGCTGGATCCAGGGGGGAGGCCACTTTTGCAGGGCACGTGACCCCATTTTTGGGTCAGGTGACCCGATTTCCAGGTCACGTGACCCGATTTCCAGGTCACGTGACCCCATTTTCGGGTCAGGTGACCCGATTTCCAGGTCACGTGCCCCCATTTCCGGGTCAGGTGACCCGATTTCCAGGTCACGTGACCTCGGCTACCGCGTGACGCCTCCTCCCGTTGGGAGTTTTACCCACATCTTGATGCCCGGCGCAGCTCGGCCACTGCGTGTTGTTCTCGCATCTATGCCGAGCTCCGGCCAGTGAGCATGGAGGACGGGTGTAAGGCGGGTAGTTTAGACGACGACTCCGACGGGATCTACGTTGTGCCTCTTTTGGGAGAGAGTAGTGCCCAGCGGTTTGCTGATCATGCCGCAGCGTCGAGAAGTGGGGCTGCTGGGGCGACGTCTTGCGAGCCATCTCCGCAGACACGAAGGATGCGCAAGCGACGTGCGGAGGAGAGTCAAGAGACGCGGGCTGAGCAGCAGACCACGAATACTTCCCGGCGCAGGCGTGCGCGGGAGTCCAGGGATCCTGCTGCTCGCGCCGCTGTTCGAGATGCACAGCTGTTGTGGACACGGCGTGCGCGTTCCATGTGTGAGCCGAGCACACGGCGGCCGCTCCCACAAAGCAGCGTCGCTGAGCAATTGCCGGGCACGGACTCCCAGGCTCATGGACGTCGCATAGCGGCGCGACATGAAGCACCGGGGAGCTTTGGGGTCTCTGGCTCTTCAACGGGAGTCCCAATGAGGTGGAGCGGAGGTGGCGGCAGATTTGATGGGGAGACATCGGACGAGGGCCACGATGAGGTAGCGGAAGTTGAGGGGGACCGACCGCCTCCCCCACGAGCGGAGTTTGTGCATGCGGAAGAGTCCTTTTTTGGAGATGCACGCTACACACCCGCCCTGCACAACGCCGGGGCAATGGATGTCGAGTTCCCCTTCTGCCGGGCTCTGCACTTCCGGGTGGAGCGTACGTCTGGCTCGACCAACGCCGTGCCGAAGTTCGGTACATGCTGCCACAATGGCGCCGTGGCGCTACCAGCCTTTCCTGACCCGCCGGAGCCGCTCAAGTCCTACCTTGAGGCGGACACACCGCAGAGACGGCGGGTCGTCAACCACCTTCGTTTGCTCAACAATGCGCTATCACTTGCTGCTGTGCGCTCCGAAATACCTCCTGCGCTTCCTGGGGGGAGCGCGTTTGATCCTCAGGTGCGCCTTCACGGTCGGCTCACCCATGTGGTCGGACCGCTGCTGCCAGGGGCCGGGCAAGCCGCTTCATTCTTGCAGGCCTACTTCCTGGACTCGGAAGAGAACGGTCGGCGCCTGGCGGCCGTGTTCCGGGCCGCTATCCGTGGTGGGAGAGGAGGCGCTGCGCCAGGCGGTTTTGGGCGGGTCGACGCTTCCAACCTGACGCCAGTCGAGCGAGGGCTGTTCGACGCGCTGCGGGCGCTCTACGCGATGCTTCGAGAGCACAACGCGCTGGTCCGACGATTTCTCACAGCGCATGAGCGTGTGCGTGCCATCGAGACGTTGGCAGGCCACCCCATCCAGGAGCTCCGCATCATCATCGAGGCCGAGGCGAGGCCAGACGGTGCTCACGTCCGCGTCTTCAACGCTCCCACCCGCCCCGAGGACGGCGAGGCAGCCGCCCTGCTGCCCGTGGCAGAGATGGAGGTCACCCCGGAACACGCGGAGGAGCGACGTCCACCCGCCCGTCGGGATGTAGCCCTGGCGCTGCGTGGGTCGCCGCGATCAGCGTTTGGTGCTTCGGCCGGCGCAGCGGGGCCCATCCTTCAGAACATCCCAGCGGACAACCCCATGTACGACCCTGCCGCGTACACGCTTCTCTTCCCTCGCGGCACGGCTGGGTGGCACACACAGATCGCGCGCCACCGCCAGGGTCGTCAAAAGTGTGTCAGCGCCGTGGAATACCTGTCCTATTACCTCTTCATTCGGGCGGGCCAATCCAACTACATCCATCGCTGCGGACGGCTCTTTGGGGCGTGGGCAGTCGACGGCTACGTCAAAGTGGAGCACTTTAACTTGCAGTGGCTGCGATTCAACCAAACCAAGCTCCGGTGCGCCAAGTACAGCCACCTCATCGACGCCCTGCCAGATGGTCAGCAGGATGGGGAGCGCATCGGCAGAGGTATCCTGCTCAATGACGGATTTGTGGGAAGTCCGCGCTACATGCACACAAAGTATGCGCAGTGTATGACAAGCTGCAGGGAGCTCGGGCGCCCGACCTTCTTTATCACCTTCACGTGCAACCCCAAGTGGAAAGAGATTGTAGACGCGCTTCTTCCGGGTCAGGACGCAAGAGATCGTCCCGACCTCCTGAGCCGGGTGTTTGAGATCAAGTACAGACGCTTCCTGGTCCTGCTAACCAAGCTCGGCGTCTTTGGCCGCTATGCCGGCCATGTATCCGTGACCGAGTTCCAGAAGCGAGGCCTTCCTCACGTCCATCTCATCCTGTGGCTGCACAAGTGCGACCGCCCCATGTCGGCCCAAGACTACGACAAATGGATCTCTTCCGAGATCCCGCCTGAGAACGCCGCCGAGCTGCGTCGCCTGGTGCTCGAGTTCAACGTGCACGGTCCGTGCGGCCCAGCCAACCCGGAGTCCCTGTGTATGAGCGAGGGCAAGTGCGGGAAGTACTTCCCCAAGCCGTTTGCCGCCTGCACGGTGGACGGAGACGGTGAATACCCGTCTTACCGCAGGCGGTCGCCCGAGGCGGGCGGCGAGACGGCAACGATCCGCAGAAATGGGCGCAGCCACGTTGTCGACAACTCGCTCATCGTTCCGTACTCACCGCAGCTGACTCTCGAGCTTGGCTGCCACGTCAACGTCGAGATTGTGGGCAGTCAAAGCGCCTTCAAGTACCTGTTCAAGTACGTTTGCAAGGGCAACGACTCCGCCATGATCTCCGTCGTGCGTGCCAACGCGGGCGTGGGCGCTGCGGCTACGACTGACGCAGCAGGAGCCGGGAGTAGCCCCGAAGAGGGCCCTGTCGCACCGGCAGACCGTGCCGCCTGTGCGGTGCGCCCGTGTGCCGCAGGCAATCCCGCTGCGGGTGATGCGAGCAGGGAGCCGCGTGATGAGATCCAAGCCTTTCAGCAGACGCGCTATTGCGGAGAAAGCGAGGCTTGCACGCGCGCTTTTGGCTTCGACATCCATTGGCGCAATCCCCCCGTGATGAAGCTTTCGTTTCATCTAGGGAACGAGCAGCCGGTGTACTACCAGTAGGGAGACGAGGAGGAGGCGGCCGTGGCGGGACCGAAGGAGACGACCCTGACCGCCTTCTTTGCCTTCACTTCCGCGCCTGCGGATGGCATCCAGCCACCGGCAACGGAGCTGCTGTACTCGGACGTGCCCAAGTTCTTCACTTGGATGCCTGCACGGCGGCAGTGGAGGCGCCGCGCGCGGGTCGCGCCCGATGGATGTACTCCGGCGCAGCTCGGACGGGTCAACAATGTGCATCCTTCCACAGGTGACGTGTACTACCTGCGGCTCCTCTTGCACCGCGTTCAGGGGCCCACGTCGTTCTTAGCCCTGCGCACGGTCGAGGGCGTGTTGCACGCAACCTACCGTGAAGCGTGCCTGGCCCGTGGAATGCTGGCGGAGGAGGGGTTGGTGTGGAACGAGATCATGGAGGAAGCTGTAGCAGAGTACATGCCGTACCAGATCCGCGACCTTTTCGCGGCTCTCATCGTCCACGGGCCGCCACCCGACGTGCCAGCCCTCTTCGACACCTACTACTCTGCTTTGGCTGAGGACGTCGTCTATCGCCTGCAGCGGCGGATCGCAGCGGGACTAGACGTGGAGGCGAGGGCCAATGATGTACGGCGCCACGTCATCCTTTTGGTGGAGGAGAAGCTGCTGGACAGCGCCGCGTCTCTTCAAACGCAGGGCGTATCGTTGCCAGCCCCCACAATCGGCGCCGACGGGCGGCCAGTGGTGATTTTCTCGGAGGCTCTATCTGAGGACGACGGGGAGGAAGAAGAGGAAGAGGCCTCTGAGGGCCGCGGGACAAGCTTCAAGCGCTTGCTTTCCCACGAGCTGCCGCGCGACTCCGCGGCACAGTTGGAGTACGCCACCTCTCGCATCCCGACGCTGGTCCCGGACCAGGCGGCCGTCTTTTCGGCCATCCGGGACGCCATTGATTCGGAAGGTCTGGGAAGACGCATCTTCCTTAAGGCGCCCGGCGGCTGCGGGAAGACCTACCTGGCCTCCATGCTCCTGGCGTACGCCCGCGGCAGAGGCAAGGTCGCCCTTGCCGTCGCGTCAAGCGGAGTCGCGGCCACCCTCATGCCACTTGGACGCACCGCCCATAGCCGCTTCAAGATCCCCATCGACATCCATGCACGATCTATGTGCAATTTTGAAGCCGGGAGCGACACGGCCAAGCTCCTCAAGCGGACGCGGTTGATTGTGTGGGACGAGGCCACAATGGCCCACCGCCACTGCTTCGAGGCGGTCGACCGCAGCATCCGGGACACCATTGGCAACGACGCTGCCAACAGGATCTCTTGGTCGCTGTGCGGAGACTTCCGTCAGATCCCTCCCGTGGTGCGCAAGGGCTCTATGGTACAGATCATTGGCGCTTCCTTCCGCAAGTCGCCTCTGTGGAGTTCATTCACCAAGATGGAGCTGAGCACCAACATGCGCGTCCAGACGTGCGTCAAGAAAGGTAACGCCGAAGACGCCAGCCTTCTGAGCACCTGGGCATCGTGGCTCCTCGCCGTCGGAAACAACGCTGTCAAGTCGGCAGCTAGGACGCCACCACGACCGGCGGTAGCTATTGAGTCGGAAGATGAGGAAGACACCCCCAACGAGGCGTCTGCCACGGAGCAGCTGAAGAAGGACCTCCGTGAAGCGCTTCCTGACGATGGCCGACAGGCTGGGGGAGGTTCTCTTGCGTCGCGAGCAGGCCCCTCGGCGGCAATGCCGTTTGCGAGTCGGGCCGCTGAGCTGGCTACAAAGGCGATATGCATTCCGCGCGCTCTTTGCCAGAAGGCGGGCAAGGGCATCAAGGACCTGCTGTTGTCGACCTTTCCTGACTTGGAAAGCGTCAACCCCACAAGCCCTCAAGAGTGCGTCGACAAGCTCAACGGCCGCATGGTGCTGACGGTGTTGAACGAGGACGTCGCGAAGATCAACAAAGAGGCCCTCGACCTGTTCCCTGGGGATCCTGTCCAGTCCATCAGCGTCAAAAAGCTGGTGGAGGGCGAAGAAGGGGATTGGGGTGACTTGGCCACCCCAGAGTTCATGGACTGTGGACCACGCCTCCATTCCAGAGCACATCCTTACCCAAAAGGTCGGCATGGTCGTCATGCTGCTGCGCAACCTGGCAGCGCAGAGTGGGGACTGCAACGGCACGCGCTACATCGTCACGAGGATTGGCACGCACAACCTCGGCGCGCGCGCGATGGACAGCAGCCGGGAGATTATCATCCCTAAGATCTTCTTGACACCAGGGGAGTGCGGCCTGCTTTTCGCAATGAAGCGGTTTCAGTTCCCTGTGCGTGCGGCGTTTGCGGCGACCATCAACAAGGCGCAGGGCACCACGCTCGAGCGTCGGGGTCTCTGGCTGCGCGACAGCGTTTTCGGACACGGGCAGCTGTACGTTGCTCTGTCCCGCGTGGGCGATCCGCGCAAGGTGCTGGTGGGCGCGCTGTCGGCTGCATACGATGCCGCCGGGCGCATTGTGACCAACAACGTGGTCTACTCGCAGCTGTTTAATGACAACCCGGTGTGATTTCGGATAAGCATGTCTAGCCATGTCGGTGTGTTCTGAGTAGAGTTAGTGTTGCACGCATGGGTTATGACGACAAAACAATAACAAACTAATTCACGATCCTATGAATTGGAGGATTAAATCAGTGAAGTGGACGCGTTAGTGCGGCACGTAAAAGTTATGACGACAATGTAATAACAAGTGGTCTACTAAGCTATCAGTTGCGCCACTAAATCAGTGTCGCGTTAGTGTTGCAATAAACGTTACGACGACAATACATTAGCAACTGATGAACCATGGTGTGAAATGCACTATTAAATCAGGGACGCGTTTGTGTTGCACGTAAAAGTTCCGACGACAATGTGATAACAAGTGATCTATTATGCTATCAATTGCGCTCTTAAACCCTTCACGCGTTAGCGTTGCACAAAAACGTGTTGGCGACAAGACAATATCAAGTGATCCACTACGCTGTGATTTGCAGCGTTAATGAAAATGTTGACGGATAGGATTTGCGGGCGCCTGGGGCCCGCTGGTACCGACTAGTCACGTATTAATAACGACCGCCAAAGCACGTGGGCTACTGCGTAAATTGCAGCGATCATGATAGTTGAGTAGGCCGATCAAGTGACATCCGACGCCGGTCGCTTGCAGCAAGCCGGAATCGACGATTTTGGTGATCCAATGTTTGCGTCGCTTGATCCAGATATCCGTCTGACCCCAATTCTTAGCAACTGGCCTCTGATGAAGGCTTAATCTCATCCCCACCGGAAAAGAAAAATATGGCTCGCCTCAGGAGAGGCTCGCGGGGTCGGGGGTCTTTTCCGTTTCCGCTGGAGCGCTTCCGTTCTCCTGCTGGAAAATGCACCCAAGAAAATGTCTGTACCAGTTCTTGACACAATGATTTCTCATATGAGAACGGCTCGGAATCGCACATTACAGTCAGAAAAACTTATTATGAACGGAGTATTTGATCATCTGGAGCCCCGAGTTTCCATCCTGGTGTGGCCTTCCACCACACGAAGGAGCTGTGTGGACAGCGAAGGGAGCGCGTGTAGCTCTAGACGCTTCGCAGACGAGGGGCACATGAGTTGTTGAGGAACCTCTAGGGTCATGAGACACAGAGGGTTGCTAAAAACAAGACTTTCGGCGGGGGTCGAGGACAGAGCAGGGGGGAGGGA
>Ga0209186_1003565_pt1 | contig 10635 bp, 9 predicted proteins | sample SidtaG_FD_187426 | JGI IMG/M metagenome (GOLD analysis project Ga0209186, IMG submission 187426) | Marine algal microbial communities from Sidmouth, United Kingdom - Sidmouth_Male2 metaG (SPAdes) (version 2) | ecosystem: Host-associated > Algae > Red algae > Unclassified | place: Sidmouth, United...
TGAATTCTTTAGAAGAAAAAATTACGGCGCATTATGGAACAATTTATTTAATTTCTTTCACTTAGCCAAACATATAAAAAAAATAACTTCTTCATTTGGGGTAGATTATTTTCTTCCTCTTCCCTAACCTTATACTAGACTTTATTTAGAAAAATTTTGTATGCAGCTAACTTTGTCTTTTTCCGATACTCTTCACCTATTTTTCGCCCCGTACCGTAGGGTATGCGGCTCAAAATGAGGCTCGATTATCGAAAAAATACAAAAGTTCCATGCATACAAAATATTCCTAAATAAAGTCTACTTTACTGCAAAATAGTTGAATTATTTTACCCAATTCAAATTGTAGAACCATCTGAACCAATTAGCCTCAGCACCTTCCACAATTTGAATTACCAACAAATCAATTTTATGCAAATCCTGTTTTTAAAACGCATTTTAGCCCTATTGGTCGTACTCACTTTTAGCTTTTCCATAATTTCCAATGCCCAACCCGTTCCACTGAAGTGGGGTAAAGTGCCATCGGAAGACCTAAATATGACGACTTACGAAGCTGACCCGGATGCCGATGCTGTTGCATTGGGTACTTTTGAGGAGGTTACTGTCAATCTTCGTGGAGATTATGCGGTCAGTTATGATGTTCATGTAAGAATAAAAATCCTAACCCAAGAAGGCGTTGATATTGCCGAAACTAAAATTCCTTACTTCAACAAAGAGCGAATTACTGGTTTTCAGGCACAAACTATCAATCAAGGCGAAATCATAAAAGTCAAGGGAAGAGAAGTCTTTAACGAAGAGGTGACGGAGAATTATAATCGAAAACGCTTTACTTTTCCTGATATACAAATTGGCTCGGTCATCGAATACCGTTATACGCTACAATCTCCATACTATGTCGTATTACGCGACTGGTATTTTCAGCGCGAAGATATGCCTGTACGCTGGAGTGAATGTCGTTTTTCAATGCCAAGCTACCTCGAATATGTAATGGTTACCGATGTTGACCGTTCTTTTGACATTAAAGAGAATAAAAAAATAACTATGGGCAACGGTAGTGGAGTACGCCATAGATTTGTGATGGAAAATATGGCAGCACGGGAAGAAGAAAAGTATATCACGACGATGGATGATTACCTCAATAAAATTGAGTTTCAACTTGTTTCCCTTACTCAACCCAGTGGCATCATGGACAAATATATGAAAGATTGGCCCGACCTTATAAAGACTTGGTGGGAACGCGAGGACGGGGGCAAGCAAATCAAAAATAAAATCAATCACAAAAAAATTCTGAATGATGCCCAGCTTAGGACAGCAGGTATCAGCGACACAAAAGAAAAGGCGGAAGCCTTGTTTGATTTTATCAAAGATAGCTATACATGGAACAACCGATTCGGCGATTATACGAACGAAAAACGGCTCAATATAGCCTACGAAAAGAAAACGGGGAATAGTGCCGAAATCAATATGAGCCTCATCGCATGTCTGCGTGATGCGGACATAGAAGCGCACCCGATACGCATCACGACACGCTCAAATGGAAAACTTCAAAAGATATATCCCATTGTTGCACAGTTTAATCACATCGCAGTGTTGGTTAAAATCGGCGACAAAGAATATTTGATGGATGCCATCGACGAAGACCTGATTTTTGGTATGCTGCATCCCGCATCTCTCAATTATGAAGGCTTGCTACTCGAACGCACAAAAGGCAAGCCTACGTGGATTAATCTGACCGCACCAAAGACCACCGAAATAGTCAATATCAACCTCAAAATTGAAGACGAAGAATCGACCGCCGAACTTACGGGCGTTTATACGGGCTACTCGGCATGGAGCAAACGCTATGAACATCGCAAGCAAGATGAAGAGGATTATATAGAGGAGAGACTTGGCGATATGTACGATTTTGAAGTAGAATCTGTTGAGTTTAATACCGAAAAACCAACGCGTTTTGCAGAGGTTATTGAGCTTAAAGTCGCCGATGCGGTCACGTCATCTGCCGAAAATATCTATATCAATCCCTTCTTGATGGAGCAGACAGATGAACGTGTATTTAGCCTCGAAAAAAGAGAATATCCCGTTGATATTTCTGTTCCTTATACAGAGAAATACATCCTCAACCTCGCTATACCCGAAGGCTACGAGGTGTCAGAACAACCCGAAGATATTAAAATGACATTGCCCGATGGTAGCGGTACTTATCTTTATATGATACAAATAAGTAATAACACCCTTCAGCTTCGCTGCGAAGAATCCCTCAAAAAACCCGTCTATATGCCGAACGAGTACGAAGCACTCAAAGCCTTTTTTGACCTCATTTTTGACAAAGAAGCCGAACAAATTATTTTGACAAAGAAGTGATTTATCGTTTTGACTGTTGGATTGCTTGATTGTTAAATTGTTAGGTTCTTTGACAATTTTTGCATTTCTGTCCAATGTGGTTTCAACCCATTGCAGTAATTCATTGAAGAACAATGGGTTAAAACCACATTGGAAGAAAAATAAATCTTGTTTTGCAAAAATTGTCAAAGAACCAATTGTTATTGTGTTTTTTGCTTCGCAAAACAATCCAGCAATCCAGCAATCCAAACAAATATTAACCATCAATTATGAGCAACTTAATACGTACTACAAACTATGGGCTATGGACTATTATCTATGGACTAATTATATGCCTTACGGCGAATGTCGTACAAGCACAAGGCGAATATTCGACACATAGCATTCCGCTTGATATGCAAGAAGCCAATGCTGTGGTCAGAAACCATAGCATAGAATACGAGGTCAAATCCCCCTCCAAAGCCAGCCTTTATGAGCGAAAAGTCATTACATTTTTCAATGATGAATCTGACCTCAATGAATTGCATGTATTTTATAACAAATTTAGAAAAGTCGAAAGTATCGCTGCCAAACTCTACGATGCAAGAGGCAAACTCATCCGAAAAATTAGCAAAAAAGAAATCAAGGATTACAGTGCCATTTCCAATTTTTCTATCTACGAAGATAGCCGTATAAAACATCTTGAAATTAATTATTCTCAATATCCGTATACCATTGAATTTGAGGTTAAAACAAGTATGAATGGTATCCAAAATCATCCAAATTGGTATCCGCAATTTTTCGAATACGGCGTAGCAGTACAAAATAGCTCGTATCGCGTGACGGCAGATAAAACGGCTGATATTCGCTATCAAGTCTCCAATTTTGAACCGAAATTTGAGCAAAGCACCGAAGGCGAAAATACGATATATCACTGGCAGATAGAAAATGTCCCACCATTAAAAAAAGAACTTTATGCCCCCAATAAAGAGGATATATTTCCGATACTCAAAGTCGCACCGACCTCATTTTCATTAGATGGATATAATGGCGATATGTCTACATGGGCATCTTTTGGCAAATTCATTCATCAACTAAATGCAGGGCGTGGTATTCCTACAGAAAACACCGAAAAAATAGTCGCGTCACTCACCAAAGACCTCGAAACAGACCAAGAAAAAATCGCTGCATTATACGATTATTTACAAAAAACAAACCGCTACGTGAGTGTACAATTGGGCATTGGTGGTTGGAAAGCATTCGATACCCAATATGTCGAAAAAAATAAATATGGCGATTGCAAAGCCCTAAGTTATTACATGAAAGCTATGCTCCATGCAGCAGACATCGAAGCCTATCCCGTCCTGATTTATTCGGGCAATCAACCGAAGACCGTGAGCGAAGATTTTACTGACCCCGCCTTCAACCACATGATACTTTACGTGCCGGGCGATGACCCCACTTGGCTCGAATGCACCTCTACATTCAACACCCCCGGCTACCTCGGACGCAGTACCGAAAATCGCAAAGTATTACTCATCACCCCAGAAGGCGGCAAACTTGCCAACACGCCCACCACTACACCTGCCGCGAACATCGGCGATGCACATATCAAAGTCAAATTAGGCGATAAAGGGGAAGCCCAAATCGAAGTCCGAAGCACCAAAACAGGCGCGATGCAAAGGAGCTTAAGGTATAAAAAAAATACCCTTTCCGAGGAAAAACAAAAGGAGGAATTACAAGAATCGTTGGAAGATTTACCTGCGTTTAAAATTGATAATTATGAAGTGAAATTAGCCGAAAATGAGGCGACTTGTGAGCTCAATTACGACCTTACTGTATACAAATTGGCGACCGTACAAGGCAATCGCATGTTCATTCGTCCTAATGTTATTCATCAAAATAGCTTCACACCAGACAAAGAAAAAGAACGCAAACAAGCCATCGTCAGTCACAGTGCATACACCCAAAAAGACCGCGTAGAAATTGAACTTCCGCAAGGCTACATGCCCGAAAGTCTGCCCGAAAAAATAGATATTCAAACCGATTTTGGTAACTACAAAGTCAGCTACGAAATGTCAGGCAACCAATTGATATGTAGTAGGCTATACGAAAAGAAAACATATAATCTATCTCCTGATAGGCATCAAGATATGTATGATTTTTACAAACAAGTCAAAAAAGCAGATAGAGTAAAAGCGGTTTTGGTGAAAGGGAAAAGCGAAAAAAAAGGGAAACCTTGATTCGTTAATTTGTTTATTCGTTATTCATTCATTCGTTCATTCGTTCATTCAAAATCAAGTATGTACCTAACTTTCGACACTGAAACCACTGGATTACCTACAAAATGGAAGGCACCTGTCACTGATGTAGCTAGCTGGCCTCGCATGGTACAAGTCGCTTGGCTTAGCCACGATGCCGAGGGCGAACTTATCAGCAAACACAGCCATATCATCAAGCCCGAAGGCTATCGTATTCCGCAGGGTGTGGCAAGAGTACACGGCATCACCACCGAACGAGCGGTAGCAGAAGGTGAAGATTTGGCAGAAATATTGCAACTATTTGCCAACGATGTCACCAAATCCGAATATCTTATCGCACACAACATGAGTTTTGATGAAAAAATAATTGGTGCAGAGTTCATCCGTAAAAGTATTGACAATCAACTCTTTGAGAAAAGTCGCCTTTGCACAAAAAACCTTTCCACAAATTACTGCGCCATCCCCGGTCGTTACGGTTATAAGTGGCCCACACTCACCGAGTTGCACCAAAAACTCTTCGGCGAAGACTTCGGAAATGCACACGATGCCTATGCCGACGCTTTCGCCACCGCAAGGTGCTTTTTTGAATTAAAACGAATCGGGGTTGTTAATGATTAATGATGCCAATTAAGTAGGGTGTAGGACAAATTTTTAATTTTGGAGAAATCCTTCACCTACCCCCAGCCCCTAAAGGGGAACATCCTCACACATAGCCTGATTGTGGGAGGACTCCCTTTAGGGGCTGGGGGTGTGCGTTGAAAATTTGTTTTTTCATCCCTAATATCAAACACAAAGGATATTTAGATTTTTAGGAATAAAAAGAAGAGGATGGTTGAAACAAATGCCGAAAAAGATTAACTTTGTATAAAACGTGAATTATGGCTTACAGAGATTTTACATTAGAAGATTTACTCATAAAATTTGGTATATCAAACAAAACGATACCACTTTTTGAAGATGTCCAGTTGGATACTTTATCAGCAAGTGACTGGCTGAAGAAAAGTTTGTCTATTGGTAAAAAGCTGCGTTTGCGAACGGAGAAAGGCAAATCAGAGAGTATAGTCATGCCGATTTTATTTGAACTCAAAGATAAGAACGATGACTTCCTGACTATATATTCAGGGGAAATGTTGAATGTAGATAGAAATCTTGGTATCAATGGCGAATGTGATTTCTTATTGGCTCAAAATACAAATTCCATTGGTATCAATTCACCTATTATTTCCGTTGTGGAAGCCAAAAGAGGAGAACTTGAGGCAGGAATAGAGCAATGTGCTGCACAAATGTACGGCGTCCTACTATTTAATCAAAAAACAAATAATCCGATTGATGTCGTTTATGGCTGCGTGACAAACGGGCGTGAATGGCAGTTTATGAAGTTAGAAAACAAACAACTCTTTGCTGATGAAGAAATCTACACCCTCAAAGAACTCCCCACCATCCTCGGCATCTTCCAACATATCATAGATTACTACAAAGCCATTCTCGAACCTGTAGAGGCTTGACAAAAACACCAACGCATAAAACCCCACCATTTCATCAACTACAAAAAATACCGACTACCTACCAGCAAGATTTACGGATATAAACAGAAAGGATATTTAGATTTTTAAGGATAAAAAAGAGGATTGTTGAAACAAATGCGGAAAAAGATTAACTTTGTATAAAACGTGAATTATGGCTTACAGAGATTTTACATTAAAAGATTTGGACAAAAAATTTGGTATAGAAAGTCAAGTGTCAGGCTTATTCGATGTATCAAAAATTGACGCTGTACATCCAAGTGCGTGGCTCACTGAATCATTGGAAATAGGAAATCGACTGCGACTGAATACTGAAAAAGCCAAATCGGAAGCGGTTGTGATGCCGATTTTACTGGAATTGAAAAAGCGTAATGATTACTTCTTTACCATTTTTTCGGGTAGTAACTTTAAGGTGGATAAAGAACGCGGACTAAACGGCGAGTGTGACTTCATATTGAGTGCCAATGCAAAAGCATATATCATTGATACACCTATTATTTCCATTGTTGAGGCAAAAAATGATGTGTTGAGTTTAGGCGTAGGGCAGTGTGCCGCACAGATGTATGCCGCAAAATTGCAAAATGAAGAAGACGGCAAACCGCTTGATGTCATTTATGGTTGCGTCACCACCGCTCGTGATTGGCAGTTTATGAGACTGGAAAATAATCAACTTTTTATTGATGAAGAAATTTACGTACTCAAAGAACTCCCCATCATCCTCGGTATCTTCCAACATATCATAGATTACTACAAAGCCATTCTCGAACCTGTAGAGGCTTGACAAAAACACCAACACATAAAAACCCCACCATTCCATCCACTACAAAAAATACCGACTACCTACCAGCAAGATTTACGGATATAAACAGAAAGGATATTTAGATTTTTAAGGATAAAAAAGAGCAATTGTTTGGCAATTTTGAATATATGATGTAGTTTCCTTTTTTATCAATCTCAATTTCTATCGCAGGTGTGATAGAAATTAAATTTTGTAATATGTCTAAAGGAATAGAAGGCTACAAAGAATTATTTGAAGAAGTTATTCGGGTAATTGATAAGACGAAGATTTTTGGACGATACAGTAAGAGAACATGACGATAATCCAAGTATCGGGATAATTCTTTGTCCTGAAAAAGATGATATTGAAGTGGAATATGCGCTGAGAGCGAGTAATAAACCCATTGGAGTTGCCGAGTATAGGCTGACCCATCAACTGCCCGATAAACTCAAAGGTAAAATTCCAACAAAAGAGGAAATTATACAATCATTGAAAAAAATAAAAAGATTGGAACAGACGAATCAAAAAGATGAAGAGAAGGAGTAAAGGTTTTTTCCTCATCTTTCTAAGTTACTATCATCCGATTTGAGCAAAACACCAACCCATAAAACACCACCATTCCATCCACTACAAAAAATACCGACTACCTACCAGCAAGATTTACGGATATAAACAGAAAGGATATTTAGATTTTTAAGGATAAAAAAGAGGATTGTTGAAACAAATGCCAAAAAAGATTAACTTTGTATAAAACGCGAATTATGGCTTACAAAGATTTTACATTAGAGGATTTACAAATGAAATTTGGTGTGATAAATACCAACGCATCACTTTTTGAGGGAGTAGAATTAAAAAAAGTACCAATAAGCGACTGGCTGGAAAAGGTATTATCTATCGGGCGGCGACTACCTCTACGGACGGAAAAAGCAAAATCGGAACTCATCGTAACACCCATTCTGATTTATTTGAAAGATTTGAACGATGACTTTTTGGTAGTGTATTCCGGAGAGGTATTGAAAGCCGATAAAGAACTCGGACTCAATGGCGAATGTGATTTTTTATTGACCAGAAATACAAACTCCGTAAGTATCAACTTGCCAATGATAACCGTCGTAGAAGCTAAAAAAGGCGAACTGGACAGTGGAATAGAACAATGTGCCGCACAGATGTACGGTGTCACGCTGTTCAACAAAAAAACGAATAATCCATTGGATGTCATACACGGCTGTGTGACCAACGGACGCGAGTGGCAGTTCATGAAATTAGAAAACAACCAACTTTTTGTAGATGAAGAAATTTACAACCTCAAAGAACTCCCCACCATCCTCGGCATCTTCCAACACATCATAGACTACTACAAAGCCATTCTCGAACCCGTAGAGGCTTGACAAAAACACCAACACATAAAAACCCCACCATTCCATCCACTACAAAAAATACCGACTACCTACCAGCAAGATTTACGGATATAAACAGGAAGGGTATTTAGATTTTTATTCTTTTAGAAAACTCATGAAATGTTGAAATATATTTATATTAAAAAAACATATACTTTGTTTGTTGTAAAATTATTATCTTTATGCTAAATAAAATCTAATAAGATGATTGATTCTTTTTTCATAAAAAATTTTAAAAATATAAAACTACTTGAACTGCAAGGCTTCAAGCGTTTGAATCTTTTTACAGGAAAGAATAATACAGGAAAATCCACTTTGTTGGAAGCCATTGCACTGTATGTAAATGATGGCGATATATCAATTATTACTCAATTATTATTAGAGCGAGGAGAAATAATTGAGCAGCGAGGTCCAAATAGTAAAAATCCTTTGAGAAAAAGAGATGCTGATGTTTTGGCATCATTATTTACTAACCGTAAGATTGGTTACGACTTTATAAATGATTCCATATTATTATCTGAGATAAAGCCTAATTTATTTGATGAAGTCGAAAATACAGAAAATGAATTACGAATTGGTTTTGTGAAATTTGTTGATGAAAGAATTATAACAAAGGATGGTGAAATTAATAAAAGAAAGTTTATTTCTCATGAAAATGGCTCAATACAAAGTGAAGATGAGATTAAAATAGGCTTACAAATCATCTCGAATGGTAAGACTAACATAATACCGATTGGCGAAAATGATTTATACAGGAAATTATACAGACGCTATAATATGAGTGAGGAATCAGGTCACCAATCGTTTCAGTTCATAAAGTCAGGCACTGTAAATACGGAAAGTAGCCGTTACCTGTGGGATCAAATAGCATTAACTGAAAAAGAGCAATTTGTAATCGAAGCTTTACAAATAATAGAGCCTAACATTCAAAGGATAGCATTTATTGGAGAAACTCCAAGAGATAGAACTGCAGTAGTTAAAACTAAAGGAAATGAAAAAGTCGTACCATTGAAGGGTATGGGAGATGGGATTAACCGAATTCTTACAATAATCTTAGCCGCTGTGAATAGTGATAATGGTTATTTGTTAATAGATGAATTTGAAAATGGATTACATTTTTCTGTGCAGGAACAGCTTTGGAGTATTTTGATTCGTCTTTCTTTATCATTAAAAATTCAAGTATTTGTTACAACGCACAGTAATGACTGTATAGATGGCTTCGAAAACGCATTAGAAAAAGCTGAAAAAACATCAATGGGTAGATTGTTTAGATTAGAAGAAAATGAAAACACCGTTATGAATGTAGTGAAATTTGATATTAACGAAGTGAAAATTGCGACAGAAGAAAGTATAGAGATTAGATAATTCAGCCTATGAACCAAATATTGCTAGTTGAAGGTAAGGATGATTTGCATGTCATTTCAGCTTTATGTGTGAAATTTAAGATACCTGAAAATTTCAAAATCAAAGATACAGAGGGGATAGACAAATTGCTTGAGCAAGTTCCTGTTAGGATGAAACAAACAGGAATAAAAACGATAGGAATCATTATCGACGCAGATGTCAACCTTGCAGGCAGGTGGCAACAAGTATTGAAAGTAGTTGGGCAGAAAATGCCTAATTTTCCAAATGAACCTAGTATGTCAGGTACAGTACATCAAGAAAATAATCTAAGAGTCGGTGTTTGGATAATGCCAAATAACCAACTCAACGGTATGCTTGAAAGCTTTATTGAGTTTTTAATTCCTGATAGCGATGAGTTGCTTCCAATTATAAACACTCATTTAGATGCTATCGAAAATAATAAAATGAATCAATATAAATTAATTCATAGGGATAAAGCCATGATACATTCTTGGTTAGCCGTTCAAGAAGATCCCGGCACTCCTATGGGATTGAGCATAACAAAAAAATATTTATCAACTGATGTTAGGCAATGTAAAGTGCTAATTGATTGGTTGCTAAAACTTTTCAATAAACTGGCCAATGAAGACTAACAAAAAATCACTTCAACCCCTCCAAAACCCTCTTAATCCCCTCCAACCCATCCGTAAACGCCGTCATCTGCGCCAGCACTTGCGCCATTGGGTCATTCCCGTCCACATTTCGGAAGATTTTATTTTTATTGAAGGTCGTTTTTATCTCATTCCAACGTGCTTTTTCCGCTTTCGTTTGCTTGCCGAGGAGTTCCTTGAGCTTTAGGAAATTCGCCTCTGCGCCATTGGTCAACGTTTGCGATTCGCCCTCGTAGTGTGAGAGGATGAGCGTGTCGAGTTCCTTCTCGTTCATGATTGGGACGACCTTTTCTGCCAACTTATTCATGTTACGATACGAGCCTTGTAGCTTGAAGGCGGGTTCGG
>Ga0209186_1003576_pt1 | contig 10619 bp, 7 predicted proteins | sample SidtaG_FD_187426 | JGI IMG/M metagenome (GOLD analysis project Ga0209186, IMG submission 187426) | Marine algal microbial communities from Sidmouth, United Kingdom - Sidmouth_Male2 metaG (SPAdes) (version 2) | ecosystem: Host-associated > Algae > Red algae > Unclassified | place: Sidmouth, United...
ATCTTAGAATTTTTCGCGGGAATCTGCTCAAGGAAGTGATTGGGCGGAGTGTTTATCGGACGAATAAGTTTCAGACGGTGGAGTTTATCGCTGCGGGTAGTGATGTTTTGGAAAGACGCTCTATTACCGCATCAACAGCTAGTTTTCTTGGAGCTAGCAATATTCAAGAAGGTTTGATTGGTAACGGCTCTAATACAGGTTTCCTTGGAGCAAGTAATATTCAAGAGGGGCTGATTAAAAACGATTCTAAAGCCGATTTTCTTGGAGCTAGCAATATCCAAGAAGGTTTGATTGAAAATACCTCAACATCCGATTTCCTTGGAGCAAGTAACATTCAAGAGGGACGTTCGGCAAATAGCGAAGAAGATATTTTAGTTATTGGAGCTAAAGATGCTTCAGAAGGACGCACTCTTGATGGAGATTATGCAATGTTTATCAGCCTAAATGATAAATCTGTTACTGTAAGACACGGAAAGATTAAATAAATGGATGTTCAAAATTTCCAATTTTGACTCTAAACTTCGTCATACCAAATCTATGATAAGTGTCCTTTGAGTTATCAGAGGACACTTTTTTATGAAACATTGACAAAAATAAACCCACTCATGCGGTAACACGTTTAGATTCCAATTTGTTTTCAGTATAATGCTCCTTCAAAAGCTCCGTCATGGATACATTCCTTATCATGTGTTCTACCCAAGTGAGCATCTCATCAAGCCCGACTGCATGCTGTTTATTATCAAGAGACAAGCCCTCCAATTTTGTTTTGAATTCTATATAGATGGATTTCTCTTCTAGAGTCGCAGCATTATTCAACTTGTACATATATTCCAGACAAAGTGAATACAATTCCTTAATCTCCTTTTGACTGATTTTACGAAAAAAACGCTGAGTAGCCCTATAAAGATTGTCGAAACTCTCATCTTGCATCTCATAGGCAATAGCGAGTTTGAGCATCCATGCGCAGCATTGAGTATCAATTCTGGTACGTAGTTTCTGTTTGATAACCACATCGAAGCCTTCAAATGCCTCACCATACTTACCCAACAAAAATAAAACGATTGCTATATTAAATTGAAATATTAAAGCCGAAGAAGTGTCCATACGTCCGGAATACTTTTTCAGTTTGGGTTGGATGTCTGAAATACAATCGTTCAGCCTCTCAAAATCTACTCTATTCAAGTTATAAAATAGCTCAAGGTGATAAAGCTGCTCAAAAACAACCGCTACTTCGTGTGGGTTTCTTGGTTTTATTTCTCTTTTGGCTTTATTCAGTACTTTTTCAAAAGCCTCATGCTTCTTTAGCTCCACACATACATTCAGGTAATTGTTTATGTGACTAATGTAAGTCAACATATACTCACTTTTCTGATACGGATAATCATCCCAACAATCCAAAACCCTTTTATAATACTTGTAAGCCTCTTCTTTATTACCAATCAAGTGATTATACATCGCATGAATCTGACAATACCGATACTGCGAAACAAAAGAAATCGCCCGTTCCTTATCTGTCACTAGCTCATCACTCATCAATTTATTGAGATATTGCCGTCGGAGCTTATCGTCGGGATTAGGAAGCCGCTGCCATGCAGAGTATAGAAAATATAAAATATCATTATACCGACTTTCATCATTGACAATGGACATCAGTCGGTTTTTCTCCGTAATCAGTACATCTGTCATTTCGATAAAATCCTTGTCATGCAAGCGTTTGACCAAGCCGCGCTCATGATGAATGATTTCCAAAATCGTCTCATACTTTTCATACTTTGTCGCCAGTTTTCGGGCATCTTGTATGATTTTCATCGCGTTTTCGTACATGCCGCGTTCTATCAAAAAATTAATATCCACCAAATACACCTTGAGGCGCACGTCCACGCTGCGGTCTTTCTCCTGCTTGTACGAGCGCATCACTTTTATGATGTCTTGATAAGTATCGTTTTTGTATTTAGCGATGTGTTTGAGCAGGTCTTCATGCTTGCTCAATCGCTTTTCGAGTGCAGACCTGTCGTATTCTTCCAGCTTGTTCATCGCATCAAACAATGCGGTATAATGACTATCTCCCTTCGCTTTAGTGTAGTATCCTTTTTCAGATACAGAAAGCGTTTGAATAAGTCGGTGTAAGGTATCCTTAGGCATAGGCGGTTTTGCAAAGAATTAGTAGATGAGTACATGAATAAATCCATTATCACGCTAATGTGTTGAAAACATTTACTCATTTACTCATCTATTCATTTACTCATTTTTTAGGCACAAATTTCAGAAAAAAAATGCAAAGTATGTGTCAGATTGGAGCTGATAAAATTTTGAAACGTAAAATAATGTGACAATCTATTAAAAGAAACATTAAAACCTTATAGTTTGTTTACTGTCAATTTTTTACAAAGAGAATTTTTACATGTTAATTGTATCTCAAATATTACTCATCTCTCATGTCAAAGTATAATAACTACTTATTTTCATTTTTTCTAAAAAAAATATTCCCGCCGAAATGTAATTTTAACAAATAATATTTTGAAACAAATACAATGCGTAGAATCAATATCATTATTATAAAAAATGGATTATAAATTATTTATAATTTATTAATTATTCTAATAACTCAGGAGAAGCAACTTCGTGACAAGACATATCCATAGCCGTACAAGTAAAAACACAAAAAAAATGGTTTCATCCATCCATTAAATGCCTGTAAATTTGAATCGAATCCTGAAGCCTACAAACAGCTATAGAATAATTTATCAAATGATTAACCATAAATAAATGAGCGACGAATACTAATTCATCGTTCATCGTTTACCAAAGAACCCATACACCTATTGTCTAAAGTAATATGCTCCCTTCAAGCGATTTATTTGACTTAATCCACACGATGAGTAAAGCGGAGAAACGACATTTTAAAATGTACGTTGCCCGCAACTCAAAAACCGGCAGCAATTATCTGCGGCTCTTTGATGCCATTGACAAACAAAAAATATACAACGAGGAAAAGCTAGAAGGGGCTAAATATGGCAAACGACTGGCTTCGACTAAATCCTTTTTGTATGAATTGATTCTCAAGAGCTTGCGCCAATCCCACACCGACAAACTCGTGGATACGCGGCTTGCGGATATGTTGACCCAAGCAGAAGTGCTTTTTCACAAATCGCTGTACAGGCAAAGCAAAAAAATACTCATCAAAGCACGAAAAATCGCATCCGAATACGAGGTTTGGATGGCATTATACAAAATCGTGCAGTGGGAAATTCGTCTGATGAATCACCTCAACACCAAAAAACCATTAGAAGAACTAACCAAACTCCAAACAAAACTCAGCAGATTAGCAAACATCATTCGGCAGGAAATGGCTTATGACAACCTTTGCGGACATGCCCAAATCCTGCAACGCAAATATACCTTACCCCTCAAAACACATCAGGAACAAGTCCTGAAAACCATTATACAGAGTCCCATGATGCGCCACGAACCTTTGGCTATCGGTTTGCAATCACGTATTGCCTATCACAGTGTTCGGAGCATATATCATGGTATTAGTCAGGCGGATAAACCGTCACTTGAAGCTCTGGAGGAAGTTAGAAACATCTGGAAACGACACCCGGCATTAGCAGAAGCACAACGGGAGGACTTTATCAAAACGACTGTGGAATTAATAGCAAATGGCTTATGTTCTCAAATTCAGTTCGATTATTTGGGACTTATCGAACTGCTTGAAGTCCTTCCCACTTCTGCGCCTCAAGCCCTCGAAAAACGACATTTTTTGTTGACTACACTCAGGTTTGCTTATGGTTTACATAGCAATAACCTGACGTACTGTAAGCGTCTTTTACCGGAGATTCAAGCCGCCTTGCAACCGGAAATGACCGAAAAACTGAGCCAGTACGAACAAACTTATTTGTACAAACAACTGGCGATGTATTATTTTTTGGTCAAAGATTTTACAAAGGCAATTGATTGGCTTGAAGTGGTACAAAGCTATGAGCATTATGGCTTTTTCAACGATTTCCGGCATTTCAGTCGGCTGATGCAATTATTGGTTTACTTCAATCGGCAGCATTATTCCTTGATTGAAAGCAAATTGAGGTCAATAGAACATTACACCAAAACAAGCGAAGGCATAGAAGCCATAGAACAAATCACCCTGAAATGTATCAAAGACATACTACGCGCCAAAACTGAAAAAGAAGAAAAAATATTATTAGAAAAATTATACAATAGTGTGTCTGATACTTCAAAAAAACACACCCGATTCCCATATAAAAGCGGTCTTATCCGGCAATGGTTAGGCAACAAAGTTCGAACAGCAATTCCAAATTCACAGTGAGCCATAAATTCCCAATATCCATTTGGAATTTACAAGTTGTTTAAAACTTGTTAGTAGTAGTTCTCCCTCAACAACGTGTGACGTGTAGAGCAAAGAGGGAAAGGGAAGCAGCGGCAAGGCTGCTTCCCACGTCTTTTTTACCATTTCGCGATTTTTGATTTTTGATTGCACAAATTAAACGAAAATTTCGCGAAGCAAAAATCAATCAAAATCAAAAATCACGGAATCAAAAATCACTAAATCACCCAATCAAAAATTGAAAATGCTCGGTGTAAATTGAAAAGTATAGATTAGATAATTTACCTACTCCAAATTTGCTCAATTATTTCGTTTTAAATTGATTAGAAATACTTTTCTCGGATATTGAAGTACACTTAGTATTTTAGTGTAGTAGCAGGAGTCGGACGCTTGATGTCCGACTCTTTTTTTTCATAGAAAGCCGAAGTCGTCAAGACTTCGGCTTTCTTTATATCTTTACTCTCCTCATTTTTTTTAGTATTTATTCAGTTTTATAATTGAAAAAAAATTAGATTAGCGCAGACAAAGAGGTACACATTTTTTTACGACAACCGTAAGGGAATTAAAATATATAGTTCTTCCCGGGTTTTGGCGGAACTTCAAGCTGAAACCTTTATACCGAGAATATTCAGCGATAAATTACAAAACGAATAACGAATCAACAAGTACACGAATAACGATATTTACTCATTTACTCATTCCAAATGAAAGGAAAAATCAACATAAAAGACCTCAAAAAAAAGGTCGCTGCCGAAGAAATCGAAACCATCGTCGTTGCTTTCACCGACCACTACGGGCGGCTGACGGGCAAGCGATTTGATGCCGAATTTTTCCTCGAATCTACGGCAAAAAGCGGTACACATGGCTGCGATTATCTCCTCACCACCGACATGGAAATGGAACCCGTCGAAGGCTACGAATTTGCCAATTGGAAACTCGGTTATGGCGATTTTCATTTAGTGCCGGATATGGATAGTTTGCGGATGGCAGATTGGTTGGACAAAACGGCGATAGTGCTGTGTGATTTACAAAATGAAAAAACGCACAAGCCTGTCGAAGTCGCGCCACGTTCCATTTTACGCAAACAATTAGACGCAGCACAAAAGACGGGTTACGAGTGTTTTGCAGCCTCCGAATTAGAATATTATTTATTTGAAAATAACTATCGTGAAGCGTTTGAAAAACATTATCACGACCTGCGACCTGTCGGTTGGTATCTCGAAGATTATCACATCTTACAAGGCACTCGCACCGAAGATTTCACCGCTGCCGCTCGCCGACACTTGAAAAAATCCGGCGTTCCCGTAGAGACTTCAAAGGGTGAATGGGGCTTAGGACAGCACGAACTCAACGTCCGATATGCCGAAGTCTTAGAAATGGCAGACCGACACGTCATTTACAAACAATGTCTCAAAGAATTGGCGGATAAAATGGGATTATCCGTTACTTTTATGGCAAAATTCCATGAAGACCGCGCGGGTTCGAGTTGTCACATTCACATGAGTTTGTGGAAAGACGGTAAGAACGCTTTTGCGGGCAATCAGCCCTTCGGTCCCGTCAAAGGTTCGGATATATTCAAGTGGTTTCTCGGCGGCTGGATAGCAAAAACGGCAGAGGTCATGCCCTTCTACGCCCCTACGGTCAACTCCTACAAAAGATACGTCGATGCGTCGTGGGCACCCACGCGACTCGCATGGAGTTACGACAATCGGACGGCTGGTTTTCGTGTCGTCGGTAAGGGCGAAAGTCTGCGTATTGAGTGCCGTATTCCGGGGGCAGATTGCAATCCTTATTTGGCTTTTGCCGCCTCGCTTGCTTGCGGATTGTACGGCATAAAAAACAAAATCGAACCGCCTGAAATCTTTGAAGGCGATGTGTATGCAGCGAAGGATTTGCCCCACGTTCCCCATTCGCTGGCAGAGGCAACGGAGCAATTTTCAAACAGTAAATTTGCTAAAGAAACCTTCGGAGAAAAAGTAGTCGAACACTACACCCACCATTTTAATATGGAGCAAAATGCTTACAATAAATCAGTTACCGACTGGGAACGAAAAAGATATTTTGAAAGGATATAACGTAACGTGGACTTCCAGTCCGCGCCCGTAGCACGATGCTTCCAGCTCGTTACTCGCGTATGGAAAGCTAAACTAACGCGGAACGAGCTGGAAGCGTCGTTTTACGTGCGCGGACTGGAAGTGCCGCGCTACATTTACACAATTTTTATAAAAATGCGATTAGAAAATAAAATCGCCCTCATCACCGGGGGCAGTAGCGGCATAGGCAGAGCAACTTGCCTGTTATTCGCCAAAGAAGGCGCGAAAGTCGTCGTCGTGGACATCAACGAAAAAGAAGGTGCAGCGACCGTCGAAATGATAAAAAAAGATGGCGGAGAAGCTGCCTTTATCAAAGCAGATGTCTCGAAGGCGGACGAATGTAAAGCAATGGTGGATTTTGCGGAAAAAGAATACGGCGGACTACACGCGCTATTCAACAATGCAGGCATCATGCACAGCGACGACGGCGATAGCCAATCCACCGAAGAAGCGGTTTTTGACCTCACTATGAATATCAACGTAAAAGGGGTCTTTTTCGGCTGCAAATATGGTATTCCATTGATACGCAAATCGGGCGGTGGTTCGATTATCAATACGGCTTCGTTTGTGGCGCATCTTGGTGCGGCGACTCCGCAAATTGCTTACACCGCGAGCAAGGGCGCAGTACTGGCGATGTCGCGCGAACTCGCCATCATTCATGCCCGTGAAAACATCCGTATAAATGCCCTCAGTCCGGGTCCGTTGCGTACTGAATTGTTGATGAAATTTTTGAATACAGAGGAAAAAAAGCAACGTCGTTTGGTACATATTCCGATGGGCAGATTTGGCGAGGCAGAAGAAATGGCAAAAGCGACTTTGTTCTTGGCTTCCGACGATTCTTCGTATATGACGGGAACGGAGTTTTTGGTCGATGGTGGGATTACGGCGGCTTATGTTACGCCTGAATAGTCAAATCCCAAAAAACAAATTCCAAATTCCAACCCTAACGTGATTTTATGTAATGTTCTGTTGGAATTTGGAATTTGTTTTTTGTAATTTTTCCAGTATGAATACATTTCAAACTATATCCCCCATAGATAATTCCGTGTATATAGAACGGGAAATCGCCAATGCAAAAGCCATCGAAAATGCTTTAGCTTTAGCGAAAACAGTACAAAAAGAATGGCGGCAAACGACCATTGCAGAACGCACTACAATTTGCCGAAAAGCAGTGGATTATTTCCTACTTCATGCGGATAAAATCGGCGAAGAATTGACTTGGCAGATGGGACGACCTATCCGTTATACGCCTTTTGAAATCACAAAGGGATTCAAGGAACGTGCGGAGTATATGATTGATATTGCAGAAGAAACGCTTGCGGATGTAAAAGCCCCGGAAGTCAAAGGTTTTCAACGTTTTATTCGCCGCGAACCTGTGGGGACGGTACTCGTATTAGCTCCCTGGAATTATCCGTATTTGACTTCGGTGAATGCGATTATTCCGGCAATTATGGCAGGAAATACGGTCATTCTAAAACATGCTAAACAGACACCACTTTGCGCGGAACGCTACGCGGAAGCATTCGAATATGCGGGGCTTCCCAAAGGCGTTTTTCAATACCTTCATATCGAACATGAGCAGGTTGCGGACATGATAAAAGACGCTCGAATTGACTTTGTGGCGTTTACTGGTTCGGTAGCTGGTGGCGCGGCGATACAACAGGCAATGAGTGGTCGATTTATCAATGCAGGATTGGAGTTGGGTGGCAAAGACCCCGCTTATGTCCGCGAGGATGCCGACCTCAAAAATGCAATTGAAAATCTGGTGGATGGTTCGTTTTTTAATTCGGGGCAATCTTGCTGCGGCATTGAACGTATATATGTGCATCAAAATTTATTCAAGGATTTTGTGGATGGATTTGTCGCGTTGACGAAAGGTTATCAACTTGGAAATCCTTTGGAAACGGCAACGACTTTAGGACCAATGGTGCGTACTTCTGCGGCTGATTTTGCCCAAAATCAAATTAAAAAAGCCATTCAAAATGGGGCAAAAGCACTGATTGACTCACAAGCATTTTCTACTCATCAAGAAGGTACACCTTATATGGCACCACAAGTGCTGATAGACGTAAATCATTCTATGGAAATTATGACGGAAGAAACCTTTGCACCTGTCGTCGGCATAATGCCTGTCAAAAATGATGCAGAAGCGATTGCCTTGATGAATGACAGCCAATACGGTTTGACGGCTTCCATTTGGACGAAAGATATTGAACGCGCCATCGAACTTGGTGAGCAAGTCGAAACGGGGACTTTCTATATGAATCGCTGCGACTACCTCGACCCGGCATTGGCATGGACGGGTGTGAAAAATAGCGGACGTGGAGTGACGCTTTCGGCTTTGGGCTATGAGGTTTTGACTCGTCCTAAGTCTTTTCATTTAAAAACGTAGCACCGGAGGCGTTACGCTACGGTGCGCTACGTTCTAACAAATCACAATTATGAAGGCAGCCTTACTTTTATGCGACCATGTAAAGCCTCAATATCTGGCAAAATTCGGAGATTACCCGGCTATGTTTGCTCGTTTATTTCCTCAATTCGAGTGGACTGTATTTGAGGTCTGTGATGGACATTTTCCTGAAAATTTAGATGAACATGATGTATATTTTGCAAGTGGTTCGCATCGTTCGGTATATGAAAAAGAAGATTGGATTGTGCGTTTGTTAGGTGTCATTAGGGATATTTACCAACAAAAAAAATACTTCGTTGGTGTTTGTTTCGGGCATCAATTGATTGGTGAGGCATTGGGCGGAAAGGTCATCAAATCGCCAAATGGCTGGTGTGTGGGCGTCCACGAATTTGAAATTCAAAAGCAAGAAGAATGGATGCAGCCTTTTCAGAAAAACGTCCGCTTGCTAATGATGTGTCAAGACCAAGTCGTAAAACTACCCGAAAATTCGACGGTTTTGGCGGGGCATGAAAAATGTCCGGTGGGGATATTCCGTGTAGGTGAGACGATGCTCGGCATACAGGCGCATCCTGAATTTAGCAAAAAATATGACCAGCTATTAATGGAAAATCGCACGCATATCATGGGCGAGTCTGTCGTTAAAAATGGCGTGGAGAGTTTGGAAAAAGATATTGATGTGGAGGTGGTGCGGGAGTGGGTGATGCGGTTTATAGGATTTTTCTTGAAAAAAACAAAATACATTCGCAAACAAAAATCAAACGGCTCAACAAGTTCATCTAAGATACAAAAGTAGTTGACACTTTTATGCCTATACACCAAGCCAAAATCTAAAAAGCAACCGTCATTCTGAATATGCTGCACCCGAAAAAATAAACATTGCTTTCTTCCTTTACGATAATGGGAATAGCCAAACAGACGGTACTATTCATGGTGTTTTTAGCCTCTTACCGACATTCCTGATTGGTGTTGATTATTAGACTTTATTTAGAAAAATTTTGTATGCAGCTAACTTTGTCTTTTTCCGATACTCTTCACCTATTTTTCGCTCTCCCGATAGCTATCGGGATAGGGTATGCGGCTCAAAATGAGACTCGATTATCGAAAAAATACAAAAGTTCCATGCATACAAAATATTCCTAAATAAAGTCTATTATATTCCTACGATTGAACCGACTTCGATTGAACTAAAATTTAAGGGTGGAGTCATGCACGTTCCCAACCTTAAATCGGGTGCTGATGGAACGACGGTGGCGGTTTTTGATTGATTTTATCAATCCGAGTGGTATTTGAAATACAGAAATCAAATAGAATAGATAACCGAAGTTTATGCATTACAGACTGGACTTTGGACAAATTGGGAATTAGGAAACTGGAAAATTAGGTTTAATTCCGTAATTTGTTGATTGTTAGTTACTTACGTTAATTAAAAATTTGTGATATGCTTACGTTTACGAAACTTGAAAAGTTTAGCAAACGGCGTATATTATTTTTTGTTCATTTAAAGTGTCAACTGCTTTTCTAAACATGCCTTTTATTTTCTGAAAAATAGCTTTGAGCGTTCGCCGCGCAAGGGATAGGAGGTGTCGTTTGAACGTAATGTAGCGATAGCGGAATGGAGAGAGTGCCGGATAGCCCGCCCCCCGACTGATAAGGAGGGGGACGCGCCCTAAGTGAAAGAAAATAAATAACTTGCCCCATTATGCTTGTTCTTTTCCCTTCTAAAAAACACAAAAAATAGTTCCGTCCCGATAGCTATCGGGATGCTATGCAACGA
>Ga0209186_1003580_pt1 | contig 10613 bp, 10 predicted proteins | sample SidtaG_FD_187426 | JGI IMG/M metagenome (GOLD analysis project Ga0209186, IMG submission 187426) | Marine algal microbial communities from Sidmouth, United Kingdom - Sidmouth_Male2 metaG (SPAdes) (version 2) | ecosystem: Host-associated > Algae > Red algae > Unclassified | place: Sidmouth...
CTTTTACCTACTTTAAATCCTTTGTCAGTTATTAATTTAGCAATTTGAGCATTGGTTAAACATTCTTCTGTTTTTAACCTAATGGCTTCTTCAACCCATTTTTGCTTTTCTTCATCTTGTGCTATACATTTTCTTAAACTATTGAATGGTACTCGTCTACCGGTATTTGTAAATACCATATTTTCAAAATTTAAAACATAGCTTTCATTCTTATAATCTTCTGAAAGATAGTTTTGTTTAGTAATACAGAAGTGTCGTTCGTTCATGTTATTAGCATCTTTTCTCAGCTCAATAACTAAACGGCATTTCCCTTCTATACCCTGCGAACCTAATAGATTATGCTTTGATGGCGCATTATTATCAGTTCCTTTTCCTGTATGGTGAAGGAATAATGCAGTAAATTGATACTTCCTTGCCAACATTCTAAACTGTTCAAGAAAGGGTCGTACCTTACTGGTCATATTCATGTCACCCTCGTACAAATCACCAAAGGCATCTACCACAACTAAATCAACTGGACAATCTTTTACAAACTTTTTAATCTTTATCAATATATTATCAGATTCAAAAAAATAATGCAGATTCTCTAATTTGGTTTCATCTTTCACCAGATGCTTCATTTTTGTACATAATAAATGACCAACAGCATCCTCATCATCTTCGGTACTAATATATAATGCTTTATTATGAGTAGCATTTATATCGAATCCCAAAAACTGCTTATCCTCCATAACAATAGCTAAAGCAAGTTGCCGCAAAATTGTACTTTTACCAGTATCACTTGAACCTCCAACTATACCTAAAGTATTTTTTACTATGATTGGATTTAGCAAAGTTTCAATCTCATCTTTACCCATATCCATTAATTCTTTACCATTAAAATGGTACTTGTTTTAATTCAATGGATTCATCTTGAACATTCTCTTGCTTCGTTGCATCTAATGCAATCTTTTTAGTATTGTTTGTCTTAAAGGACAGGTTTATCAGTGCAATAGAGTAGTTGATATTTTCACTCTTTTTTTATTTGAAGCGAAACATTTGCGCGTTGTGGATACAACCGTCCAGCTCATATCTTTACAATCTATTAAATTAGCAGAATAATTTATAGAGGAAATGTGGCTGTAACAAGTGGTCCTGCAAAGTACGCATTAATGTGATACTGCCGTGATAGGAATCCCAGTCACATTTTTTATACTGAGTTTGAATAGTACCTATGTAGATAATATTTATGTTATGATACGCTATACTATGAGCGAAAACGGTATATAATTTCCTTTTTTTTAAATTCATAAATATAATAATTATGAAATATGAAATTAAAATTTTAAAGTATGCCGTAGGCATAGACATTTCGAAAGCCGATTTTAAGGCCTGTTTTGTTAGTATTGACAATAATCAACACATCAAGATTATTGCAAGCCGTAGCTTTAGCAATTCAAATGCAGGTTTTAAAAAATTGGATCAATGGATCAATCAAAAAAGAAAAGATAACGCTATTGGTTTAGTATTGGTTTTAGAAGCTACTGGTGTGTATTATGAAAATCTGGCATTTTTTCTTCAAGACAAGCAATATGCTTTAAGTGTAGTGCTACCCAACAAAGCGAAAAAATATTTGGAATATCTTGGATTAAAAAGCAAAACAGACAAGATAGATGCGCAAGGCTTAGCACAAATGGCCGCCCAGCAGCAGCTAAGGTTATGGCAACCGGCTACCAAGTTTTGGTACGAGTTAAGAGCTTTAACCCGTCACTACCAAAATTTGCAGGAACAAAAAACTGCGGTGGGCAACCAGTTAGAAGCAGCCACTCATTCGGCCAACAGCTCTAACTTCGTACTAAAAAGCCTTAAACTACAAATTAAACGACTTAATTTGGAGGTTAAAAAAGCAGCAATTGCTATCAAAGCACAGGTTCAAAAAGATGAAAAAGTATACGCTAAAATCTTAGGCATTTGTAAGCTAAAGGGCTTGGCTATTTTATCGGTAACTACTGTTTTGGCAGAAACCTTTGGTTTCGAATTGTTTGAAAACTATAAGCAACTAATCAGTTATGCTGGTTATGATGTAGTAGAAAATCAATCGGGCAAAAGAAGTGGTAAAACAAAAATTAGCAAAAAAGGTAATAGCAGAATAAGGCGCATATTGTATATGCCAGCATTTGTTGCTGTTAAACACCAGCAAACCGTTTTTTGCAATTTATACAATAGGATTTATGAAAAAAGTGGCATCAAAATTAAAGGCTATGTCGCCGTTCAGAAAAAACTATTAGTCACTATATTTGCGATGTGGAAGAACAACACCGCTTATGATAATGACTACCACAAAATAAATATTCGGCGAAACGGATCTGTTGGCGTTTCGCTCTCTGGTACCAGTAGCAGCGAAGCTGCTATAATTACCAATGAGCCTATGATCGTATGAAAAAGTAGCCACAAAATAGTGGCTACACAAGGTAAACATTCATCGAAGTGATCGCTGTATGTTTCCTCTCTGGTAACACAAAAATACAAAATTTAAATGAAATGACAATGAATAATAATTTATTGAATAGGAAAGTTACATCAAAAATAAATTGTAAATTTTACTTGCTTTTTAAGATAGTACCTTTCCGTTCAAATGCTACGGCCGTGCTGCAAATGCCCACGCTTCAGGTAGCATAACCACTCCAATCAAGGCTATTTTGGAAACAACATTCTTCATAAAATTTTTGCAAGCGATAGGCTTACCAATTAAAGAATTACCAAAATTTATTACATATAAATTTAATTATTTGTTTTTTTCATTCTTTGTAAAGTCAATTATAACTTTAAAAATACTTGCACCCTTGTTGAAATAGACCCGTGGGTTAATCAATCAATCACCCTTTTAATCTCCCGCAACACTTCCAGCCAAGCTTCATCTTGATTGTCAAATGTAGTAATAGGTTTGCCTTTGGTCGGAGTGGCTTGGAGTTCACTAAATGGAGTAGATTCACCAGTCCAATCACAAGGACTTAATATGATGGGGATAACTTTAGCTTCTCGATTATCGTGACGTTTAAGGGCATTTTTGATTTCTTCATCCCAAATATAATCTGTGGCGATAAATTTACGGCTAACTACAAATAAAATGACATCGGCTTCTTGTAATTGCTTTTTAATTTCAAAATCCCATTCATCTCCTACCTGCAATTTCTTATCATACCATATAGTGATTTTACCTTGTCGTTCTAAAATTTTTAGGTCAGAGATTAACTCATCTTCAATCACTTTAACATCGTGTTTGGAGTAAGAAATAAATATTTTTTTGGGCTCTTTTTTTAGATTTTTCGGCTTGATATCAACACCTAAATGAGATAAGTTAGTTTCAATAAATTCAATTGTTTGTTCTAAGCATTCTATTAAATTATTGTAAGTCTTTTTGACATAATAGGAATGTGGAGGATTATAGAATTTTTTTTTAAATATTGCATCACCATTATGGTAATTTTCACCAGTTACTTCATCAACTACAAAGTCCATTCTCGGCCCCTCTAATTCAATTTCTTCGTAACTAAGGTCATTAATAGTATCTTTATGAAGGTAATGTCTGTTGAGAGCATTACTAAACAGTTCTAAATCGCATTTTAAATATTCAACTAATATCTTATTGTTTGCTGAACTTAGTAATTTATTCCCAAGAAAACTTTGGTAATTTTTTCTATATTCATCGTAATTTTTAGTATAAAATTCATACACACCATTTTTTAACTGATAAAATATTGAATCATTGATTTTATAATGATAAATATATAAATTTGAATTAGGTGGCGGCGAATTGTATATATTCATTATATCATAATTTTCATTTCTTGCAGCAGCTAATTTAGGATTAAATGTTCCTTTAAATGAATATTCGAATTTTTCAATGTTATTTAAATAGTCTGTTCTTTCTTTAAAATTAAATTGCATTGGTATCAGTTAAATAAGTCCATAGCATCGTCCTTTGCTTTGTCCACAATCTTAGCATAAATCTGTGTAGTCTTTAAATCAGCGTGTCCTAACAGCTTTGAGACGACTTCCATATTAATACCCAAAGTTAAGGCTTTAGTAGCAAATTAATGGCGTGAAATGTGAAAAGATACATTTTTAGTTATTCCAACAGCAGCAGCTATTTCTTTTAATATTTTATTGATGTAGGCATTACGGCTTTCTTTCTTTTGTATCAATCGTTCATTTGTACTATCGGGCGGTAGGTTAATTACTGGAAATATAAATTGGCTATCATCAGTTAGATTATATTTTTGAAGTATTGCAAAAGCCTTATTTGGCAGCTTAAATGATATGGGTTCACCCATTTTTGACATTGTGAAATATAGCTTATGTACTTTATCGCCACGTACATTTGTTGATTCGATAATATTCTCCGGTGTAATAAAACAAATATCAGAAAATCTAAGTCCTGTGTACAGCGCAAAAACAAATAAATCTTTTGTTATATGCTGTGATGGATTAGTAGGTTCATGTTCCTCAATAGATATTATTTCATCGGCAGTTAAGTAGTCTCTTTTGGTTTGCTCTTTTTTTAATTTAAACTTTTTAAATGGATGGTCTTTAATATTTCCCAAATTGTATTCTTTTATCATCAGTTTTCTAATGAATTTTAAATTACAATGTATTGAGTTTACTTTTAGTCTGAAATTATCCTTGAAATGCAATTCGAGTTTTGATAAGAACTCTACGGTTATATCCTCAAATGAAAGTTCGGCAGCAAATTTTTTTAGATGAGTTTGTATTGTTTTATATTTCTTTAGTGTTCCAAAAGATAAGTTTTCGGGATTATTAATTATGAAATTTTCTAAATATGTATGAAAGCAAATCTGTTGTTTTCCGTTTTGCTTAATATCAATAGCATCTGCAATTTCTTCTAATGTATAGGAGTTCTGATTTACCTCTAATTCATCAACAATTAATTGGTAGTTTGATTTTAGTTTATTAACCAATACATTCAGTTCATTAGCTGCCTTACTCATACCTTTTGCCTTCTGACGGTTGATATCCCAATTTTTAGGGTTGATGTACCGCTTTAACCAAATGTACTTAGTTTTTTGCCTGTGTGATAATCTAATAGCAATTGGAGCTGTGCCATCGCTCTTAGTTTTATTTGTTCTTACTACTGCCTTTAGTGATGCCATTTTACTACTTTTGCCTTTGAAAAATGTATTTATACTGTACAAAGATAATCTGAATGGGTACAACATAGGTACAACAAATTTTAAACAAAGGTGAACTTACAGAAACATAATAAAACAATAACATTTCTTAATTTACTGATAAACAGTACATTAATTAATAATGTTGTTATTTATTGTAAAGGATTCGACTCCTCTCGGGTTCACTTTAAAAAATCTTTGCAATTAAAACTTGTGAGGATTTTTTATTTCTTTTAAAATCAATATTCTCAATATTATGCAGTTTAAGCAACTGCAATCCTTTATATTTGTTGGCCATCAAAATAAATAAACTTACATTTATTCAACAAAATAAAACCTTATATGTCAGATGAAATGAAACCATGCCCGCATTGTAAATGCCCTTATGGGTATTACAATAGTGAAAATAGTTATGCTTGCCCAGAGTGTAGTAACAAATGGAATCCGAATGAAATAGTTGAAGAAGAGGTACTGGAAGTTAAAGATGCCAACGGCAATTTATTAAAAAATGGGGATGCCGTAATAGTAATTAAAAATTTACCAGTAAAGGGTGCTTCTGGACCAATTAAGGCTGGTACGAAAGTAAAAAATATAAGGCTAAGGGATGGCGACCACAATATTGATTGCAAAATTGATGGCTTTGGTTCGATGGGTTTAAAATCTGAATTTGTAAAAAAGGCATAGTATTTAATATAGAATAACTGAATGTTTAGTATTTTTTTTCAATACCAAATAAAAAAATCACGGAAAACCATCAGTAAAATTTCTGAATATAAAATTACATTTGTATACTTTATATTTAACCTATTAACCTTAAAATTATAATGAAACATTTCACAATTTATCTATTTGCTCTTCTTCTAATTGTAAACTATTCACGAGCGCAAAATAAAGCTCCAAAAGTTAAATACGGAGCTGTAACAATTCAAGAGCTAAAAAGTAAAGCTTGTAATTATGCGGCCGACGCAAAGGCGGAATTGTTAATATCTAAAGGTGTTTTAGATATAACAACTGAAAATGTTAGTTATTATGTTCATAAACGTTTTAAAGTTTATAGCTCGGAAGGTAAAGAATATGCTACAGTTGAAATACCGTTATATGCTCCAAAAGGAGATTCGAAACAGACCATTAGAAATCTAAAAGCGAGTTGCTTCAACCTCGAAAACGGTCAAATAGTTGAAACGAAGTTAAAAAAAGAGGACAAGTTTGAAAAACGTGAAAGTGATAACTACAAAGAAATTAGTTTTGTAATTCCTAACGTTAAAGTTGGTTCTGTTTTTGAGTACACTTACCGTATTGAATCTGAATATTTTAGAAGTATACCATCTTGGCAATTACATTTTGATATACCGGTATTACAAAATATTTTTGATTACGAAATTGACCAAGCTTTTTTGTATAAAGTTTATTTTACAGGTAATGTTTACGATGCAGAAACAGGTAAATCGGGTAAAGATAATTGGGGGTTTGACAGTAGAAAAGGTAGTTTATATAGTGTAAACAATTTGCCAATTTATAAAGAACCTTATCAACCCAATATGAGTGACGTATATGGAAAAGTTAATTTTCAATTAGTTAGGCATGTTCCTTCTTTTACCGATTATTCATCTGACTATAATGCATTAAATAAATCATTACTAAAAAGCGATTATTTTGGTTCGGGTTTAGGTAAAAAAGGAATCTTAAAGGCATTGTATCTTACCAAAAAAACACCCGATGAAGCGTTTGCAAAAGATATTTTTAAGCGCCTTAAAGGTAAAGTTAGTTGGAATGGTTACTACGGCACTTATAGCGAAGATTATGGTAAAAAATTAATTACAACACTTAAAGAAGGAACCGTTTCTGATATAAATTTAACATTAGTTACTGCATTAAAGGAGGCCGGTTTTGATGCAGCACCTATTTTGGCAAGTACAAGAGGTAATGGTACGCCTCATCCTGTTTTTGCCGATTTAAAGCGTTTCAATTATGTTATTGCTGGCATAAAAATGCCTACTGGTTGGTTTTTTTTAGATGCAACATCTCCCCTGCCCTATGGTGAAATACCGCTCAAACTTTTAAATGGTAATGGCTATATAGTGCATAAAACACTTAATGGTTGGTATAATTTAAAAGAAGGCAGAAAAGCAACTAAATCCATATTTATACAGGCAGCTATTAAAGGCAATGTTTATACCGAAAATGTATCAATAAAATACAACAAGCATTTGGCTTATCCAAAAATTGAACAAATAATAGAAGAGGGAATTGATGCTTTCGAAGAAGATTTTATTAGCAATTATGAAAAAGAAATTTCTGGTTTTACGGTTTCTTATGCAGACTACGAGCAGCCTTTGGTGGTAAAATTTACTACAAGCCAAGTAATTGAAGATGCAGACATTTTATATATGGAGCCGGTAAGTTATAATGGAAGCAAGAAAAATCCTTTTGAGCGAGAAAAACGCTTTTCAAATTTAAACTTTCCTTATAGTTTTGGTGAAAAAATAATCTATAAATTAACTATTGATGAAAATTGGCAGGTAGAACCAATTAAAAGTCAACGATATGCAATGGAAGATAAAAAAGGTACTTTTAGCTATTTGTTTTCTAATAATGCCAATACTATAGATGTAGTAAGCGATTTTACCTTAAACGAAACTTTGTATACTGTAGAAGAATATAGCGTTTTAAAACAATTTTTTGAAGGTTACAGTACCCTTCAAAATGAACTTTTAGTTGTAAAAAGAAAATTATAAATATGCATAAAGTAATATTAACAACTTGTCTATTATTCTTTTTCTTTATTGGTAATGCGACACAAAAAAACAGTATTTTACACAAGCATACTACCGTAATTGAAATAGAAAGTTTAAAAAAAGTTACGCTAAAAACAAGCTATAAAGTAGAGATACTTAATAGTTTTGAAGAAGATGCTAATAACATTGTGGTGAGCTATTCGCCACAGCATAAAATAACATCACTGAGTGTAACTTTAATTACAGCTGATTCAAAATCAAAAAATTATAAAAAAAAGGACTTTAACGATTTTGCTGCCGATGGCTCTAGCGTAGCAAGCGACAATAGAGGATTATTTTTAAGTATAAATAGAAACCAATATCCATACATAATTGAGGTAGCTTACGAAAAAGAAATTTCGGGTACCATGTTTATGCCCCCTTGGGATCCGCAACAAAACAACAATCAATATGTAAAAGAAGCATCTTTAAAAATAATAAATACAGCAAATGCAGATTTACGTTTCGAAAACCATAATATGCCAATGCCTACTGGCAATGATAAAACTTATAATGCCTTCATTAAAAATATTGAACCATTCGATTTTGAGTCTTTCAATTTCAATAACTTGGATTATTACCCAATCTTAGAAATGTTTTGTAAAAATTTTGAATTTTTCAATCACAAAGGCAGCTTAAATAGCTGGCAAAATTATGGCGAGTTTGAAACTAAACTGCTTCAACAAAGAAATACCCTTAGTGAATTAGAGATCGCTTCAATTAAAAAAGAAATTCCTATAAAAGATACGAAGTTAGAGCAGGCTAAAGCTATTTATGACTATTTGCAAGACAATTCAAGATATGTAAGCGTTCAATTAGGTATTGGTGGCTGGGAACCACAAGAAACTGGTTTTACGCATCAAAAGAAATACGGCGATTGTAAAGCACTATCTTTTTATACCAAGGCCCTATTTGAAGCCTATCAAATACCAGCCTATTATACAAACATCAGTTCAGGAAAATACAATCACATTAATATAACAAAAAAACCAACAGCAAGGTTTAACCACGTTATTCTAACAGTGCCTGTTGAACAAGATACGGTTTGGTTAGAGTGTACCAGCCAAAGTAATCCATTTGGTTATTTGGGTACTTTTACCAGCGATAGATATGCCCTTGCTGTTGATGGAGTTAACAGTAAATTAATTAAAACAAAAGCCTATACTGCAGATGAAAACTACAACCAAAGTAAATATTATATTAATATAAAAAGTGCAGATGAGATAGCTGTTGAAATTGAGAAAACTTTGAGCGGTGTTGTTTTACAAGAAAGTGGCTTAATGAATTTTGACCATCTTACCAAAATTGAACAAGACAACCGCTTGGCAGATATTAATACCATTAACAATTTTAATATTAATGAATATACAGTAAGCCCAACAAGTAATGAAGTGGTACCACAATGTGAGGTAACTATTAATGGTGCAATTGGCAGCGGTTTTAACACAAAAGGCAGTAGAATATTTTTTAAGTTAGATGACTTTTTTTCGGATCAAGAAATTTACTTTAACGAAGAAGAACGCACCAAACCTATTTATTTGCAATATCCGTTTACTAATGTAGATGTAATTTTTATTTCTTACCCAAAAAATTATAGTATTGAAGCCTCGGTAAAGCCTGTAAAAAAAGTAACCGATTATGGCGAATTTAATATTGATTATACTGTAATTGACGACAATAATATTATGATAACCCGCAAAGTAATTTTTAACAAAGGCACCTATCAAGTTGATGAGTATGAAAGCCTTAAAGCATTTACCAAAACCATTAAAAAAAAGGACAAAGAAATGGTGGTTTTTAAGGTGGATTGATCAAATCCCTAAATACTACCGAGGCCATTTTAAAAGAAAAGAAATTTAAAAACAGAAGTAGAGCATGGAAATATAAGCTCCTTAAAAAGAACACCCCCAATATGGAATTTCTTTGGTTGGGTGTTTGTCGGAACAGTGCTTTATCGGATTATTTTGATTGGCAGGATTTTTCTTTTGTTAGGCTTTCGTTTCTTTTTGGTTAAAGACGTAATTCAGGATTCATCTTGGTGTGTAAAATTCGCAAAATAACAATCAATTCATTTTCTATAACATAGAAGATGTAATGTTTTTCCACTCGCAAATAATGAGCCTTCAATTGTTTGTGTTCATATTTTTTACTAAGTGGAGAAAAGGGATTTTGAAGAATTGCTTTTAAACCATCATTCAGCAGTTCTTCATATTTGTACATCTGTCGTTCACCCCATTGGCCAAAGGTGTAACTTAATATATTGTTGAAATCATCTTTTGCAGGTTTAGATATAACCAATTTCATTGGTTATTTAGTTTTGCCCGCAATGTTATCTGCCATTTTGCGCAGCATTTTAGGATGGTATGCTTCATAATTACCGGCTTTGTAGGCTTCGTAGCCCTCATTCAATTCGGTAAACAATTCCTCCGATTTTAACTCTTTTTCTTGCAATAGCTGTAAGGCTTTTTTCATTACTTCATCAGCATCTTTGTAATGCCCTGTTGCTACTTTTTCTTTAACAAAATTTTCTAATGTCGGTGAAAGCGAAATAGTCATTAATCAAATATAGTGAATTTCAGGAAACTTGTCAAATCTGAACGTGTCAACTCAAACAATTCATTGGGTAGTTCGGGTGTAATACTTTGTATTGGAGGTTTAATGAAGCTATGCA
>Ga0209186_1003587_pt1 | contig 10603 bp, 10 predicted proteins | sample SidtaG_FD_187426 | JGI IMG/M metagenome (GOLD analysis project Ga0209186, IMG submission 187426) | Marine algal microbial communities from Sidmouth, United Kingdom - Sidmouth_Male2 metaG (SPAdes) (version 2) | ecosystem: Host-associated > Algae > Red algae > Unclassified | place: Sidmouth...
CCGAGCGCAAGAGTTCAAGTCGTGTCCCAATTGATCTTGGGAATCACACCCGGACGAAGCCAACCTGCTGACTTGGAGTCTTTTCTACACCCTATCGCGGAGGAGCTCGACGTCTTGGCGGCAGGCGTGAGTGGCGTCAACGTGACTGGTTTTCCCGAGTCCAAAGTCGTGCGCGCCTTTGTTGTGCAATTCACGACAGACATGCCGGCAGGAGACAAAGTACTGAACGCTATCGGTGGCAACGGCGAGTACCCCGGCAGATTCCGGCTGTTTTGTGGGGTATGGCTCAACCGCCGTTATTATTATCCTCCGTAAGCCCCCGACGACCCCCCCCCATCCAAGCGCCGTCGCTTTGATGTGTGCGACAACACAACACCGCGGCGGACAGCGGCTAGCATTGCGGCAAGCGCCGTCAGGGTGGAGAACGCACGTAGGGAGGGCAAGAGCAAGGCTGCCGTGAGCGCCTTGGACCAGAAGAAGGGTATTAAGGGATACGCACTCTTCTTTGCCGCGAGTCCGGAGGACAAGGCGCGCTACCCGTCCCTGAAGTACTTTTGGGAAATTGGACCGGACCTGCTACCATACGATACGATGCACCTGTTTTTATGCAACGTCGTACCACGCATGTGGGAGCTGTTTGCCGGCGAAAATGAGAAGCTGGGTGATGATCAGCCCTGGGTTATTCCTAAAGCCGCGCGAGAGACCATCGGCCGTGAGATCAAGGCAGGCCGCTCCACTGTGCCGCGCAGCCAAGCGCGCTCGCTGTGGAATATTCACAAGCATTCCGGGTCGTACAAGGCTGTCGATTGGCTGTATTTCCTGCTGAGCGTCGGTGAAGTTGTACCTGCGGACCGGATTTCTGAAGAGATTTTCAAGATGTTTATGCTGCTTTGTCAAGCCGGGCGCCTACTTTTCAAGCCCAGTTCCTTGTCCGAAGAAGATTTTCAGGCCGCAGACAGGCTCCTCAGGCACTTTTGCCAAGCTTTCTATCGGCACGTGTACGCCGGAAAAGAGGAACGCCTTCGGTTTTGTCGACCGACTGTCGTGGCCCTTCTTGACGTGACCGCCAACATTCGCGCTTGTGGCCCTGCGTGGTCGTACTGGCAGTTTCCGGCCGAGCGCCTGATCGGCACTCTGACGCGCCTGATTCGGTCGCGGCGCTTCCCGTACGCTGCACTGACCACGGCGGTGTCGAAGAAGTACTCGGCCGAGCTAGTGACCAGCTTTGCGGAGACACACGCGGCGGAAGCTTGGGCGGAGGCGACGGGAAAACCAATTCAAGGAGATATCCAAGATCCAGCCGGCCCATTTTCGGTTTCCAAGGAGCCCGACGTGGACCTTCTCCCTCCACGAAGAGCTGCGGCGGGTCTGATTGGCCGCGAGCTGGCGTGCATGAAGACCGTTCTGGACTTAGAAGGTGCCGCAATCGTTCCAGAGCAGATTTATGCCAAGAAGTACTTCCGCGTGCGGCTGGCCAATGGCCAAATTGCTGGTTCTATCTCGTCGGACGAGGAGGCGAGTGACCGCCGTCGAGACCACCTGGTACGGGTGCACTCGCACATGCGGCAGGCTGCAAGGCGGGGTCGGGGTGAAGTGCGCGTCGCCGCCAACGTGCACGGCGTGGTGCACCACTACGCGGTCGTCTTAATCGACGGTCAGCCCAAAGCGTATGCATACCTAGAGTGCGTCAAGTCGTCGGCGGACCGTCACGGCACATCAGGGCTGCCCGAGAAGCGGCGCGACACTGAGTGTTTCATGAGTTTGGGGGGATCCATACGCTATGTGGAAGTGACGGCCATTGACGCCGTTGTCGGCACCCTGTTCGTGAGGGAGAGACATGTCGTCTTGTATACGACGGAGGTGTTTAGCAATGTTTGAGCCCTGTTTCGGACTTTTCTACTCTTGGTGTGATGCCAATACATCCCCTCGCTTGGCCTATTGATTGTCTTCGGGACAGAGAGGATACAGGTGGAGAGAAAAAGGTATGAACAGCCGCTGCCGAGGGGCGGCGGTTGGGAAGCAGGGCAGCCGCGGGACAGCGGCTGGGTAAGCAAATACCGACTGGTCGTGCTCCATAGATGGAATCTTGTGTCAAATTGGAATAATTTCATTCATGTAGTTGTCATCAGCGTCCACGCCCATTGTCGCACTGGCAACAGGTGCTGGCGCGGCCGACACTTCGTCGCCGTCGTCGTCTTGTCCACGCGTCCGCCCCGTCTTGGTGTGCTTCGTCCGTGCGTGTCCGCTGTGTTTTTGTGCCATGATTTTGCCATCCACAATGCTGTCCGGTCGATCCTCACAGTCGGGCGTGGCCCAATCTTCGACGAGCCACACTCGTACGTTCGATACCGATCCAAATGCGTCTCGTGTCGAGTAGACTAGGCTGGTTCAACAACGGTTGAAGCCCTGTTTGGAGGGGGTCGCTGGACCAATTCAGGGGGTGCCCAAGGGTTCCTAAATACGAACAGAATTGGATTTAGGATCACGCGTACGGCTATGCAGTCCGCACTTGAATTCGAGAAGATGCAAATGAGGGCACGGTCAGTGGAAGTCGTGGATCTCCGAGGCCGCCCTCCGATTTTCTACGGCAGGAAGGACAATCACACTGGTTGCGCAAGCGTTCCTTGCATGGCCACACGGCAGCCCTCCATTATGGAAACCGTGGCCTGCATCGATCCGCTCTGCCGCTCACACGGTTCGGACACACAGGGGCGGCGGATCGCAACTGCGCCAGCCCCACCACCCACCACGGGTTGCCGGTGCGCCCCGCAGCCGTCCCGAATGCCGGCGCGCGCCACACCCCCCACAGCTGCCGCACGGACGGGTTTCGGGTCGCCACCGCGCCCCGCGCACCTCCCAGCTGCCACATGCGCGGATCGCGGGTCGTAAGCGCGCCCCGCACCCCTCACAACCGCCGCACGGACGGGTTTCGGGACACCACCGCGCCCCATGCGCCTCCCAGCCGCCACACGCGCGGATCGCGGGTCGTAAGCGCGCCCCGCACCCCTCACAACCGCCGCACGGGCGGGTTTCGGGTCGCCACTGCGCCCGCGCACCTCACAGCCGCCACACGCGCGGATCGCGGGTCGTAAGCGCGCCCCGCACCCCTCACAACCGCCACACGGGCAGGTTTCGGGTCGCCACTGCGCCCGCGCACCTCACAGCCGCCACACGCGCGGATCGCGGGTCGTCAGCGCGCCCCGCACCCCCCACGGAAGCCGCACGGGCGGGTTTCGGGTCGCCACCGCGCCCCGCCCCCCCCACAGCCGCCGTACGGATGCGTTTCGAGTCGCCTGTGCGACCACCTGCACCCTCACAGCCGTCACAGGCACCCATGACGGTGCGCGGCTGATCTACTCTCCCTGCAGCGGACGTGCGCAGCGCGCATGTTGTCTCGCTCGACCCGGTTGTACGAGCACACGCAGCTTTGTTTTCTCTTTGTACCTGTGGCCCGGTGGTGTGTCGGTGCCTGCGCTCGTCGGCGGTAGCATCAAGCGCAGCGGTGTACCGGCGCGTCTGTAGATCCACGAGCAATTTTTTATGCACGAGCCTGGCTGGTGTTCCACTCGTTGCCCGCCTCTTGCACCGTATCTTGCCTTTCACACCACTTTGTTTCCCCGCCCACCCTGGCTCTCGCCGAGTTTCCCCACCCCCCATTTTTGTACTGGTGCTCTTATTGCGACGCCGGCTTCCCCCCCTCTCCTCTTTCCGGCGGTATCACACCGCCGCCCCCAAGGCGTGCACTATCACAGCACTGCTGGCCCCCCCTCCACCCCGGTGCATCGCCAACACCTATTGCTTGAGATTCTTCCTCGTCCCCCGTGCGTGCCGTTGTCTCCCACGCTGGTTGAGCGCTTGCGTTGGCCGTGCCAAGGCCTGGTGCATCGAGAACACCTATTGCTTGAGAATCTTCATCGTCCCCCGTGCGTGCCATTGTCTCCCACGGTGGTTGCACGCTCCCGTTGGCCGTGCCAAGGCCTACGAGGGGTGTCGCGCGCTGGGAGAGAGTGTGGCCTACGGTGGTCGGGGGGCGTGGTGAAGTGGTGCGTGGTGTCGTACGCAATGATGGCCGCGGCGGCGGCGGCAGCGGCGGCGGCGGCGGCGGCAGTGGGGGGCGGGGTTGGTGGCACCACCACCACCGACGTTGGTGGTGGTGCACCCGCGCCAACAGCCGCTACGTCGGCTGTCGCTGCAAGGCTCTCCCCCCGCTTCCGTGGCGGTGATATCGCCGACCACAACGATCCCCCTCGTCATGTATTTGCAGACACGCGAGCGCAAGATGCCGACGATGCACGCCATCACGACAGCGACGGGGACGCCCACGTGGCGCGTTGCTCCCCCACGATCAACGACCTCGCCTCACAAATTGAGGACGACGTGTTGCACGAGAATGTGGCGGGGTCTCGGGCCACGGCACCTCAAGATGACGAGCGCTCTCCACGTGTCCCAGCCCGCCGTGGGCGCGGCGGACCGTCGAAGGGCGTGTCTCGAGGCGGCGTTGCCCGCCGCGCCGGTGGTGTTCCCAACAGCGGCAGCGGCCGCGGACGCGGCCGCAGTGGTGGTGGACGGGGACGAGGCCAGGGCGGCCGGGGCCGTTGTCGAGTTGGTGCTGGGCGCGGCCGCAGTCGTGCGCAACGCGGCGCCAATGACGAAGCCGGCGACGGTGCCTCAGTTCGTGGGGTCATGGTGACCATGGACGAGCGGCTGTTTGTCGTCTCCAAGTGGGCAGATGAGGTCGCTTTTCGCGTTGCGTCCCACGGGTCATCATCTAGAAGCCTCCAACTACATTTGTCCAACATTATGGGCGACTTGCTCAAGGCGGACATGGACGGTCAAGACGCGGCGGCCACCGCCGTGTCCGCGGCGGCGGCGACGCTGGGATCGTCGGCGGTAGGACGTGCCGCCGGTGCGTCGGGGTCAGAAGCTGGAGGGTCGGCGGAGTCAGCGGCGGCAGACGCCGGGCACGCTGAGTCGGGGTCTGCGGCGGGTGGCCTCGAGGCCTCACGCAGCGACGCGGCCGAGCCGCCCATGACGCTGGCCTCCATTGGCCGGGATTCGCTGGCGCTTTGCCGCGTAGTCAGGGCTGCACAAGACCTTCACACCGCGGCCGAGTCGGTGCGGGGCCTGACGGGGACGACAGGGGAGCAGGAGGCGGCCGCCGTGCGTCAAATTGTTCTGAAAAAGGCTCGAGATTGGCATGGCTCGGTCCAAGATGTCGACGAGATTCTCCAACTCGCTGACAACACGATGCGGTACGTCGGTACCCCCCGTCGGTCGGGCATCCGCGTCAGCGGTGCCCTACCTCCCGTGCCACCAGCATCATCCGGGAGGGCGCCCGCGGCAGACGAAGACGCGGGCGGCAGCGTGTTTGAGGACACGTCGGACGTGTGTGAGAACCACGAGGACGCCGGAGCGGACGAGGAGGACTTGATGGAGGGGGACGTGGGCCTGGATGAGGAGGCCCCGGTGGGGGCGCCTTCTTTCGGCACTGGTTCGGCGTCCAGGCATTGTGTGGGGGCGCGCAGGGCTCTGGGGGGGACCACATCTCCTGGGGGAGGCACCATGGAGTTGCCAGACGGGGGACGGCGGGCAGCGGCGGCCGCTCTGCTGCAGCCACCGCTTGCTGTTGCCCCTGGGGGCGCGAGTGGGCGGTCTGGCCGTGACGGTCAGCCCGCAGCAGCGGCCACCCAGGCGGACAAGGCCATGGGGGAGGTATTGGCGGCGATCACGGCCAACATGATCGAGAGCAGTCGACGCGCCGACCGCGAGCTGTGCGCCAAGTCGGACGAAAGGCATACTGCGCGTGTGGCCAACCTGACGAAGCTCATCCTGGCCGAGCCGGATAACCAGATGTTCAAAGGCATGCTGGCTGCCGAGATGGCAGCCCATCGGCAGTGACATTTTATTATTATTTTTTAAGTAATATGCTGGTGCGGAAAAAAAAAAAAATCCAATCGAACACATCACCAGTGGTAGCGACCGTGGGCAATCATGTACTGCAACACTTGCGGCTGCACGCGGCTTCTCGCGGCACTTGCCGCCGCGGGGAGAGGCACCGCGGATCCGGGCGCCGCGTTGGCCACGTCGGCCGCGTCCACGGCCACTTCAGGGGACGTGTCGCCAAGCCGAATGCAAACGTTGTGGAGCGTGGCGCAAACCGCCACCCACTCCATTAGTCTGGTAAAATCAGCATCCGACGCCACTGGTGCCCGTAGCTCCTTGAGACTGGCAAAGCGCCCCTTGAGTACACCAATGACCTTCTCGGCCGAAATGCGGCGCCGTGCATGCTGGTAGTTGTAGTTGCGGATGGCACGGATATAGGCCGCTGGCCCCTTGTGAGGTAGAAGCACGCGAACAGAACCCAGCATACCCTTGTCACCCAAAAGGTATTGGCCAGGGGAGAAGTACCGCTCTGGGTAAATATGCCATGGGGCAGCTGCTTGCACCACCGTGTCAGGCACCGCGCCCGTAAAGCCTTGGACCACGCTCGTGATCCGTAGGTCCCAATCACAGGAAATCAGTACATTCACGCTGTAGCGCTTGTGCCTGTCGAAAAAACACCACGGGTCAACGCTAGGGGCGTACGCAAAAGGAATGGTAGTGCCATCAACCGCCCCAATGCACCCCCTAAACCCATACCTCTCCTCGGACTGCCGCGCATGCGCTTGGCGCTCGGCAGCAGTAGGCCAACGGACTTCGTCGGCCTCCCAACGCAAAATGGCCGACAAAACCCGCTTAGTCGCATTGACTACAGTTCCTGGGGAAACCCCGAAGCGCTGAGCCACGACTATAACAGACGCCGCGTTGCCATAGTGGCCGAACCGAAACAGAGCAATTGCGAGCTGTATACGGACGGATAGTTGCGGCCGTCCGGACGGCGGATAAAAAATATCAGACGCCGTCAAGTCCAAACGAGACACAAGGTACTCAAACGTGCTCGCCTCTATACGCAGATGCGCGCGAAAGTACAAGGGTGGCAGTGCGTGCAGCACCCTATCTCTCCAGTCCCCAGACTTGGGAATGCGATTGCGACGGGAGAGCATGTACCGAGTCGCCAGCAGGTGAGTGAGGCGCTGGTGTGTGCGCGCCGCAACCAACAGCATCCCCAACTCAGCAAAGACACACCGCGGTGAAACTGTGCCCGAATGCTGCAACGCGACGACAAAGGTCGCCCGCTTCAGCAGCGCCCGGAGGCGACAAATCTCCTCTCGGCGTGCAGACACCATTCTCGATAGAGCACGGACACACACGCCCGGCGCGTGGAGCAACGAGAAGGTCACAACAGCGGCACACTAGAAGCTGTGCAAGAAGCACGCTCGCGTCGTGCGCGGCGCGTGACGACGAAGACACAACGCAAGGTGCGCGATAGGACACAGACGGGGTGTCCGTGTTGACACGAGCGGCGGCGCCGTGGTGGTTGTTGAGGTGCGGTTGTCTCGTGAGCAGAGCTACTCGTGCTCACCCCCGCTTTGGCGCAGGCAGTCGGTCACCGCACGCTGAACCCCCGTATCGCACCGACCTTATTGAACGCTCCCCTGTGGCGAGCACGACCCCCCTGAAACCGGTCACGTTTTGGTTCCTGGTTGGCACGAGACAGTCGGATCTTTTGCAGCAGCATGACGTCAAATATAGAGTTGTTACAACTATGTGACAATAAGTGTCAAGTAGTTAATGTTGCGAGATAGCCCCCCTCGAAAGCAATACGTGTGCCCTCGGAACGCCCCCCCCCGCGTCGTGCCCGTTTCGACGTCTATTGAACCGTCCTACTCTGTTTTCCCTACGTATGTGATCGTGACGAACGGTGTCTTCTTTTTCTTTATTTTCTGTCTGTTGTGCTCGGTCGCTGACCAGTTTTATCGTTTGGTTTGCGTTGCCTTTCTCATTCTTGATCGATACTCAGACTTGGTCAATTTGATGGCCGCGGCAGAGGTTGCTGCGGCACTCGGGACATCGGCCGGGGGAGCGCAATCCCCGTCCGACCCAGCAGGGGGCGCACAAAGCGAGCCAAGTTTCACCAACGGACGCCCTCACAGTGGGAGGGGGCAAACCATGCTGCCGAGGTCTCGGTCTGGAACGCCGTCGCCGCCGCGAACGCGATCGGGCGGTGTACCCAGTGCCTCCGCCCCGCCTATCCCCCAGCAACCCCCCCGCCGACGATAACGGCCTGATGGGAGTGGAGCGGCAGCGGGGGTGGCGGTGACGACGGCGACGGCGGCGACTCCCTCAGGTGGGCCGCCCAGGCGCCAGTCTTCTCGTAGTCTGATCCCCGCTGCGGACGCCAGCATTCCCCCGCGACTTCCCAGTGCAAGCCCAGCTCCAAGATCCCTTTGGGCGGGCCCGTCTGTGGTCGACGGTGGTGGGGACCGTGGATCCCACGCCCTACTGCCACATCCAGTTGTCTTGCCTCCCCCCCCTGCTTTGCCTTCTCCTTCCCCCCCTTCGCACTCCGGCTGTGCTCCCCCCCTACATGCCTCTCCGCATGCAACCTTCTCGACATCCCCTCACCCTCCCTCGCTGCCTCGCCGACGTCCTATTTCTGAGCGTGCTAGCGGGCCGAGTGCTCGCCGCCGCACCAACGGGCGCGATGGCCTTTTCCTGGAAGACAGCCGGCCGGTACCTGCCCCCCAGGCAGTCATTGCCAAGATCAACGTCATCAAGGACGGCGACCTGGGCTTTTCAACGTCTGACTACAAGCGCATCAAGCAGCTGATTTCTTTTGCCATTCAGCACATCCTTGGCAGCACGGCTCCATTCTGTGAGCACGCTGACGACAAGCTGCGGAGCGCGGTCGCCTTCCTCGAGGAGCGAGAGCCGCGCCTGGCGGTGTGCGGGTCGGGATGGGGGGCATGCTCGTTGCTGTCACGCGCATTGCAGAACCGGTGTCCGAGGCGGCGGCGGCGTGTCGCACCCGCAGTAGCCACCCGGGAGGCGAGCACAGCGGCGGGCGACGGTGACGGCACTGACGCGGGGGACGGCGATGTTTCCCCTGCGCTGGGGTCGGAGGCGCAGCGGCTCGCGCAGCAACAGCTGGATTTTTTGAACCAGCTGGAGTGAGCAGTAGGGATAAAAACACATAAGAAAATGTACGGATATAAGCAGGAGCAAGCGCCCGGTAGCAAAATCTAGAATTCTAATATCTGTAAGGATCCACATCATGGTCGCGCACTATGCTGCTGTCGGCTGCTCGTGAGGGCGATTGTGAGCGAATCAAAGTCCAACCGATCCCAGTTTTATCCCGGTTTCGTTCCCTGCCCAGCTGGCCTGTGGCCGCGACGGAAATCCCGGTTTTATCCTGGTTCTGTTCCCATAGGGCGGGTGGTGGCGGCGATTGAGGACAAGAAGGTTTCTCGCTCTCTCTTTGTCTCTCGCTCCCCCCTCGCTCCCCAACGTCCTGTGCTTCTCGCTGCCCTTTCCCTCCCCTCGGCTTTTGACCTCGCTACCTGTTTGGACCAGGACCATCGGCTCGTGCCTCTGCTTCTTTTCCCGGCGCAGGTATCTGCGGCGTCTTCCATCTGTAGCCGCAGCTACCTGCTTGTACCCTCCCGTACCAACCACAAGGTCGCGCCCGACACTGGCGTGGGCAACGCGCCACCGCGGTGGAGCACACGGGAGGTACAACGCCGGAGAGACCAAGATTTCCCCGCATGGCCTGCATTCCTTTGCATTGTATATCTGCTCTGCATGTATTACCCTTGCTGTGGCCGGCGCAGTGGCCGGCCTGGGGTCCCCTCTTTTGGACCCTGTGCTCATGCTAAGGTAAACACTATGTCTTTGGCACCTACTCTGCTCCTGTCCTGTTCCCGACTTCATATTGACTTACGCGCTGAAGTTAAGCCCCCCCAGGAAAGTTCACCGTGTGTGTGTGCATGTGCTTCGCACACTTTCGAAGCGACGCACACTTTGGTTTTGGCTATCTTGCCTAGTACTGTCGAGTGCCTCGCCTTGGGTTGTTTGGCCGCCGCTGCTCACTTCCCCACCCGCCCCGCACATTCAGACCCGACGTCCACGTCAGCAGTTGGCCCTCGCGGGGGGGGGTGGGCGTGTGTGCGGGGTCGGCAGATGCACCGATGCGCGCTGGCGGCGGGGGGGGCTGGTCGGGCAGAGCAGAGGGGGACGAGGCAGCCAGAAAAGGACTCAGGCGTAGGGAGCGCGCAGAGAGGCACGCACGGACGTGACCGTGTTCGAAGATGTCGTCTCTCCAATGAAGAAGTTCTGAAATTACGTTCAAGCCAGATCAAATTGCCAAAAATCACCTCGTTGACAAACAGCAGGGGTGGCTGTAGTGCAGTCGGCCGACCCTGCAATCGGGATCTGCGTGGGCCCGTACCCGTCACGCATGGGATCGAGAGATTCGCGATCTCCTTGATCGCGCCTACCTGCAGAGGGGTGATGGGGGTCCTTCGACGTCCCGCCATGATGGTTCTGGTGAGTTTCTATCCGCTGGTGACAAGCTGGGGGCGTTTCTTCGTAGGTCAGTGGGTGAACGCTCCACGCTGAAGTCCCCAGAATGCGGCAGATCAGGGCCAGAGAGGCCGATTATCCAATCCCATTGACGACCGCAATCGCCTTTCCAGGGTGGGCAAATAATATTGGGTACGTACTG
>Ga0209186_1003593_pt1 | contig 10585 bp, 11 predicted proteins | sample SidtaG_FD_187426 | JGI IMG/M metagenome (GOLD analysis project Ga0209186, IMG submission 187426) | Marine algal microbial communities from Sidmouth, United Kingdom - Sidmouth_Male2 metaG (SPAdes) (version 2) | ecosystem: Host-associated > Algae > Red algae > Unclassified | place: Sidmouth...
CGGGAGCCATTGCTGCCCGGTACAGCAAGGACGGTCTCTACATCATGTAGAGATCGTTCTTGCTGCGATGATCGCAGCTTGCTGCGATGATCGCAGGTGGCCCATTCTTCGTGCTGGCCAGACCGCCAAGAACGGCGTTGCGGAGGGGATGGGTTGGAGTTCTGTTGCGGCAGTCGGCTGGCCGCGCGGAAGACAACGCACAGGCCGCGGGCGGTTGGGTCAGCCATTCACATCGTCAGCTCCGTTTGTCGACATCAGGACGGCACACGTCCAGCCGGCCGAACCGTATCTCTGGCAGGGCAGGTCAGAAGTCCCGGTGCGTGTCATTGATGCGTCCCAGGTTTCGGTGCGTTGCGGGAATCTGCACATTGCATGGAGCTCGTCCACGCTGGCGTCGGCGACACACCGATGAGCAGTCTCTCGCGCCAATGGGGTACAGTCAATCCTCGTTAATGGCCCACCCCTACGGCGCGAATTGAACCTGCCAGCACTATTGCCACAGCCAGATTACTAGGCTACTTTATCAACAATCGTGGCCAGAAGCTGCCCTCCTGAAGCGATCAATCAGGGTTGCGAGATTCAACCAAATATCTGAGGAGACGTTGCCTTCAAGGTAAATTCAAGTAAACGTTCACATTGAATTCTATTTAGTACTTACCGCGGTCATTAACGACTTCTTCGAGAAAAGACCTCAGGGAAGGGGGTGTGTGGCCGGTCAAGAAGAAATTGTCTGGACAACCGGGCACCACGACTGAACAAGTAGGTGTTGAATTCAACCTCTGGGCTTCTCGAAGGGTTGCCTTCAACGTAAATATTTGGTTGAATTTGGTTTGGTTGAAGGTAAGGGTCGACACCCTGCGATCAATGCAGGTCGATCTCTGAATTAGTGCTCAGAGCCTTGCGCGACCTGAGAACGTGCCGTGATCGCCTTTGTGGTGGCGATCGGCAGTCGACTCGTTTAAGGCCCAGCTGGGCCTTTAGCAGGCGTCACAAGGTCGGGGATTGACTGTATGACGTCACGCACAGGGCGTGCTGCTTGGAAAGGACGGCTCGGTTCACACGTCCGAGGAGCTCTGAAAGTATCCACTTCGGATACAGTGTGTTCGCGTTACAACAGATTGCTGATTGACCTAGAATATGAATAAGAGTGGCCTCTGCTGGCTGGAAACGTCGATCGACTGAGGAATTTCTGTTGTACAGCCGTTCTCCCAAAAATCCCGCACTCCAACTGTTCCAAAAGAGTTCCAAATCGGCCTCTACGACCCCGCAGAGGCCGATTTGGAACACTTTTGGAATTGTTGCAGTGCCGGATTTTTGGGAGAACGGCTGTAGACCAGTCTCTGACAGCCGTTCTCCCAAGAATCCCTCACTGCAACAGTGAACTGTTGCTGTTCCAAAAGTGTTCCAAATCGGCCTCTGTGGGGTCGTAGAGGCCGATTTGGAACTCTGTTGCAACAGTTGGAGTGTGGGATTTTCGGGAGAACGGCTGTATAACGAGAACACACTGTATGGCGCGTCGCCTGCGACGCCATTCATGGGGTCTGCATCCGTCTACACAGGAAGTGCGCGGAAAACGCGGAATCTTGGCTCGTATCTGTGACATACAGCCGTTCTCCCAAAAATCCCACACTCCAACTGTTCCAAGAGAGTTCCAAATCGGCCTCTACGACCCCACGGAGGCCGATTTGGAATACTGTTGGAACTGTGGCAGATCCGAGAAAGACAATGGCTGACCGGTCCTCCCTTGGTCGGTGCGTTGGCTTCCAATCCGTTGGCTGACAGCTACAGCAGGGACTCCCGCGTCTCCCCCGCGCATCACCGATGGGCGGTCTCCCCTGCACCAGGGCGGGTCAGCGATGCGGGGACCGACCCGTTGATGGAGCGGGGGGCATCACCGTCCTCACCCGTGGACCTCAGAATTGTTGCTTGCGTGGCGCATCTGAGCACTTTGCAGACCGAGCCCCCCGCAGGGTCGGCGCCATCTGAGCGGCAGGCCGAGGGGCGGACGTGGCCATTTGCGGCAAGAGCGGTGCCGTCCGGCCAGGAGGCCCAAAGACTGGGCGCGACCACTGGTGTCAAACCGTGTCCTTTGTTCAGTTCAGGGGCGGTCTGGCCGGCACCAGGACGGGCCAAGCGCGATGCAGGGACCGAGCATTGCGTGGAACGGGGGCACCAGAGTCCCCAGCGCTCGACCTCGGCCTGTTGCCTGCGCGTGGCACATCTGAGCTCTCCCCTGTCCGAGCTGCCCGTAGGGCCGCCGCCGTCCGGGTGGGGGGCCCGAGCGGCGGACGCGGCCGCTTTGCGGAAAGCCATGTTTTCCGTGCGCTAGCCACTGCTCTCGTTTTCGTTTGCTCTATAAGAGCTGCCGTTGATGCAGCCCGACGGCGTCAGTGGCTGCCACCCGCCAGTCGCACCCATCAACGCCGCACTGTCGACCTTCTCCGTGTGTCACGGTCACCGACTCCCCACACCCCGCCGTCTTTGCTGCTTGCAAGCGCACGGACTGGCGCGGCTGCCAGTGACAGACCGCCCCAGCCATGGGGGCGGCCGCGTGGACGCGCCGTTGCCACCATGCCGCCGTGATGGCGGTCCTCGTGGCCTCGGTCGCCATCGTTGCTGTTGCGCTCGATGCTGGCGTCGGGGCGGCCGCGGCGGCGGCGGGTAGCCTCAGTGCCCCTCACGCGGTGGGCACCCTGGCGACCAAGTTACCGGCCGTTGAGGCGTGGGGGTCGCTTCCTCGACCGATATTCGATGTTTTCCGTCTGAGGCAAGCGGCACGACAGGGCGAGGTCGACGACTTGGGAGTAGACTTCAATATCCGTCGATTCTTCTTTGAGTTTTGTGATGGCCCGATCACGCTCAACGCCACCTGTCCGTGCTACTTCAAACCCCGCCTCCAGTCCTCCGTGGATGGCATTTTACTCGACGTCACGCTTGCGCTCACCCCGAAGCAGCCGGAGGGTACGACTGCGGCCGTTCTGGAGGCAGCTGAGCGCTCCTTGGCGGCCGCTTCCATTGTCGGGGCACCCGCCGACGTCGCTGAGGACTCGTTACTCACGTTTACTGCTCCGAATGTCATCATCCAGGAGCCGGTGACGGTGACGGTGACGGCCACGAGGCGGGGCGGGCCTGACGATCTCCCCGCCTCGGGAGAGTGCCCTGTGTTTTTGAACCTGCTATTTCGACCGGTGGAGCCAGTGTGTCCGCTGCTGGACATCTCGACGACGGGTCAGGGGGAGGTGGTCGGCGTACCCTCGTCGGGGCGGTCGACACTGTTGGCCGCTCACCCTGCGAGCGGCGGCAGCGGCAGCCGGCCATTGACCCGCCCCTTGGAAAGCCCCGGTGCACAGCCCGTCCCACGAGTCGTTGGCGGGACGCGCCTCGACGACACCGCCGCCCGCGCATGGGTCGTGCAATACTTCGCCCGGAACGGGACTGAGAAGGCCATTTTCGCTTGTACCGGATCGCTCATCGGCCGCCGCCACGTCCTCACCGCTGCTCACTGTTTGCCGAAGGCGGGGGACATCGTGTCGTTTTTGCCCCCATTGCCATTGCCTATGGACGATCAAGCGGCGCGCCTGGCCGCCCGCACCAACATCACCGTCACCGCGGCTACGGTATTCCCAGACTACCAGGATGGCTTCTTTGACCATGACATTGCCGTCGTGCGCCTCGCCGCCGACGCGCCAACATGGCCGCCACCCGCTCGCGATGGTGCGCTGCCGCCGCCGCCACTGGTCGTAGTCAACCACGACGTGTCGCTGCCGGTTGACGATACGGGCGGCCGCGTCGCCGGCTTTGGCGCGCGGACTCAATCGTGGGGCGGGCTCGGCGACAACGAGCGCTCCGTGGACGTGCGCTTCCTGTCCGCCGCCGACTGCGAGGCGAAACACCGCGCGATCGACGAGTTTCTGGGATACAACGAGACGGAGGGGAGTGCCGCCGCCCACACCCCCGACTGGCACGTGTGCGCGGCAGTGCCCGACGGCGGCTGTGATTCGTGCCAGGGCGACAGCGGCGGACCAATCTACCAGACGCTCTCGCTCCCAGCGAGCGATGCCGACGGGCCGCTCGCCACGGTGCCGGTTGTCGTGGGCGTAACCAGCTGGGGCCTCGGCTGCGCCTTGCGGGGCGTTCCCTCCGCGTACACCCGCGTATCGACATATGCAGAGTGGGTTGACAACATCGTGGGGGCCTACACTGGCCCGCCGGTGGACACTCGGCGGCGTCGATGAGCACCTGTGAGGTGGCCGCACCGTGGCGGCCGCCACCGCGGCCGCTTGGCTAGCCGAGATTCCAAGGCTGTTCGTGACAGGGAGGCTAAAACATGCTGGACTCTTTTTTCATCCAGCCCAAGTTGCAAGACTGTGCTTGACAAGATGGCTAAAGAAAAGTGTGTTGTACAGCGCTTTCGCTAAACTTCCGATGGAGCACGGGATGCGCATCCGTCGATATTAAGTCGATTTGGTCCTCGGTTTGATCGCAATTCGGGATTCGTCCAGCACAGTGATGGGTGATTGATCCGGATGTAAAGCGATTGCTGTGGGGCGCTGGCAGCCGTCGATTTATTGCGCCGAGGTGCGGGCCAGGGCGGGAGCACGGAGCGCGTCACAGTGGGTCTTAAACCAGGTTACCTGAGCAGGCTGCCAGCACAAAATGGCCCGTCCAGCAGCTATTTAACAGACTGTGGAGATCCTGCAACAGCATGCAACACAGAATCAACAGATCCGTAAGGTACACGGTTTAAGACCCACGACCCACTGCGCAGGCAGTGTGTGTAGGTATTGCTGTCTTCCCAATTTTGGCCGATGCTGTCGATGTCAAGAGGGGTGATCAACTGTGCGAAACTGTTTCTCAGCCATCCATTCAGCCGGATAAAGTCGTTCGACCAATGGGCAGTTGACCGAGACCCTTTCTTGACTTCGACCACATCGGCCAAAATTGGGAAGACAGCAATACTGAGTGTGGGTAATGCCAGGGTTGGATCCAGATTAGTAAGGGTAGGATCCATTAACAAGGGTAGGATCCACGGTAACTAAGCTAATCAGCACCGTAGTAGCACTTTCGATCTCGGCTGTCAGCATTGCGACACGGTCGTGCTCCACGTGGCTCCAGATCCGCCCACGTGCGTGCGGCGTGCAGGCCACCGGGGCGGGCCGCGGGCTGCTGCTGCGGTCCGCTGCTGCTGGGGTCCCCTGCACCGTGCATCGACTTGGCCGTGTGTCCGACGACGCCATCGTCGTCGTGTCGACGGGCAGCAACGCCCGTGCAGTTGCGCCTCCCCCCTTGTGCACGGGGGGAGGAGACGCCTCAGCCTTGACGCAGCTGCCATGGAGGTGCCTGGTGGGAGTTCTGGTCCATCTGTCGGCGCCTGTGAGACCATCGCGCCGAACTCGGTCAACCCCCCCGCGCCTTCTTCATGCGACTCTGCCGTAAGTTCCCCCTCCCCTCGCACACCCATGGCACCAACGCCCCTCTCCCTTGGCAGCGCACCTCACCCCTCCCTTCCCCACTCTGCCCCTGTAGCCCCCCCCCATCTCTTGTCGCCTCCGCCTGTCATCATCCTGCCTCCACTACCGGGAGCCACCGGCGTGCGGACGCCCAAGGACACGACGGCTCGGCGACCACCAGTCGCCAGCGCACGACCTTCCAATGGCTCGACGGCGCGACGGCCAAGACCTACTACTCCACTCCCGTCGTCGCCACGACCGCCATCACCACGCGCGGAGGCGGCAAGAACCTCCCGCGTCCGGCGGGTAGCCCGCCCTCCTCTGGCACCCGTGCCGATCCCCGTCGCCATGTCTCCATCATTGGCGGCTTTTTTTGGCGGTCGTCCACCCCCGCCGCAGCCGCAAACGTCGGACGTCACCCCGTCGGGCGCCGTACGACGCGTGGCCACTCACGTGCCCGCTGCCGTACCGGTTGCAGCTGTGTCGCGCGCGGCTTACGAGGCCGCTGGGGTGCACACGGGCGAATGCGCTGCGGGCCCGGCTCGACAAACAGGCCAGCGGCGTGCGGGCGGACGCGTTGGCGGGGTAGGGCGGCCGAGCGACACCCGGCGGGATACATGGCGGACGCTGGGTCCTGGAATGCGGCGCGCCGTGTGCGCTGCCCTCATCAACCGCGGCATCGAGCCGGTGCTGCTCGGCCTGCTTGGGGAGCGACCACCGATGGAAGTGTACGACCGCATCAACGAGGGCCTCAGTGCCCACGCCCGCGAATACTACCGCGGTGAGGTGTGGCCCCTTCGTGGTGTCTTTGGCGTGCTGTCTCGCTTTCCCGCCGTGCTGGTCGACGGGAGTGGCGCCAAGCTGACGCCGACGGCGGTGACTACTTGGTTGACAGACAGCGGCACAGTGTCTTGCTCCTGCGTAGGGCGTGTGGCTTTTGTGGCCCGCCACGGCGAGGTCCCGGTGGACGGGGCGTGCCAACACGCGCGGACGTTTCGCGGGGCGATTGATTACGTCTCGTCTCGGCTGGGTGTGCCGCTGTCGACCTTTCGGCGGGTTGTGCCGGCACTCTTCGGTGACGAGAGTGCCGATGAGGTAGGCGCACGGACGGGAGCAGCGACGGCGTCAGACGCCAAGCTCGATTGGGACGCTGAGGGCCCCATTGAGGCCTTTAGGACGGGGCAGAATGCGGTCGCGGTCGTCCTGTCGGGAATTGGCTCCTGCCGCGTGCCCGCCCCCGTGAGGTGCGCCCGCAAGACGACCAATTGTTGGTTTTGCGACAGCGCCGCGGGGTTCTCGTGTGTGCACGCCGTCCGAGCACGCAGTGTACGGCGTGGGCCGTCTGCCAAGGACCCTGTGGCCGCGAACGGCGGTGGCGCTGGCGGCGCCGATGATGAATCCGGTGGCGGTGTGGCTGCTGACGATGCGCGCTCGACGGAGCCTCTCGCTCTCTACAACTGCCCGCGATCGGTGCGCGCTGACGTCAAGGTGTGCCGCGCGATGGAGGACGGGGAGGTCTTTGCACTGCGGGCGCCGTCGTGCTGCCCGACGTGTGGGTCGGCCAAGACCAGGGAGAACAGCAAGGTCGACAACGGCGAGGTGTTGTGCTCTTTAGGCTACGCCGCCATGTCGATGGAGTCGTTCTACTGCGACGACGTCGACTGCCAGCGGTGGATCTTCCCCAACGGACGCGACGCCGGAGTTGTCATCCAAAGCTGCACCACCGCGGCGACGCTCGTCCTCATGCGCGACATGGCGGGGGAGATGGCGACAAGCGGCTCGACATTCCGGTCGTGCTACGTCCGTTGGACGAACCGCTTCATGGACCGCCGCGACTCGGACGCCTACCCAGAGATGCTGCCCGTGAAGATGCGGTCAAAAAAGACCATCACCGCCTTATTCTTCCTCACCGTGCAGCTGATGACGAAGGAGCCGCCCATCTGGGCCTTCAAGTGCGGCACGTGCCAAGACAAGGACGGCCGATTCCGCATTGTGACTGCGGACGGCATTTGGCTCGGATACCTGAAGCGGCTGGCCTCGAGGCGCTACGTCGTGCCCGCTGAGATTTGCACCTCCGTGCGCGACGGGGTACACGCGGCTTCAATACACCCGTCCGAGTGGGTGAGGCGCTTTCTGCGGATGACGCTCAAGCAGCCGAGCAAGCCGACAGTGCTCAAGGCCGCCCAACTCAACAGCGCGAAGCGCGCCCTTGCATTTCTGTGACCTGCGGCGTTGCCGCATTTGTTGGAGACGCTGCTGTCGGGGGAGCGGAAGCTGCAGCTGTTGCGCTTGCGTGCGTTGCTGTCGACCCTGTGGGACCTCGACCGCGCGTCCATGTCGCTGGCAAACGGGATCGTGGTGCACACCAAGAAGCTTCTGGCGGCGCGCCACGGCCTCTCCCAGGAGCAAGTGTCCGAGCACCAGCTCACACTACAATGCCTCTACTCGTGGCTGCTGCACATCGAGCAAGGGCCCAATGGTGGTGGCGTCGCAGGGGGGGTGGGGGTGATCGTGGGTGCAGAAGCTGCTGCCGCCGCCGGTGCCGCTGCCGGGGATGTGCATGCTGGTGGCGCCGGCGGCAACGTGGTAGTAGGGATCGGTGGGGAGGGGCAAGGTGCCCAAGCGGCTGCAGTCGGTGCAGGCGGGGCGGCGGGCGCAGGCGCTGCCGCTGGTCGTGGTGTGCGCGGTGGCGGCAATGCTGCCAATGCTCCCGCTGCGGCTGGGGCACGAGCGCCTGGGGGAAGGGCCGCCCGAGGTCCCGCGGCGACGGCACGCCTGCATCACATGGACAGAACAACCCACGAGCCGGTGGATCCGCGATGCTTGCGGCCCAACATCAAGGCGCTCGGCGAAACTGTCTACAGGGACATATTGTCTTTTGCGATTGCTGTCACGATCGACCCTGTGGTCAACCCGTTCAAGCCTCGGCACTGCTCGGCTCTCTCCCAGATCGCGGACGTGTTGAAGGCTGCCGATGGCCTCTCACGTATGCAGGAGCTCAAGCGGCGTGTGGCGTTGGCGGCCGACGCCCAGCCCCCCGCAGATGCTGCTGGCGCGCAGCCGCCACCCCTTTCCGAGGCTGGTGCGCAACAGCCGCCAGTGCAAGCGGCGCCCGCGGCCACGACGGAGGCCGTGGTGCTGCTCAAGGAGAGCCGTTTGCTCTACTCTTTTTTGGTGGCCATTTCGGGGCCGCCGGTGACCTTCTCTACGTTGGCGACGCTCGCGGCAGACGTGCTGCTGTCCGCTCGGTCGACAATTGAGGACTACTTCCAGGCACGGGAGGGGACGGACGGGACGGCTGCCATGTACCAGCGGCGCTGGGGGGAGCAGCTGACGCCGGCGGAGCTCCGCGCTCGCTTCGTAGCCGACTACCCCCACGCATCGGACGACGCCGCCATCACCGGGTCGTGGTTTCCAGGGCTGCTTGCGTGCCGCCCCGCCGCGTTTGCGCCTGCGGAAGAGGCGGAGCTCGGCACGTGTGCCAAGAACTACGAGGAGGCTCACAAGTTCTTCTCCCCCGGCACGTTCACCATCTGCTGCGCGTGTGAGCATCCAAAGATGCTCGGGTTTGTTGTCATGGACAAGCGGGAGGGACCTCCAGCGCTCCTCAATGCCCTGTTGTCTCATTTTGCTTTGTTGCCTCTCTTTGTGGTGTATGACTTCGCGTGCGGTGCTTTACGCTCCGCCATAGGGAAGCTGCCTTTTTTGATCCGCTTTCTTGTCTTTATCTCTGACCTGTTCCACATTGTCAATCACCTCTGTAGCGACGCGCTCCACCCCAGGTCATACGTCCCCATGGACAAGGCCAACACTGTTGCTCATGAGCAACGCAACGCTCCGATCAACCTGCTGCGGCGGACGCTGCGGGCGGTCGGGCAGGACGAGTACATGGACGTCCTCAAGATGAAAAATGTCATCTACAATATAATGGCTCACGCAAAGAGCACCTGCCCGTACCCGCTGCCCGACTCGTACAACTATCGTCAGTACTACTTCTCCCGGGCTCCGTGCCTTTGTGGTTGCGATTACCACCCTGTTGCCCCGCCGCAGCCGCCACCTCCCCCCCACGTCCCAGAAGATCTCGACACGAGCGAGGCGGGCCCCCCCGCGTGGGCTGGACCAGACTACGTGCCATTGGATGTGTAGCGACCGTAGCCGGTTTTCTCGCTCGGTGGCCGTAGAGGGTGGTGTCGGCGGGTGGGATCGGCGCCGCGACCGACACGGCGTCGGGCGGCAAGTGCTCGTCGTGGTTGGTACGAGGGGGTGGCAAGGTAGCTGCCGTGTGGGTGGAGTTGTCCACCGCCGCCGACGGGGCGGCGGGCGGCAGGTGGTTGTCGTGCGTGCGGCGGGGGGCTGGCCATTTGGTGGCCGTGTCGGCGGACACGGTCACTGCCGCCCAAGAGGCGGCGGGCGGCAGGTGCTGATCTTGCTTGCAGCGAGGGGGTGGCAAAGTGGTGGCCGTGCCGGTGGAGTCGTGCACCGCCGCCGTCGGGGCGGCCGGAGGCAGGTGCTCGTCGTGGTTGGGGCGGGGGGGTGACAAGGTGGTGGCCGCAGCGGTGCAGTTGGTCGCTACTGCCGACGGGGCCACGAGTAGCAGGTGCTCGTCGTGGTTGGGGCCGGGGCGCTTTGACGTGGTGTCTTCGCTGCAGTTGGCTGCGGCCGCTATCCGGTCTTTTGGTTAGCTGTCGTGGTGAAGGTTAAACTATCTTTCTTTGTTACTTCATAGGCAGAGTGTGCCGTGCTTGATACTGGTATGTCGGCTTCGTGCCACGCGCCAGTGGACAATGTGTTTGCCAGGCGCTCGTTTTGGTTGGAGCCTGGGGTTCGCAAAGTGGCGGCTACGGCGGTGGAATCTGTCGCCGCCGCAGACGGGGCAGCGGTTGGCAGGTGCTCGTCGAGGTTGGGGCCGGGGGGTAGCGAGGTGATGGTGGCGGAGGTGCAGTCGGTCATCGCCGCCGACGAGGCGGCGGGGCGCAGGTGCTCGTCGTGGTTGTGGCGCGGGGGTGGTCTGGTGGTGGCGGCGGCGGTGGCAATGGTCACCGCCGCCGACTGGGCGGGGGGCGGCAGGTGACTGTCCTGGTTGTGGCGCTTGGGTGGTCTGGTGGTGGCGGCGGCGGTGGCAATGGTCACGGCCG
>Ga0209186_1003598_pt1 | contig 10575 bp, 7 predicted proteins | sample SidtaG_FD_187426 | JGI IMG/M metagenome (GOLD analysis project Ga0209186, IMG submission 187426) | Marine algal microbial communities from Sidmouth, United Kingdom - Sidmouth_Male2 metaG (SPAdes) (version 2) | ecosystem: Host-associated > Algae > Red algae > Unclassified | place: Sidmouth, United...
TCGTTTTTCTGCCTCGCGATTGTTCGTCCCTTGCGTAAGGGATAGTAGGTGTTGTTTGAACGTAACGTAGCGATAGCGGAGTGGAGAGAGTGCCGGATAGCCCGACCCCCGACTGATAAGGAGGGGGGTACGCCCAAATTTTTATTCACTTCACTGGATTTGTCAAAGAACCAGAAAAAATAACGGCGTGAAGATGTAACGTTTATTATCTTTTCATCGCTAAGGGATGAAAAGACAATAAACATTACATCTTGACTTGTTCTTTTTCCTTTATACTTCACCAAATTCTCCTTAAATAACCCGTTATTCGCGTCAAATTTGGCTCGTGTAAAGAAAAAATAACGGCGTGAAGATGTAACGTTTATTATCTTTTCATCCCATATCTACTCCTTTCAACAAAAAAAAACGCTTCGGGGAAGCCCGAAGCGTTAAAAAACAAATTTTCATGCTTTTGTAGAGTGCTTTGTTTTACGTGTTTCGCTTGACTAGTCCTACAATAAACAGTAAAACAACTGCGCCAATGACGGCAGTAAAAATAGAACCCAACATACCGCCTCCTGTAGAAACGCCAAGCTGACTGAATATAAAACCGCCGAGGAAACTACCGAGAATACCTACGATAATGTTGCCCACAACACCAAAACCACGTCCTTTCATGAGTTGACCGGCTATAAAACCGGCGATGGCACCGAGTGCCAACCAGATTAAAATATTTACTGGATCCATAATAATAAAAATTGATTAGTTAGAAAATATCGGATGTAAGATACATTAATTTGACTAATTCATTTTAATAGGTAACTAACTTTTAAGTTAAAGTTTATCAGAAATTTATAATAAAAAAATTGAATGGAGTGAAACAAGTTGCTTATATTCGCTTTGACGGAGAAGAATATCCGTACTACATTATGAAAAAAATACTCATACTATTCTATTTATTATGCCCCCTACTAATTTTTGCGCAAGAAGATGACGACGCCTTTAAAATACGCGAAATCTACGATATATCACTCACACAAGGCGATGCTTACGAAACGCTCGAACACCTTTGTACAAAAGTGGGTGGTCGCCTAAGTGGTTCGTCGGGAGCGGCGGCGGCAGTGGATTATGGCAAAGCCAAATTTGAGACGATGGGCTTTGATTCGGTGTGGTTGCAGCCTTGTATGGTGCCGCATTGGGAACGTGGCGATAAAGAAGTTGTGAAAATTGTTGCTTCACAAACCCTTGGTACGCAAGCCTTTAACGGAATCGCTTTGGGTGGTTCGGGGCGTTCGGGCAAATTGGGCGTGGCAGGCGAGGTCATCGAAGTACAAGGCATCGAAGAACTCAAAGCACTCGGCGCAGCGAAAGTACGCGGCAAAATCGTCTTTTATAATCGCCCGATGGATCCGCTTCAGGTGAGTACATTTGCGGCTTATGGGGGTGCGGTAGACCAGCGGGTATACGGACCCGAAGCCGCAATGGAACTCGGCGCAGTAGCCACCCTCGTGCGTTCAATGACGACCAAGTTGGACGATGTACCGCATAGCGGCGTGACCTATTTTGAGGATAGAAGTAAGGCGATTCCGGCAGTAGCTATTAGTACAAAAGACGCCGAACTGCTAAGCACTTTATTGGAAAAAGAACCGGTGCGCGTATATGTAAAAACGGACTGTCAATGGATGCCCGACAAGCTCTCTTACAATGTCGTAGGAGAGATAAAAGGCAGCACTTTTCCCGATGAAATTATTGTAGTCGGCGGACACCTCGATTCGTGGGATGTCAATCAGGGCGCGCACGATGATGGCGCAGGTTGTACACAGGCTCTGGATGTAATAAATACATTTAAAAAGCTGAAAATCAAGCCACAACGCACTTTACGTTGTGTATGGTTTATGAACGAAGAAAACGGTCAGGAAGGCGCGAAAGCCTACGCCAACTGGTCGAATGACAAAGGCGAAAAACACATCGCCGCCATCGAGTCAGATAGGGGCGGATTCACCCCACGCGGCTTCACAACAGAGGCAGACGAAGCAGTGTACAAAACACACATCAAAAAGGCTAAAAAATGGGATAAATTGCTCTCACCTTACGGCATTGTGATAAAGCCAAGCGGCGGAAGCGGAGCTGATGTGACGCGACTAAAACCGCAAATGGGTTTGCTGTTTGGTTTGCAACCGGATTCGCAGCGATATTTTGATTATCACCACGCACCAAATGATAATTTTGAGGCAGTCAACAAACGCGAACTCGAACTCGGCGCAGCCGCGATGTCTTCATTGGTCTATTTGCTGGATAAATACGGGATGTAATGATTAATGATTAATGTATAATGATTAATCTAAAACTAAGGCATAAAAACTAAAAACAGCCACAACGAATACGTTGTGGCTGTTTTATAATAGACTTTATTCCAAAATATTTTGTATAGAGTAAATAATCTTTTTCCACTACTCTGCGTTGTCTGAAAATTCACTATGCTAAGGCATAGCTCAATTTCAGCCGCCTTGATTAGTGAAAAAATCTTTATTTCCTCTTTCATCCAAACTATTTTAGAATAAAGTCTAATCACTAACCATTATTTCTTCACCATAAACTTTTTAGAACGAGTGCCTTCTGCGTCTGTAATGACGTAGAAATATACGATGTTCTTCAAGCCATTGAGATCGACTGTCTCGGTATAATCGCCTGCGGTTTTGTACGCATTGGTAATGGTGCGGACGATATTTCCGCTTCTATCATGCAATTCGATTTTTACGTTACCCGACTGATTTACAGTGTATTGCAGCGTATTGTTAGTCGCTGATGGATTAGGGAAAACCTTTATGCCTTGCGCTCTCCTACTTTTGCGCTCTGCTTTTTTCTCTGCTTTATTTACATCCATCAGTAGGAAAGCGACTTTATCGTTTTTACCTCTATGATGCCCTCTTTTTCCTTCGTGTCGGCTTCCTTTTTGCCCTTTTCCTTCGTGGTCGCGTTTTTCTTTACGTCCGGCTTTTTCTCCGTTTTTTCCCTTATGTCTGTCCCTGCCAAGCTCCTCTTTGATGTCACCAAAATACTTGTCTTTGATGCCTTTCATATCTCCTTCCCATTGCCCTTTTTCGTCTTTTACTTCGCCGAGCAATGTGGTGATTTGAGTATCGTATTTATCGGCAAGGGCTTTGGCAGCTTCATGCTTTTCAGCGTATTTATCTTTAATGGAATGAATTGCTTTACGCCCTTCATCGCCACCTCGTTTGCCTTCCCCTCTTTTGCCTTTATACTTACCTTTTACAGCTTTGATTTCAGCCTTTGCGGCTTTCATCGCTATGCGCAATTCTGCGATTTCGGCTTGGTCAGTGGCACTGATTTGTGGTTCGAGTTTTTTGCGTTGCTCTAAGAGTACAGGCTTGATATTCTCATCTTTATACGCCTTCATCTCGTCTTTCATGGCAGATTTATCAACGCTTTTCATTTTGTTTCTATACGCTTCTCTTTTGGCTTTCTTTTCAGCTTTTTTTGCGTCAAGCGCAGCGACTTGTTCGGCAGTCAAAATCTTTCTAAATGCTGCTTCTTGTTCCTCACGGAGTTGGTGCATTTGTTCGCGTTTTGTATAGCGATCGCTGTCTTTTTCGTCCAATGCTTCCATTTTTGTGCGGTAAGTTTCGCGCAACTCTTTTGCTTGTGCCTTTTGGGTATCCGAAAGATTAAGTGTTTCGATGAGGTGTTTCATGCTACCATGTCCGCGCTCTCCGCGATACCCTTTATGTTGGGCAAATGTAGGGGCAGTAAAGGCTATCGCCGCAAATAAGGCAAATAATAATTTTATATTTTTCATTTTTATAAATAATTTATTTGAAAATGCTTTACTTAAATATTAGGAATTGAATGACTACTTAGGGAAGAGGAAGAAAATAATCTACCCCAAATGAAGAAGTTATTTTTTTTATATGTTTGGCTAAATTTGACGCGCATAGCCGAGCTACGTAAGGAAGATTTAGTGAAACATATAAGAAAAAGAACAATTCAGACGGGTAGATTATTTTTTTCGTCTTCCCTTAGTAATCGTTGTGATATACGATGATTGGACGACAAGGGCGTGGAAAGGTTTAATTTTATTTTTTTTTCCTTGAAACAACTGTTTTTTAAAAGAAATTGAATAAGTAACGATGAAAAATAATCTACCCGTCTGAATTGTTCTTTTTCTTATATGTTTCACTAAATTCTCCTTATCCAGAAACGAGTTCGGTACAGGCTGTAGCTCGGCTATGCGCGTCAAATTTAGCCAAATATATAAAAAAATAACGACTTCATTGAGGATAGATTATTTTCGGGTCTAAGACAAATTTTTAATTTTGGAGAAATCTTTCGCCTACTCCTAGCTTCTAAGTATCAGGAATTAAATAAATGTACGTTCTTCGCGTCGTTATTTTTTCTTTAGACGAACCAAATTTGACACGAATACTCACTATATTTGAGGAAAATTTGGTGAAGTAAGTAGTGGGACAAAAATATCCTTACTTTTTGACGGTTTCTTTTTCCGCTATTTTTACCTACAAAAATCCTTACGTAGCGTAGGCTATGTGCGGTTTTTGTAAGAAAAAATATCGAAAAAATAATCACGTCAAAATTGTAAGCCTATTTTTGTCCCACTACTTATAAAGAAAAAAGAACAAGTCGAGAATATACATTTATTTTGTTCCTGATACTGGGTTCCTAAGTGAAAGAAAATAAATAACTTGCCACATTATGCTTGTTCTTTTTCCTTCTAAAAAACACAAAAAATAGTTCCGTAGCTATGGCTATGCAACGATTTTTTGAATTCTTTAGAAGAAAAAATTACGGCGCATTATGGAACAATTTATTTAATTTCTTTCACTAAATCCACATTTTTTCAAAATATTTTAATGAATAAAAAAAATCATTCAATTATCTCAGAAATGTGTACACATTTGCGTGCTTTTCGTGTATTCGAGGCGGTATTGTGGTCTTTATTCTTTGGAATAATGACGGCAGTATTTGTATATCTTTTTGAGGAAAACACCCAATTTATCGCTACCGTTTTCGGCGGAACTTTCACTGTTGCTTTATTGATTTTTTTACAAAAAAAAGCTTTAGGTAAAATAAATGAAAACTATATTGCTTCTTATCTCAATTTCAATTATCCGACATTAGAAAACAGTGCCGATTTACTCCTTTTAAATGAAAATAATTTACCTCACCTTGCTCAAATTCAACGTCAAAAAGTCGCCTTGTCACTAATCGAAATTGAACCTCAAATCAAACTGCCACATCAAGTAGAAAAAGCATTTTTTAGTTTCATTTTAATCAGTATAGCAGCCCTGAGTATTTTTTTATTGAAAAATAATTTTATTGAAAATAATAATTTTTTTACGGAAAATATTCCGACAAATAAAAATGAATCTATAAAAGATACTATCGTAGAAAAAACGGTTTACAAGGAAATTATTTTACAAAAAATAAAACTACATGCAACGCCCCCACCATACACGCGAACGTCGTCATTTACCAGCGAATCACCGAGCATCAAAGCCCCTGTTGATTCCGACATAAAATGGTCGCTTCGTTTTTCCGGTTCAATAAAATCCGGTTTTATTCGCTTTCAAAATGATAAAAAAATACCTTTAGAAAAACAAAACCGTCGCAATTATACCGCTTCATTTACCCTAAAAGAAAACATAATTTATAACATAGAATATGCTGATAGACAGGGGAATGTAAAAACAACCGACTACTACAAAATCGAAGCTACGCCCGATTTTCCGCCCGATATTCGGGTAGAAGGCTTGGAGGCTTACGCTCAATATTTGTATGATACCTTACAAACCATTTCATTCGCTGCCAATGTAAAAGACGACTACGGCATCAGTGACGCACGAATGATAGCGACCTTGAGTAGAGGAGAGGGTGAAGCCGTCAAATTTCGCGATGATACGCTCTTTTTCAATCAAAATTTTGTCGAAAAAAATACGACATATCAATTAGCACATAAAATCGAATTGCACCAAGTCGGCATGCAGCCCGGCGACGAACTCTATCTCCACATCGAAGCCACTGATAACCGCCAACCCAAGCCCCAAACCGCCAAAACCTTCAAATACATCATCGCCTTTGCTGATACGACCGAAGTCGATTTTGAAATGGAAGGTAGCTTGGCATTAGACCGTATGCCCGCCTATTTTCGCAGCCAACGACAAATCATCATCGACACTGAAAAACTCATCGCACAAAAAGGTAAAATATCCGAAAAAGAATTTAACGAAACATCCAACGGAATAGCCGCCGACCAAAAGATTTTGCGCCTACGCTACGGCAAATTTTTGGGCGAAGAATTTGAGACCGTAATCGGCGCAGTCACCAGCGCAACACTCGAAGACGAAGACGAACACGACCACGAAAACCACGAAGAAGGCAAGCATGACAACCACGAAGGTCATGACCATGAAGCCCACGACCACGAAGAAGGCAAAGAACATGAACACGATGAAAACTGCGAACATCAGCATGAAGAAACGTCAGCACATCAGCACGTCAGCACGTCAGGACATGGGGGACACGAAGGACACGATCACGCTCAGCAACATGCGGACGGTGAAGCCGAAGACCCACTCGAACCCTACATCCACGCGCACGATCAGATGGAGGAAGCTACTTTTTTTGATGCCACGACAAGCGGTAAATTGCGCGCGGCACTCTCTAAGATGTGGGATGCCGAATTGCACTTGCGATTGAATGAACCGGAAAAGGCATTGCCATACGAGTACGCTGCCCTGAAATTGATAAAAGAAGTGCAGCAAGCCTCGCGTGTATACGTGGAACGCATAGGCTACGATGCTCCAGTAATAAAGGTGGCAGAAAAGCGACTGACAGGCGAACTTAATGATGCGATAAGTCTTTCACTATTAAGGGATAATGCGCCGAAAGATGCCTTTGTTTCTATGCGTCAAGCTGTTGATATTTTAGAGCGATTGAAGCAAGAAAATCGCCGCCCGAATCGCTCCGAAAAAGTCGTTTTGAATGATGCCGGTAATGAAATCGCTGCACTGGCACTGACGGGCGAAACGGGTTATTTTCGTACCTTGCGAGCGTTGAAAATATTGACGGAAAATGACCTCGAAAGTGCGTATTTGCAAAACTATTTATCGGATATTCAAGGCAAAATTTTACGAATATTGCCAGACACAAAAAGCGAACCGACCCAACGTACTTATCCCAAAAATCAACTCACGAAAATGTATCTAAAACAAATTCGATAATCAAAGTAGACCGTAGCGTAACACTTCTGGCTTGCGTCTGCATAATACCCGTAACGTAGAGAAAATTCATAAATTTTCTTTACATTACGGTGACGCAAGCCGGAGGCATTACCCTATGGTTTATTATGAATACACTAGACAACATATCATTACTGACCAACGCCGCACAACGAGATGCCATACTCGCGGCGGCGGCATTGCTATGTGTGGTGCTGTTATTTTTTACAATTCGACGACAAGATAAACGGCGACTGTGGCTGCGTATTCCTGTGACGATTTTGGCAATTTTGTGTTTTCTCTTAATCGGATTGCGTCCCTACCAATTGGTGAGTGAAAAGGCGTTTAAAGCGACTTTGTTGACGGCGGGTTTTGAGCGTGGTGTGGTGGATAGTTTGTTGGTGGAAATGCCTGATATTCAGTTGTTTTCGACGACTGCGGTGCTTGGCTTTGATAAGCAAGTGAGGCAGATTCCCGATGCGAATTATTTGACACGAAATGAGCCGCGATTGGAAGAGGTTTTTGTGGTCGGGAATGGTATTTCACCCTACGAACTCGCGGCTTTCGATAGCTTGAAAACAACTTTTTTATTGAATGAAATTCCCGAAGGAATTACGAAAATAGGCTATCGAAAAACGCTGTCTGTGGATGAGGTGTTCAGCGTTCAAGGCGAATATCAGCACACTAATGACTCGACATTTTGGCTGGTCTTGGAAGGGCAAAGCGGTGCAACAGATTCTCTGAAAATAGATGCCGCACAAAGCTATTTTTTCGATTTAAACCAAACTGTAAAAAAGAAAGGTCGCTACCTGTTTCACTTGGTCGTAAAAGACGCAAACGGGCGCGAACGTCAGCGCGAACATTTTCCTGTTTTTGTATTGCCGAAGGAGAAATTGAACCTTGTTATCATCAATCTCGCGCCTTCGTTTGAATCAAAATATCTGAAAAATACCTTGTCAGACCGAGGGCATCGGGTGGCGGTGCGTTCTACTGTTACACGGGGTAAGTTTCGGACAGAATTTGTGAATCAAGACGCCGTAAATCTCAAGGAAATTAGCCGCGAACTGCTCGCTAAAACGAACGTTTTTATCAGCACGACAGCCGCATTAGAAAAAATGAATTCGAGGGAACTCAACGACATTCAAGCCGAAATAAAACGCGGAATGGGCTGCATTATTTGGGGCGATGATGCGGTGTTTTATTCCAAATTAACAAGTAGTCAAAAGCGGTTTTTTCTTAATTTTTCATTGATAAAAAGTCAAGAAAAAACAATGCAATTTATTGATAATCAAAAAACTACAAGCGAAAAATTCAATTTACCCGTATCAAAATTCTCATTTTCTTCAAAAGAAAAAACGTTCGCCGAAGGCGCAGCGGCATACACCCAAAAAGGCGAGGGCAGGGTCGCGCTTTTACGTTCCAATCAGACGTATAAAATGCGTTTGGATGGCAAAAACGAACTGTACGATGCCTTGTGGACGGAGATTTTAAGCACCACCAATCGCCCAAAAATAACAGGCGATACATGGACGGCAAATGACGGTGGTTTTGCCTTCACTACGCAGCCGATTGACCTCGAATTGACGACGACTACCGCCCCCCCAACCGGAGAAATCACCGACCCAAACCAGCAGTCCACCACTTTCTACCTCGCCCAACATCCGTACAACCCCGAACAGTGGCAAGGTCGCGCCCACCTACGAGAAACGGGCTGGCACACACTGTACACACGCAGTCGCCCACGCGACACGCACACGCTATACGTACACGATCACACTCACGACTGGCAAACGCTACAAATCGCTCAAGGCATCCGTGCCAATCACGCACATCAAGCCCAAAAATCGCCCGAAAATTTCCGAAAACCGACTTTGCAAAAAAATGTCGTGCAACGGCTACCGCTTTGGTGGTTTTATATAGGTTTGCTGGTCTGTTGGACGGTTTTGTGGTTGGAGGAAAAGGTTTGATAATGGTTAACGGTTAATAACAGGCGCGAGACACAGAAGCGGTAGAATATTTTTGTATGTAAGTGAATTTTTTGCGCTCAAAATTTGTTATACTCTCATAAATAAGCGTATCTTTGCGTTCCGTTATTAGGGTTTAGGCGCGAGTTTATTTTTTTAAACTCAAACTTGTTCTTAAACTTGAACTTCTCTACCCATGTGACGGAATTGGTAGACGTGCTAGGTTGAGGGCCTAGTGTCCGATTATGGACGTGCTGGTTCGACTCCAGTCATGGGTACTTACAAGCGCAATTCATTGTTAATCAATGGGTTGCGCTTTTTTTATGCGGCTTGCCTCCTCGCCTGACATTTAGAAATGTCCGCCGGGTGGGGCTGGCTTGCGGTGAATCGTCGGGCATTTTTGGACATATCAGAAGATAGGGCTTTAAAGTCGAATTCATTTATAACTGCCAAAAGTTTTCTTACTGCCAATTTTGCGGAAATCCCATCTCTTTTAATTGTCCTTTGGGGCAAGTATTTATCAATATCAAAAGATTTTTTTTGAATGTACTTTCTGAGGCAATAATATTGATAACGTAAGCCATTGCACACAAGCTTGCATATAGTAGTTCTTTGACAAATCCGGTGATTGTTGGTTTTTGTGCCTCGCGATTGTTCGTCCCTTGCGTAAGGGATAGTAGGTGTTGTTTGAACTTAAGGGAAGAGGAAAAAAATAATCTACCCGTCTGAATTGTTCTTTTTCTTATATGTTTCACTAAATTCTCCTTACGTAGCCCAGCTATGCGCGTCAAATTTAGCCAAACATATAAAAAAAATAACGGCTTCATTTGGGGTAGATTATTTTCTTCCTCTTCCCTAACGTAGCGATAGCGGAGTGGAGAGAGTGCCGGATAGCCCGACCCCCGACTGATAAGGAGGGGGATACGCCCAAATTTTCATTCACTTCACTGGATTTGTCAAAGAACCCATATAGTTTGTACGGATAAATTTGCTTATTGGTGCTGCAAATGTAATGCTACTGAATCACTAAGGACACCAAGGACTCGAAAACTAAACAAACGTAGAGGAAACGAAGTTCATATAAGTAATTAATAATGAGGATTTTACACTAACTTAGTTTTCTTTTTTCGCTAATTTAGTTCATGTTCTTAGTGCGCTTAGTGGTTTCAGCATTACATGTATAGGACTACCAATTCCTGATACTGAGACCAGTAGAAAGTTAAAGAAATAACTAATGTCAAATTTTTAGTATACGTAAACTATGGTGGTGGAAGAAGTGTATATCAGCAGAGGGTGTAGGTTTTTTCTCCATCAAATTCCCCACCAAATAAGCCCCACCACATCATTTTACTCAAATTAAAAATGTAAGCATTTTGTAA
>Ga0209186_1003599_pt1 | contig 10573 bp, 6 predicted proteins | sample SidtaG_FD_187426 | JGI IMG/M metagenome (GOLD analysis project Ga0209186, IMG submission 187426) | Marine algal microbial communities from Sidmouth, United Kingdom - Sidmouth_Male2 metaG (SPAdes) (version 2) | ecosystem: Host-associated > Algae > Red algae > Unclassified | place: Sidmouth, United...
TGTGGTTTATTTCAACTTGCCACTTCGAACCACGCTTGCGTATGATCGCGCCTGCGAACTTTACTGACTTCTGATATGACTTCTTCTTCGACACTTGGAACCTCTTGGGACGTGATTGTAACACAATCCGTCCCAAATCCGTCCCAAGAAAGTTTTAGTAAGTTGCCTTACATGTCATAAGTAATTAGTTTACAACAGGTTGGGCCTGTAGCTCAGTTGGTTAGAGCACGGGACTCATAATCCTTTGGTCGTGGGTTCAAGTCCCTCCAGGCCCACCATTTTCTTTTTCATTGCTCGAGGCTGGCGAGGGCCGCTTCGAACGAGGTTCCTTGGGCGCGGATCTCACGTAGGCCGAGGTCGCCGGCGCGTTTGGACAGGCGGCGGCCGGTGGGGTCGCGAACGAGGGGTTCGTGACACCAGGCGGGGGGCTGGTGGCCGAGCGCTTGGTAGACTAAGATTTGGCGGGCGGTGGAGACGAGCAGGTCGGCGCCGCGGACGACTTCGGTGATGCCTTGGAAGGCGTCATCGACGACGACGGCGAGTTCGTAGGCGGGCAGGTCGTCGCGTCGCCAGACGAGGAAGTCGCCGAAATCGTCACCGGCGATGAATCTCTGGGGGCCGGCGGTGGCATCGTCGAACGCGATTACCTGGCCCTCCGGCACGCGGAAACGCCAGTTGGTCGCGGGCCGGGTGGGTGAGGCGGGTTCGTGGGGCGGATCGGAGTCGAGCAGCGCGCGGGCGGCGTCGGCTTGTTGCTCAGGCGTCGGACGCCATTCGATCGGGAACACTGGGCCGCGGGCGTCTTCGTGGGGGGCGCCGACCGCCTCGCGCACGTCGCGGCGCGAACGGGTGCAGCCGTAGATATGACCACCCTCAAGTAGGTTGCGCCAAGCGTCAAGATAGGCCGGTCGGCGTTGGCTTTGGTAGAGAATGTCGCCGTCCCAATCGAGGCCCATCCAAGCCAGGTCTTCGAGGCAGGCGGTGATGAATTCGTCTTTGCTGCGGGCCGGGTCGAGGTCCTCGATGCGCAGGACGATTTCGCCGTTGGCGGCACGGGCGCGTTGCCAGGCGCGGAGGAAAGTGCGGGCGTGTCCGAGATGGAGCAGGCCGGTGGGCGAGGGGGCGAGTCGGCCGCGGTAGGACGCGGGCGTTTTTTCAGGAGAGTCCACGGACCTAGCGTTCAGGATCGGCAGGAGGGATGCGAGGGTTTTCTTTCTTGGCCCTCGGCGTTGGCCTGCAAGTCGAGGATTGAAGATGGCAGATCACGAGAGGTCTCGCGAACTCTCCTAATAAACAAATTCCCGATTGCATTGAAACCATTGAACCATAGAAATTGAACGTTCTTTTTGTCATCGTAGACTTAAGTGATTTTATGCTGAGGATCAGAAGAACGACCAAGCGAAATGCCACTAAGGCGAAGCGCCGGTGCTTCACAGCTTCGACATCGTGGAGATTGTCATTGCTGCTGTTCTGAAGAAAACGTACGAGCATCGAAGAATCCGAGAACTTTTCCCCTTACCCGCCCAGTATGCCTTTCGAGGCGAACCTTCTATCCACCGACCGATGTCCACTCAAAAATATTCCGTCAACCAGCACCTCATAGAAACTCTCCTTGCCTGGGTCAAATCGGGTGAGATCGCGATCCCTGAAATCCAGCGACCGTTCGTTTGGGATTCCACGAAAGTCCGCGATCTCATGGATAGCCTATACCAAGGCTACCCCGTCGGGTACATCATCGCGTGGAAGAATCCGAATGTCAGGCTAAAGGACGGTTCTCTCTCCGAAGGACGTAAAATCCTTATCGATGGTCAACAGCGAGTCACCGCGCTGACGGCTGCTCTCGTCGGACACAAGGTTATCGACAAGAATTATAAGGAAATCGGCATACAGATTGCCTTCAATCCGCTCGATGAAAAGTTTGAGGTTAGCAACCCCGCTATTCGCAAAAGTAAACAATGGTTGCCAGACATCGCCCCGGTCATTCAGGGTGAAGTCGGGCTATTAAAGTTGATTCGGCAGTATCGTGAAGCCAACCCTGATATCGACGAAGAGCAGCTGGAAACGGTCTTCACCAAGTTATTGGGACTGACGAAGCGACAGGTTGGACTGATCGAGCTTAATTCCGACCTTGAAATCGAAACGGTAACGGAGATTTTCATCCGCATCAACAGCAAGGGGGTGGTGCTTAGCCAAGCCGACTTCGTGATGTCCAAGATCGCGGCAAATGATTCGTACGGTGGCAATCAGCTTCGTAAGGCTATCGACTACTTCTGCCATCTTGCCGTAGCTCCTGAGTTCTTCCCATCCATCCGAGACAACGACAAAGATTTCGCAAAGTCGGACTATTTCAAGAAGATGCGATGGTTGAAGAATGAGAATGATGATCTGTACGACCCCAGCTACACGGACATGCTAAGGGTCGCCTTCGTTTCACAATTCAGCCGAGGACGCTTGGAAGAATTGGTCGCCTTGCTGAGTGGCCGAAACTTTGAAACTCGTGAGTACGAAGCGGCGATCGAAGAGGAGAGCTACGCAAAATTAAAAGTCGGTGTTAAAGCGTTTATGAACGAAACGAATTTCAAGCGCTTCGTAATGATTATTAAATCGGCCGGTTTCGTGGATAGCAAACTGATTCGCGCTCAAGCGCCACTGAATATGGCCTATACGCTTTATCTCAAGTTGCGGCAGGGACCATGCTCTCCGCCTGATATCGAAAAATTCGTTCGTCGATGGTTTGTGTTGTCTACATTGACTGGACGGTACTCCGCCTCGCCGGAATCAAAATTCGACCAAGATATCAAAGCCATCGACCGACAACCTTTTGGTGAATTCCTGGAGTCTATTGAAGCCTCCGAATTGTCCGATGCATTCTGGAACGCCGGATTGGTTCAGGCACTGACTCGCTCGAACGTCAGCCATCCTTCATTCAATGTGTTCTTGGCCGCGCAAGCCCATGGCGGTGACCGAGGCTTTCTTTCCAAGGAGATCACGGTTCGGAGTATGCTTGAGCATCGTGGTGATATTCACCACATCAACCCAAAAGCTTATTTGAAAAAGAATGGCCATACTCGGGGGAGCTACAATCAATTAGCAAACTACGTTACCATGCAGCAGGAAACCAACATCGCTGTTGGTGCTCAATCGCCAGCGGACTACCTGGCCGTGGTTAAAGAACAATGTGAAACCGGAGTCGCCAAATACGGCGGGATTACCGGCTACGAGGATCTGATTAAAAACTTTGTGGAGAACGCAGTTCCAATTGAACTGCTTGAAGATGGAATGAGTGACTACGTCGAGTTTCTTCAAGCCAGAAGATTGCTCATGGCGCAAAAGATTCGTGACTACTACTTTTCTCTTTAGATCCTTGCGTTGTCGATTCGTGACTAAATGAGTCAAACTTTTCAACTTCCTTTGGGTGAAACACGGCCGGGGCAAAACTGGGCACAGCCGCGTTAGCGGTGACATCCGACTAGCCTCGGCGGCCTCAGGTCAAGTGCCCTCGGAGTATGAGGCCGTTCCGACCGGACATGAAGTCTCGAACTGATCCAAAGTGGCAGACCGGTCGGCTCGCATAGGTTCAGCTACCCCGGGTTCTGCTCGGTCCTCGCTCTACCCGGGGCTATTTTCGGGCCACCACTCCGTGGTTCGTCATAGAGGGTGCGGTGTTCGCTCGTTGCGCCTTCGAGGGCCTGAGAAATTTCACAGATCTTTGGCTCGTTGAGTTAGTAGTGCCTCGGCCAGATCACCGGCACTTTCGGGCGGTGGCGCCGGAACAACCGCCGGAGCGATGTTAATCATCACGCGTTTTTCCAAAGCCGAACCTTGCCAAGCGCGGTACCGGCGGAAACATTCCCGTCATGTGGTATTACGAATTCAACGACGAGCAAATCGGCCCCGTGTCCGAGTCCGAACTGCACGAAAAGATCGCTGCCGGCCTTGTCGGTCGAGCTTCCTTGGTTTGGAATGAGACGATGCCGGACTGGAAACCCGCCGGTGCCACCATGCCTGCGGCGTTTGAAGGCATCGCGATTTCAAGCAGCGACAACCCTTATCGCGCCCCCGCTGCGTCGCCGGGTGAGTACACCGAGCGCTCCAGCAATGCCCCTGGTAGCACCGCCGCAAAGTTCGCCTTCGCCATCGGCATCTTCTCTGTTGTGGTCGGACTTCTGTTTGGCGTGTTCGGACTGTTTCTCGGTTTCTTCGCGATCTTTTCTGGGGCCCTCGTGCGCAACAAAACCCGTCGCGGCGGCTTCCCAGTTCCGCGTCACGCCAGGCTTGCAATCACGATTGGCGCGATCGGTGTTGTCATCAGTATCATCAACATGATCGCTGCCTTCTACCTGCTCAAAGTTCGCGGCATGTTGTAAATCGAACTACTTGTCCGGCGTGACCGGTGCTCCGTTCGGCCCAGAGAGTTCAGCTCGAAGGACGAAGACTTCAACCGCGTCCTGGTTCGGACCGGGCGCCATGTTGCCGCCGACCACTACCGTTCCGCCGCTTTCGACGATGAGGTTTCCCGTCCAGTTTTGGGAATGGAAGACTGGCAGGCGGCGGCCGTCGCCGGGTTCGGTCCAGCCGGCCAAGTCGGTCGCTTGCAGATCGACTTGCATCCGAATCTGATTCTCAGAAACGAACGGTTTCACATTGAGAACCATGCCCATATCCCTCGTTTCGAAAAACACATTGGTTGCGTTGGCGGTCTCGGGATAGGCGATTTCAACGGTGCCCGCCCCCTGCGCCTCGACACCGGAAATGGTGATGATTTTTTGGGTGCGGAGCAAAGTGGCATGAACTGCTTTCAGGAGGCGCATTAGGCCGTTCGAACTCGCCGCGCCGCGGCGCATAAATTCCGCATCGCTGCGCAGGGTCGCGATCGGAAAACGGATCAGGGATGCGTCGATTTCCACTAAAACCCGTTGGCACTTTCGGTCTCGTGCAACTCAAAAAATCATCGCCAATGGGTAATCCAATGATTCCTCGAGTTCGCCCTTTTTTCTGCTGCGCCAAGCCGATACAATTTGTCTCCGATGAAAAAGGTTTTCTCCCTACGCTCCTTCCGCTTCTCCCGTCCCGCCCTGCTGGTCACCCTGCTCGGACTTCCGCTGCTCATAGGACTTACCTGGTTCGCCGCCGCCGAACTCGATGAGGACGGCAATCTGCTCAGCGACGTCTTCGAGTTGATGCACGGCGACAACTTGGACCCCGCCGCCGACAGCGACGGCGACGGCCACTCCAACTTGCAGGAATCCGGCGCTGGCACCAATCCGCTCGACCCGGCCGATGTCGCCAACGTCAAACTGAGCGTCAGCCCCGCCGGCCTGCACCTCGACTGGCCTGGCGTGTTCGGCAAAACCTACGAGGTCCAGCTGTGCAACGACCTCACGGAAGGCGTGTGGAAATCGCACGGTCTGCAACTCTACAATGTCGTCAGCGGCCCGCGCGACATCGTGTTCAACGAACAAGTCCCGCTGCTCAACATGGGCGGTATCCGCCACCGCGTCTGGAACCGCGAGGGCGTCTGGTACGACAACGTTCCCGAGATCATCACCGAGCCGCCCGACAGCGATACGATTGCCGCCGCGATCGAGATTCCGGCCAACACCGGCGAGTATTACATCGACCAGATGTTCGGCTACGTGGTCCCTGAGACCACCGGCCCGCACCGTTTCTTTGTCAGCGGCGACGACGTCACCGAACTGTTCCTGAGTCCGGACAGCGATCCGGCCAACATGGCATCGATTTGCCGCGTTCCCGAGTGGACCGCCTACAACGAGTTCGACAAGTTCCCCGAACAGCAGTCGGCCGAGATCGTGCTGCAAGCCAACACCCCGTATTACATCGAACTGCGCCACATCGAAGGCAGCGGCGGCGACCACTTTCGCGTGTTCTGGCAACAACCCGACCAAGCCACCCCCGCCTTGCTCGGTGCCCGCCATCTGGCCCCGTGGCAGAGCAATCAGGAGATCGTCGAACTCGTCGACTCGCACTTTTTCCGCGTGCGCATTACCAACGAGGACGATGACAACGACGGCCTGAGCAACTGGGAGGAAACCGTGCTCGGCCTCGGCGTTGGCGTGCCCAATACCGCCGCCGAAATTTCCGCCGCCATGGTCGGCGACGACGCGGTTGTATCGCTCGAAGTGTTGCGCGAAGCGGCCTACGAACGTTTCAACGGCGCGCCCCGCCAAGCCGCCCGTATCCGCGCCAAACGCAGCGGCGCGAACTTTCCGCTATCGGTCAATCTGATCGCCGGTGGCGATACCACCGCCGCTGACTTTGACGGGCTGCCCAGCTCGCTCGCGTTCGGCGTCGGCGTGCGTGAAGTCGAGTTCGAGCTGATGCCGAACAACGACAACCAGACCGAACCGCTGGAGCAAGTCACCATTTCCATTGGCCCCGGTGCCCGCTATGTGCCTGGCGGCGTCGCCACCGTGACCTGCACCGTGGAGGATGGCGCGCCCGAGGTCTTTCTCGCCAATCTGCGCCCCGAACGCGGTGCCGTCACCGCCGCGTCCGGCCATTCCATTCTGCGCCTGGCCGCCAACGACACCTACTGGCACGTCGATCTGGAGTTCGGCGGGCTGACCTCCGAGCAGACCGCAGCGCACATCCACTTGGCGCCGCCCGAGATTATCGGTCCGGTCATCCACGGGGTCGACTCGGGTAGCTTCAACGACTTTCCGTGGACCATCGTTCAATCCGGTCAGTTCTCGCCGGCCGACATCCGCAACGCGCTGGACAGCGGCAACCTTTACATCAACGCCCACAGTCAAAACTATCTCACCGGCGAGATTCGCGGCCATTACAAGCCGGTGCAGGGCGGACAAACGATCGACCCGCCGCCAGCACCGCCCGCTTGGAACCAAGGTGATCTCTCGGACAACGTCGCGGCGCGCTTTCTCAACCAGGCCACGTTCGGCGCGACTGCGGCGAGCATCAACGAGGTGCAGGCGCAGGGCTACGAAGGGTGGATCAACAACCAGATCGCCATGTCCCCGACCACCCACATGTCGTACATGGATTGGATTGAGACGCAGTTCCCGATCACGTTCGTCTACAATGAAGACGGGTCCTACAGCGAAACCGACACCGAACACCAGCAGCGCCATCGCTGGGAAGCGTTCTGGGATCGGGCCACCACCAAGCCTGATCAGCTGCGCCAGCGGGTCGCGTTCGCGCTGAGCGAGATCTTGGTGATTTCCTCCGACAATGATTACGTCTACAGCGCGCCACTCGGTGCCACCGACTACTACGACATGTTGGTGACCCAAGCTTTCGGGAACTACCGCGACCTGCTGGAAGACGTTTCGTTGCACCCACTGATGGGCAACTACTTGAGTTCGTTCCGCAACCCCAAACCCGATCCGATCCTCGGCGTGCGACCCGACGAGAACTACGCGCGCGAAGTCATGCAGTTGTTTTCCATCGGGCTGTGGCGGCTGCATCAAGACGGCTCGCTAGTACTCGACGAAACCGGTCGGCCGATCCCGACTTACGACCAGTTCGACATCACCGGCATGGCTCACGTGTTCACCGGCTGGGCTTACAACAGCGCCGACCCGAACGCCAACTTCTGGTACGGCCCGCGCGACGACATCAATTCGATGATGCAATATCCCGAGTACCACGACACCGGCGAGAAACAGATCATCGACGACATCGTCATTCCCGCCGGCCAAACCGGTGAGCAGGATCTCGACATGGCGCTGGACGTGCTGTTCAACCACCCCTCGATTGGCCCGTTCATCTCTCGCCAGTTGATCCAGCGACTGGTGACCTCCAACCCTTCGCGCGCCTACATCTACCGGGTCGCCGGGGTGTTTGCCGACAACGGCGCGGGCGTTCGGGGTGATCTCGGCGCGGTGGTGAAAGCCATCCTGATGGACTACGAGGCGCGCCATCCGACACCGGCCGCCGCCCCAAATTTTGGCCACCTAAAAGAACCACTGCTGCGCATGTCGCACTTGATGCGCGCGTTCGACTTTACGGTGCCGCCGATCAATAGCGGTCGCATCAGCATCTACTGGACCGGCGACAACCTGCACCAAAATGCGCTGCGCGCACCGAGCGTGTTCAACTTCTTCGAACCCGGCTACAGCCCGCCCGGCCTGCTCTCCGAACAAGGTCTGGTCGGTCCCGAGTTCCAAATTGCCGACGAAACCAAGGTCATCCAGAACGCCAACTACTTCTATCCGATCCTGTTCGGCAACGGCCTGCATTGGTCCTCCACCCGGGGCACCTTGGACCTCAGCGAGGAAATATCCATCTACCAAAACAGCGGCATCGACGCCCTGATCACCCATCTCGACACCCTGCTGTGCAATGGCCAGATAAGCCCTGAACTGCGTTCGCATATCGCCCAACTCGACGCAGACCTCATTGCCCTAAACAACACGGACAACACCCTCCGCACCCGCGTCGCCATCCGCCAGGTCGTCAACTCCCCCGCTTTCGCCGTTCAAAAATAGGACCGTTATGAACTCTTCACGCCGTGACTTTTTCCGCACCTCCCTGCTCGGGCTCACCGCCGGAGCTGGAGGACTTGCCGCCCTCGATGGCTTGCAGGAACTTTCTCTCGCCGCCGACCAATGTGACCTGACCGGCTACAAGGCCCTCGTCTGCCTCTACCTTGGTGGCGGCAACGACGCCAACAATTTGATCATCCCCCATGCGCAAACCGACTGGGATCAATACAGTGCAGACCGCGGAAACCTTGCCTTGGCACGCGAAACCCTCCTGCCGATCAACCCGGCCACCAACGACGGTCGTGACTGGGCGTTGCACCCCGCCGCCGACAAGCTGCAGACGCTGTTCGGCCAGCAGAAGCTCGCGGTTCTCGCCAATGTCGGCACCCTTTTGTACCCGACCACGCGCGCCGATTGGCTAGCCGAGTCGGTGGCGGTGCCGCCGCAACTGTTCTCCCACAATGACCAAACGTTGCAGTGGCAAACCTCCTGGTCCGATCAGCTAGGCAAGCTGACTGGCTGGGGCGGACGGGTCGCCGATCTCGTGGCTTGCTCGAACAACAATGCGGAAGTCAGCATGTCGATCTCGATCAACGGATCGAACACCTTCCAGATCGGCAATGAAGTCTTTTCCTACCAAGTGTCGACCGGCGGCGCGCCCTCCCTGACTGGGTTCTGGGGTGGCGGCAACAATGAGCGGCGGGATGCGACGCGTGCGATGTACAACTTGCAAAACGAGAACTTGTTCCAACGCCAGTTCGCCGAACTCTCGGCTCGCGCGATTGACACCAACACGAATCTGCAATCGAAACTCGACGCGACGCCCGCCCCGGCCGCGTTCCCGACGGATGGAACGACCTACCTCACCGACCAGTTTCGCATGGTCGCCCACCTGATTAAAATTCGCGCCCAACTTGGTGTGAAGCGGCAGATTTTCTTCGTCGAGCGCGGCGGTTTTGACACCCACGAAGAACAGATCAACGCCCACACGACATTGCTTAACGACGTCAGCGAATCGATGAACTATTTTCAATTGGCAATGGCCGAACTCGGCTTGGAAAACGATGTGACCACGTTTACCGCGTCCGACTTTGGTCGTACGTACACGAGCAATGGCCGTGGCAGCGACCACGGTTGGGGTTCGCACTCGTTAATCATGGGCGGGGCGGTGCAAGGCGGCGATATCTACGGCAACATGCCCGTGTTGGCGGTGAACGGACCGGACGATACCGAGTCCGGTCGTTGGATCCCGAGTACGGCGGTGGATCAAATGTCTGCCACGCTTGCGCGTTGGTTCGGGGTTTCGCCGAGCAATCTGCCGCTGGTCGTTCCGAACATCGGCCGCTTCGCCAGTTCGGATTTGGGCTTTATGGGTTGAGGGCGGGTCCGGCGGGATTTCAAATCTCACATTTCAAATTTCAAAACCTGATGGCGAGTCGCCCTTGGGCTATTTGAAATGTGCAATTCATCTGGAGGGATGCCGGCCTCGGCATCCGCGGGTTGTCTTCGGGTTCGAGGTGATAGAACCGGCTCGCGGGCCGCTCGCCCTCCAGGTGTTTTACTCAATCCTTTGGATGGATGTCGGCCTCGGCATCCGCGGGTTGTCTTCGGGTTCGAGGCGATAGAACTGGCTCGCGGGCCGCTCGCCCTCCAGGTGTTTCACTCAATCCTTTGGCTCGAACCGGAACAAACCCTGCCGAACTACTTCATTTTCACATCGTCGGCGGTGTGCAACTCGCCGTCGGGGCCGCGGCTGACGACTTCCATGAGGTCTTTGGATTGGCTGTGGAACCAGAAGGGGTTGCCCCAGTGGTCGCAGAGTTCGCCGCGCTTGTTGATCGAGGTGTGTTCGGGGGAGAGGTAGGAAATCTTTTTTTGATTGGCGCCGGTGAGCGTCGCGGTGATCTCGTAATTTTCGCCGACCGGGTTTTCTTTGTGGTGCCGGCGGAACTCGGTGAAGATCGATTGCACGATCTCAATCTCATCCGTGACACCGATGCCTTTCTGGCCGAGATCGGCTCCGAGCTTGAGGGCGAGAACGGGTTCGGGGACGGCTTTACCGGCAGCCGGAGGGCTTACGCGGGCGTTGAGCCAGTCGCGTTTGGCAG
>Ga0209186_1003607_pt1 | contig 10557 bp, 4 predicted proteins | sample SidtaG_FD_187426 | JGI IMG/M metagenome (GOLD analysis project Ga0209186, IMG submission 187426) | Marine algal microbial communities from Sidmouth, United Kingdom - Sidmouth_Male2 metaG (SPAdes) (version 2) | ecosystem: Host-associated > Algae > Red algae > Unclassified | place: Sidmouth, United...
CCCCCCCCCCCCGGCCGCCCGCCGACGGATGGTGGTTGTTCCCGTGGTAGTTGGAGTTGTACATCCCCGGCTGCCGCCGCATCATCACAGTATACACAGCGTTGTTGTAGACCGACACCACGGGCGCCGGCGCCGGCGTCGACGCCGGCGCCGGTGGCGCGACGCCACCGGCCGCCGCCGCCGCAGACGCGGCAGCGGTGGCAGCAGCTGATTCATCGCGAGCGGCGATCGCCGCCTGCCGCGTCGCGTCCTTGTACTCCGAAAACGCGGTGATCGCCGCACTCGGCGCGGCAGTGTTGTCGTACTGCACGTATGCGCGGCCGGGGGAGATGGAGTCAAACGCAACCATCCGCCCAAACGTCGTGAAGATGGAGCGGACGTCCGCCGTGGTTTGGAACGTCACGTACAGGGAGCACTGGTAGGGCGCGGGAGAACCGCCGGGCCCGCCCACCGCCGCCGCACCCGCCGCCCCGCCGCCGCGGTGGCCCGACCGGTGCGGACCGCCCGCCGATCCGCCACCGCGGCCACCCTCCGGGGCGCCCACCGTCGCCGACCCGACCGTCGCCAGACCACCCGCCGCCATCGCCGCCGTCGGCGCGGCCTTGCCATCGACAGACGTCGACGAGGTCGCCGGGGACGGCCCCTTGACGCCAACGTCCTTGCCCGCCGCCGCTGCCGACGCTGCCACTCGCGCGGCCGACGTCCGCGCCGCGGGGGCGGGCGCCGCCGCCGCCGACACGCCCGGCGTCACCGCCGGTGCGGACGGCGCGCCGCCGCCCCCACGGCCGACAATGGCCGCCCACGAGCCGCGAGGTGCCGCAGGGGCGGGAGCAACCACGTCCACCTCCTCAGTCGTCGCCACCGTCGCTACCGCCGCCGCAGGCACCTCCGCCGTCGAAGGAGGTGCCTCAGCCGGAGTGGCGGCAGCGTCAGCGGCAGTGACGGGCGCCGCTTCAGCCACAACCGCCACCGCCGACGCCTCAATCGCGCCGACAGAGGAGGCGTCCGGCGTCGGCGCACCAACCACCCCAGACGTCGGCTCGGGCGCCGCCGGCGTCGACGACGTGGCGGCAGACTGAGATTCCCCAGACGTCGGCGGCGCCGCCGCCGCCACGGTTGGGGTGGCCTCGGCCTCGGCAGTGGGCGCCGCGTCCGCAACTGCCGCCGCCGCCGCCACCACTTCGCCGACCGACCCGGCATCCGCAGTCGGCGACGTGAGCATCGGCACGTCGGCCACCGGCGTCGGCGCCGGCGCCGCGGGCGACGGACCCGCCGACACCGACGCCGACGCCGACAAGGGCAGGTACTGAAGCACGTCATTGTGCACGTAATACCCATTCTCCTGCTTGGCCAACACAAACGATTGGACAAACGGCTGCGCCACAGACGCGACGTCGCCCTCCGAGGAAGAAGACGACGAGGCGCCCGCGTGGCCATTGCTCACCATCACCCCGCCATTGGCCACGACCGCCCCCGTGCGTCCGCCATTGCCGCTCGCGGCGACGCTCCCCCCACCAAACGTGAAAACGCCACGCACAATCACCAACACCGACTCGTTGATCGAGCGCTGGGCGGTCAGCTCCTCAATGGACGCGACGCCGCCGCCGCCGACGTGGCGGAGGCCCCCCAACGCCGCCCCAATCGCCTCCATTGAATCCCCGCCGGCCGTCCCGTCAAATGCCACGGACGCGCCGCCGCCAGCTGCCCCAGTGCCGTCGTGGTGGAAGGAGGAGTGCGCCTTGTAAAATGACGGGAACTGGTCCGCCCTGTTGGCCATCGCATCGTAGTAAATGTTGGCAAAGTGGTGGGCGACCTCCATGGGGGAGAGGGCTGCCACGCCGCCCCCGGCAGCCGCCGCCTGACCGTCGCCGCCGGCACCGCCCGCCGACGCGGTCGCACCGTCATCACCGGAAGCGTCCATAGAGCGCATCCTCGCACCGAAGGCGGGGTTCCGCCGTCAGCCTCGTCGCGGTCGTCGCTCCTGTAGCGTGGGATCCGAGCCCCCCAGCCACAGCGCCAAGGCACAAAAAGGTCAGAGAAAGCCACTGGTAGCCACCTCCCGGCCGCCGTCAACACGAGTAAAAATGGGGGGGGGCGGGGATCCCAGCGGGCCGTCCCCGGCGGTGCGTGACGACGCCTCGATCAGGCGACCGGTGCGTCCCCCCCACCGCCGCCCACCCGCGCACTAGGGAGACCGCCAAGAATATCGGGTGGCCCAGGATACACCGCGAGGCGGGGGGGGACTGGGAGGGGGGATGGGGGTGGGGGTGGAAGGGAAAAGAAAACAGGGGAGGAAAAGAGACAGAGCAACGGATCAGGGAGCAGCGCGCCGCCACGACGGATTCCCGTCCAGACAGGGCAGGCACGCGGCAGGCCCCGCACGCTGCGCGTGCGCCGTCGCGACCGGCGGCCGACACGCCAGCGGCTGCGACGGGGCGAGAGAAGGGGGGGGGGCAGGACCCGGCGACGGCTGCTTCTGGCCATCGCCAGTATTTACTCAGTATAAAAAAAAGGAGTATCCGGTCGTCTTCTTTGTGAGAAGGGGGTGACGGAGGCATGCAAACACCTGGTACAGTAGCCCCCCCATCATCAGAAGCCCCTGGAAGCAGGGCTCCGTTCCTTGGCTTGGACAGCGGAAAAGCTTCGAACACAAGCCAATCTCTCATCGAATACACTGAGAGACTGATACAGTCTTTGTCCATTGCTGTGATGCTTTCATGGGCAGGGTGTCTGCCAACAGGACAGCCTTGCGTTACCGTGAGTGGCGATGGAGCTGTGCCTTCCGCACGACTGGTGCCTTCCGCACGACAACCAGGGCTACAGTGAATTCTCGCCACAAGATCGCCGACATTGAGATTGTTTCCGAAATGATCTGCGTTTCCAGGTGGTCAAGGGGGGTAAATGTTACCAACTGCAAGGGCCTTGCAAAATCACCCCCGATCTTATCGCGAGAAACCGCTGTATAGTACCTGCTTTGAACGAAGGTGCCAAGCATTGGAGAAAGACTGCACGCGGGCTGTTCATGATCGGGCACTCTCGCATGTCTGCGCAGCAGCTGACTCAGCTTTTTCTACCATTCTCCTGCGACCGCTCAAACAACAAGGGGTTATTGCCAACGAGGGCACCTGCTGCCTGCAGGTCTGTCACGGACCGGCTGGCTGCCGCCCACGCGGCGCCGTGGTGGGCCGCGTCAGCGCCGACGCTGGTGACCAGCAGCTTATGGCTGACCGCGACGCCGGCGGCCCAGGGAGACCTGCCATTCAGCAACCCAAACACCAGCACCACCGCGTCGGCGGCAGTGGCCACGTGGAGGGCAAAGTCGCACCACGGTTGGCGGGGTGCGAGACGGTCGGCCGCGGATGTCGACGTGTCCGCGTCGAAGCGGCCGGTGACGCCTTTGACGGCAGTACGATCGTGGGCGACCGTGGGCGCCACGTATGGCTCTGCGGAACCCGTGGTGTCTGCCGCGTTGAACAGCCAACAGCGGTGGGCAACTACTGAAGGCTGGGGCGATGCTGCCGCTGACTGCCACGATTGGACTCCGGCGAATGAGCACACGACGATTTAGTGTTGCTCAAGGTCAATGGCAACAATGGCCTTGTCATACGAAAACTGCGTATGTGTACTGGGGGCGTACGCAATCATGGAGAGTGTGACAAATCACGGGGGCTCCTTACAGCGGCGATTCCGATGTGTTCGAGCCAGATTTCGTGGACTGGTGACTGAACGGAGCGCTTCAACAGGCTCTTTACAAAGAAAAAAAATAGACAAAAGTCATCATGAGCGTCGCTGATTCGGCGATGTCAAGGACTCATGAGACTGCCTGACGTCTCCCGCTTTGGTTGCACTCGTTTCTGCGTCGCGCTCATCCGTATTGCGTGCTCCACGGACACAGACATGCTGTTCACGTGACTGCATGAGCACGGCGACGTCCTTCTGTCTCGTTCTCAACACGACAGAAGCCAGCCTCCCCAGGCGGTCGGCTGGCCCCAGTTTGGAGGAGAGACAGCCGTGCCTCCCGTCCCTCTGAGGCCCGGCTACTGAGGTCCAGTTGGCTCGAAAAGGCGCAGGTGGAACCCCATATCATCCACCGTTGTGGCCACGACCGTCGTCTCGGTTCCAGCGAGTGCAGCAGTTTTCCTTCCTTTCCCTCCCCTCCCTTGCCTCCTCGCACTTCCCCACCCACCTGCGTGACGCGCACACTCGTTGCCCTGTGCTGTTGGACACCATGGCTCCAGGCGGCCAGCCCACTGCCCGCCGTCTGCGTCTGGGACGGGGCGAGAGCGCGTCGGGCGAAGCCGATCTGTCGAGGCGGGGTCCGCCGGTCTGTCGGCGGAGCCACTCTCAGCACCGGCCGAAAGGGCCAATAAGAAGCCTAGAATCGGAGGCTGACAGTCGTCATGAATACATCCGATTGTGCTTCCTCAGATAGCAAGACGCGAGACGGACATCGACGGCCGCGACACGACTGTGCCTGGTTGTTTTTTTCTACCTCTTTCACAGATGAACAAGCAACTCAGGGGCATTCTCCCTATGTGTTTTTTTCTTGCATGGCGCTTGTTGGCGCTTCTCTACTGCCAGATAGCTCCTCAAAAGCATGCAGGATTCGAGCCATCCCCTGTAGACGATCTTTGTCCGGGGTGTCTGGTCGTGGCGCACGCTCCAAGCTGGTTTATTGTGCTCTGTTCTATTTTGCATGGTGTGAAAACAGTTTTGACTATTCGCAAGTCCCGGGTATTTTTGCGAAGGCGCATTGACATTCAGTTCACTCGAAAACAAACGTCGTGACGCTGAAGACACTTGCAGGTACGCGCGCCTGGCGTCGTCTGCCGCTGCCAGCCCGCGATCCTCGCACACACCGGATTCCCCGCGCCGGCGCGTCAGCCGCGTCTACCCGTCCTCCCCACCCAACCACCCCTTCGCGGGGGCGCCCCCCGCGCCCACCATGTCCGCCACCGCCACTGCCGCCACGGGCGGCGCGGCGGCCTCCGCCGCCGGTACAGCGCCGTCGGCAGCGGAAAGCAGATGTGAGCACACCGATCAAGAGCGCAAGAAGCAGCGGCGTCCCAGATTGGCGTCGTAGAGTGCATGGGACCCCGCTGGTGCGGGACACTGAAGCGCGACATGCTCGTCTCCAAGTTGATCCGCTCGAGCTGCCTCGGGCTGACACTTCGTGCGGTAATCACCTCGGACGGCCGCACCGTGACCGTCCTCACCCTGCCAACGGACAGTAGCATCCTCCTGCTCCTGCCAACGGTGAACAACGGGCTGCTCGGCACCCGGACGCAGCCAACCGTGGGCCGCTTCCAACGTGCCCGTCATGCCCGGGAGGCTTCGAGCGCACCGCCGGCGGTGGCTGCGGTCATCCCGCGTGGGGCTCTGATCCGCAGTGGAAACACGGTCATATTTTGGGCGGACGGTCTTGGAACGGCGGCGACCCCGACGCTCGGCGGCAAGCCGTCCACGAACATGCGGGCGGTGATGGCCGACGATAACTCCTTCTTGTGCACCACCCCGGCCTGCGCGCTGGGCACGCTCGTGCGCGCGCTGGTCGTGCGGGGGGTGGTCAGGGTGGCGAGTGAGGAGACGCCAGGCAGCGGCGTTTACTTGGGGGCATGTGAGTAGATGGGCGTGGGAACGTTCTTCTCGCCGGGCGGTGGCCGCCTCGGTGGACGCGAGTCTGGGTGCTCGGCAGCTGACCATAGTGGGCCAGTTTGATTGCGTTCAAACATGGTGCATCTGCCGCCGGCCCACCGACACAGCACCGACGCACTCGACGTAGCGGCGACTGCAATACCGCCGTGGCCACCCGAAGCCTGCGACGCTCCCAGCGCAGAGCAGCACCCCCCGCCGGCTTTCCACTGCTGTGGCGGCCGCCGACACACCCAGACATGCCGTTGTCCCCACTCTGCCGTCCCTCGCACCCCGCGGTGAGTATAGTCGGCGGTAGCGCGGCGGTCTCGCAACCGACGTGCGCCTTTCACAGAGTGCCTCCCTGGTCGGCCGCTGCCGCCACCGCCGACAACGGCGGGGGCGGGTGGTCCCGTGGCCCCGCCTATGGCGAAAACGGGGGCGGCAACTGCTAGAGGTGCGCGTGGTGCCGCGGCGGCATGTGCCTCAACCGGCGGTCCCCGTATCGAATCGAGGCTGTGGCGCCGTGGCACGGCGGCGACCGGTGCAGGCGCCCGAGCTATGGACGCGGCCGCTGCTGGGACATTGCAGGGATGCGTGAAGCACAGCCGGGTGCGGCGGGCGAGGCGACGCCGACATGGTCGTCCCGGCGAGCGCGGTAGAGAGGGAGGGCAGCCGGGAGGTCGGCGCATGGAACGCTGCGATGTCGGTGCCGACGGGTGTGGACGGCAACGGCCTGCAGCTCCGACGGCAGATACAAAGGAGGCAACAAGCGCCAATAGCATGGAGGGGGCGGAGGAGTGGCGTTCAGCAGAAGCGTCCGTCGCCGCCGGAGATCAGCCCTTCCGAGGTAGTGGGTGGGCTGGGAGGTGTCACGAAAAAAAAATCACAAGTAGCCCGCCTTCTGTGAGCTTGACCAGGATTGAGAGAGCAGGATAGGTCGAGCGAGTTGCTTCCAAGCAGAGAGAAGAAACAGCCAAAGCCCGGCGTCAGTCCCCTCAAGAATGACCTCGCCGGATGTCACCTGGTCTGGGCTTTCCAAATGCCCCCCCCCCGTGTGCGTCCCCCTCGTCCGTCCTGACGCGCACAGATACGCCTGGCACCCACCACCACAGTGTGGCTTGAGCGGCGGGCACTCACAGCGGCCGCCGTGGAAAAAAAAAGCGGCTCCGACACATTCAAGGCCTACCTCTGCAAAAATATATGATGGAAGAATGGTAGGGCTCGTTAGGATAAGTGAGGCTGCGCGTTGTGCCCCACAGGATCGCAACTTGTTCAAAACAGTCTGCCATGCACCGCCTTCCTACGTCTCTGAATGGTGGGGATCTTCTCACGGTACCATCGTGATATCCTCTGCAAGAAGCCATGTTGACATATTCACCTGTGCGTGGCCGCCCACCCTCCTGCCACTGCTCGTGCAGTGACACAAGCAAGCGTCCATAACAAGGCTGCCTGTAGTGTCCTTTAAGACTGCGCATATAATTCAGTTACAACGCTTGAATACCAGCTTTATAAAACAAACAGTACGACGTTCACACGACCCCCACAGGCACTGCGATATTGATACAAAGTCTCTTACCATACGAACGTCGCTGACGAGAGAAACAGATCAACAAGGATGCACCCGACAGTGTTTTTCAGTCACGCTTCTTTCGTCTATGTAGCAGCATAGACTTCTCTCCCTCGATCATGCGATGCACACGGAGAGCCATTAGAAACGGCCGAAGTGCATCAGCGTCGTGCGACCAAATCGTGGACCGCCGCTCCTAACGGCAGCACAGTGCCATCCCCGCTTAGCGGCACCCCCACGCCGTTGTAGGCGGAACAGCGGGCGGTTGAGGAGCCGTAGGGACTCCAGCGGCTGCCATAAAGTCGGGCCGCGAACGCGCCTGCGCGACGTGCGGCAGGAAGTCCCGCTTCTTCGGGCGCCCGTGGGCACGCCGTGCGGAATATAGCACAGTAGGGGAGGGCTACTATGGTCGCCTCCTCTCCTGTTCAAATCGACCTTGGCGTTGGTGGATCGGCACGAAAGTGCGGACACCCCTCGCACCGGTCGACCGCGTCTTGCCCAACCCACCACACGCACCGCGCTGGCAGCCGCGCCGTCGCCACGACCCGCCTCGCCGTCTTCCCTCGCGGGTGGTAGTGCCGTCTGACGTACTGTTACTTTCTTTGTACGGGCTTGAAAGTGATCGGTGCCCGCGGGCGGTGCGGCAGCAGACGTGTTGGTGTCGCCTTCCCGCCATTTCGTGGCGGGTCGCCGACAACTACGACTGTCGCTCGTCGCCAGCCCTGACCACCGCCCGCTCCGCCTTCTTTTACTCTGCCATTACAATCTGCGTCACTGTCACTGTCTTTTTGTATCGCCCCACATCCTGCTAGTTTCTGCCCCCCCCCCCACCCATCATGTCACGCCGGCGCCCATCCTCCAGCCCTCCCGGGGAGGCCGCTTCCCCATCGCCCTCCCTTCTCGCCCGCCTCACTGAAGCCGCACCCCGCGCTGAGGCCCTCCACGTCATCTGGGCCAAGGTGCGCGGCCACCCGTGGTGGCCCGTGCAGCTCATTCCCCACACATACGGCGTCGTCACGTTTGGGGAGATGCTCGCGGCGCAGCTGGCGATTCCCTCGTCCGACACGGTCATCATGTATTTTGGCACACATGAGGTCGCCGCCATCAACCGTAACGCCGACTCGGCGTCGTTTGTCGAAGGGCTCGTGCGGGGGTACGCAACCTCGTCGCGGCGCAAGCCCTTCCTGGACGGGCTAACAGAGGTGGCCGAATTTCTGGCCCGTGGCGGCATCTACCCGGCGCCGCGGTGGTGGAACGCGCCCAAAGATGTGGCGCCCCCGCGCCGACCGTCGGCGCTCGAAGTCCGCGCCGTGAAGTCCCGCGTCGTCTGGGTGCTGACGCCCCCGGCGCCCGCCGCGCCCGCGCAGGTCGTCCCCGAAGCCGCCGTCACCACGCTGTGGCCGCAGCTGACGCTCCCGACGGGCCGCGGGTGGATGACGGTCATGTTTTTCGGCACGTACGAGGTCGCCGCCGTCAAGGTCGGGGGCGTCATCCAATACATTGACGGCCTCAAGCAGCGCGCCGACGAGTTTGGGGAATCCCACCCGCGCCTGCGGCGGGGGATTGCAGAGGCGGCGGCGTACCTCGGCACCCCGCCTGCGACGCCGCCAGGGTGGTGGGAGCCGACGTGGCAGACCATTGTCGACGAGCGGGTGGCGGCGGGGGAGGCGCCCCCGCTCCACATGGCGGAGCTGCGGCGGGGGGCGGGGGGCGTACACAAAGCCATGGCGGAGGTGGCGGCGGTGTCTGCGGCAGAGGCGGCGGCAGAAGCGGCGGGGCTGCCGCCGCCCAAGCCGGTCGCCTCCATTGAGGCAGAGGAGGGCGAGCAGCTGCCAGACTTTGAGTGGCTCCACCGCTCCCGATGGCCGGCGGGGCACCCGGCGACGCCCACCCGCCTGCCGGCCGCCGCCATTCCGGTATGTGCGTGCAAGGCGCCGCCGACTGCTAAGAACACCCCCGCCGCCGCCGCATCGGCAGCGTCGGCCGGTGCGACCACCCCTCAGGGTGTTTCGCCGCGGGTGACTGGCGGCATCAGAGCTCCTGGGACATTGGCGGCGGCGGCGGCAGCTGGCGAAGCGGCGGGCACGGCGGCACTCACACCCGCGGCACCCGTGCCGGCGCCGCTCGTCACCCGCCCCGAGGTCTGTGTCGGTCCTTCGTGTGTCAACGTTGCCGGCCGTTTCACGTGCGACCCCGGGTCCTGCCCCGCTGGCTCTGCGTGCGCCAACACGCCCTTTCACCGGCGGCCCGGCGCCAAAATCGCCCCCGAGTGGACTTCTGACGGCGATGTGGGGTGGGGGCTGGTCGCCACCGAGCCCATCGCGGCCGGCACCTTTATCGGCGAGTACGTGGGGGACATCATCGCGTGGCGCGGGGCGCCCCCGCCGCCGGGGCTGCCTGACCAAAACCACGGAGGGGCGGGGCGCGGCGCGGTGGCGGCAGCGACGCCGGGCGCGGGAAACACTGCCGACGGGGAGGAGGCCGTGGCCGCGACACCAGCGGGCGAGCGGCTGCGGCAGCGGGAGCGGCGGCGGCGGCGGCGACGGGACGGCGATGCGAATGAGCTCGTCGGTGACAGCAGCATGTCGTCGGCCGACGGCACGGACGGCGTGGTCGACGCGGCGAGGGTCGCGCAAGCGGCGGCGGGCGCGAGCAGCAGCGACGAGGAGGGTGGCGCCGCCTCGTCTGTAATGGCGGCCGCCGCCGCCTCGTCTGTAATGGCGGCCGCCGCCGCCGCAGCGGCCCTGGCCGCCGCCGCCGCCGCCGCGGCACCGCCGAGCGCCAGCAGCAGCCCCGCGGGCACCAAAGACAGCAACGAGGGACATGTGGACAGTACCGACAGCGATGACGTCCGGGCGCCCGATACCTCGTACCGCTTGCGCCTCACCCCCGCCCTCGCCATCGACGCGCGGGTGGCCGGGAACTACACCCGCTTTGTCAACAGCTCCTGCGCGCCGACCGCCGAGGTACAGGTGTGGACGGACGGGGCGACGGGGGAGCCCCGCCTCGCGCTCTTTGCGCTCGCCGACATCCCGTCTGGGGGGCCCATCACCGTCGACGCGCCGTTTCACTCGATTGGCGCCCGGGGCGCCGCCGGCGAGTCGGTTGTTTGCCGCTGCGGGGCGGGCCGCCAGGTGTGTCGCGGGTGGTTGGACGTGCGCCCACCGGCGGGGCGGTACGCCCGCTGGGGGGGGCGCATCAAATTGCGCGTCGGCCCGGGCGTGTGGGCGACGGGGCGTGTTGGGGAGCTGGCGGGGGGGGAGGCGCTCCCGCCGGCGGCGGCGGCGTTGCGCGCCAGCGGCGACGGCGGCGGTGGCGGCGGCGGTGGTGGCAGTGGCGGCGGCGGCGGGAGCGAA
>Ga0209186_1003619_pt1 | contig 10530 bp, 12 predicted proteins | sample SidtaG_FD_187426 | JGI IMG/M metagenome (GOLD analysis project Ga0209186, IMG submission 187426) | Marine algal microbial communities from Sidmouth, United Kingdom - Sidmouth_Male2 metaG (SPAdes) (version 2) | ecosystem: Host-associated > Algae > Red algae > Unclassified | place: Sidmouth...
GGGGGGGGGGGGTGCCGTGTCATGGTTTGGGAAAACTACCCCCCCCCGCAGCGCGGCCAAATTATAGAAAAGCACCATAAGTAACACCCAAAAAAACTCCCAGTAGCACCTACCAACGCTCTGACTGAACCGCTCACTCCATACCATATACAATCCTGGCGCTGGCCAGATACCACGCAGTATCGAATACATCCTTGAGCAGCTCGTTGGTCTGACGAGGACCGCCGCCGCCGCCTGCCGCGCTCGACGCCCCACCCACCGCCGCAGCGACATCATTAGTGCCGACGCTCCGCGCCTTGTAAACCTCGCAGAGGCACACCAGATGAGACGCTCGAAGGTGAGGCGGCTGGCTGGCGGCGTCGACTTCCGACGCTGCGTCGTTCGCGTCGCCTTGACCAGCTCGCGGCACACATGGGACTCCTCGTCAAACTGTTGCTACATGCTTCTGGCGCCGGATGCCAGGCCTGCGACCGCACCTGCATCAGCGTCGTTCTCGTTGTTGGCAGCGGGGGGGGGGGCGCCACTCGTCCTGGTCGTCATCATCGGGGTCCACCATTCCGCCGGCATCTTGGCTAAAATCGGCCATGCGGGACCTCGGTGACAGGACAGCGTGTTTTGAGGGGGTGGTCAAACAGCACTCCCCCCCCCAGATGAGCTGTTTTGCGATTCTCGGTTCTGGGGAGCCCTGAGCAGCCAGCATTCCTGATGGAGGGCAGCTATTGGTCAATCCTTACTCGAACCTCTCACCGCAACCAGCCTAATAAGTACAACCTGCAAATAAACACGCCTAAAACACGCCCCATGTTTGGGCAGGGGTGCTGGCGTGACACGCCCTGAACACGCGATTAGACACGCCCCAGGCGTGTCCGTGAACACACCTTGGGCGTGTTGCACAACCCTACCGTGCAGACATGGCCTAAAATGCACGCCTGGGGCGTGCAATTTCACATGTTTTCGGCGTGTCACTGTGAATCGACGGATTCGGCACTGTCAGCCTTGGTGTCAACCTCGCGCACGGTGTGATGGGAGGGCCTTGGCGTTGGACACAGACGTGTCGCGGTGGTGGGTTCGGGCCAATCGCGTCGTCTGATTGGCTGGATGGGCGCCACCGGTGGTGGACCGGGTGGCGCCACGTTGCAATTGTGAAGTGTTCTTGCGGGCCAACCATCACTGGTAGGACCCGTTTTCGTCTTGATGTTTGACTCCGCGCTCACGTAGTCGGGTCGGAGGGCCCTGGCCGCTGTTAAAGCGGCGGGCCTTCGCTTTGTTGTTGACCCCCGGGCGTGCGGGCGCGTGCGCCCTTGTGGAGGTCGCGTGGGCACCCGTCGGGGACCCCCTCCCGCACCTTTGGGGACGCCTGAAGGGCGGGTGGGGACCGGAGGGGGTGGCCGCGCAGGGTAGATGAGAGTGGCCGCCGGCACCGGCTAGCGGGCGGTGGCCGCATGCTCATCAGACTAGAGGTGGATCTCACGCATTACAACCTCTGATGGCGGCACATGTTCTGGCCCACGTGAGAGGGACGCTGACTGGCGCAAAGCGAAAAAAGTCGCAATGGAACGGAAAACTTTCTCACGAGCTTCTTCGTGATGACTTCTTTTCTGGTGTCAGGACCATTTTTCATCTCGTTATACGCCCTGCAAAAACCTTAGAGTGCCAATATCGGGGTACTTTTTGCGCAGTTGTTGGCTCATTGTTCGTGCAGTGGTCTTCTGCGGTGTGCTTGACCTGGGAAAGTTGTAAGTATGACTATGATGAGAATTGCAGCCAGTCGCACGTCAAATGGGGCATTGTGGAAGCGGTGGTGGCCGGGGGAGCAAGTGAAGCGCCGGTCTCTTCTGGATGCCGCATCGTTGCACGTACTGAAATCATGAAATGGGGGTCGCTGTTCAAATTGGACGTGCCCGTCTTTTTGTTCGTCAAGCGACTGAGCGCATGTGATGAGGCATCGTTGCCTGCCCGCGATTAAATCAGCTGTAATATGCAGCGGCAATGCGTGATGCAGCAGCTGTTGCAGAACAGCGAATCCTACCGTGCGCATCACGGGAGACACGCGAGCCGGCCTTACTCAGGTGTTTCTGCCGCCCGAAGCTCGATATTTGGTGAGCATCACCGGAATCCCAATGGCTATCATCTGTTAAAGTTTGGAGGATGAGGCTTCAGTATGGTGCGTGTCCCAGAAATGAGACATCGCGGTTTTTTCTTTTTTTCTCGGCCCACTGGCCTTCTGCAGCGGTCCGATAATGTCATGTGACCCACTCGGTCCCACTGCGTGGCCAGAACGGCCCCTGACAGTTTTAGCAGAGGCGGCACCTCCTGACGTGTTATGGGGGGAAGTGTCATGCATTGCAGCTTCGACAGGTGACGATCACGCCCCCCAATCAAATGCACGGTTACTAGGGCAGGCATGTGCTGACATTTTGTAAACGAAGAAAAAGGCACCACCTTACCAATAGAAACGTGAAAAAGACCTCCATGTAGCCCCCTGTGAAGAAAACACGAATTGTGACACCCCTCATCGGAGCTTCAGTTAGCACATGAGCTTAGGCGTTGCAAACCTATAACCCCAAGAACCTGAAAAAGACTGGGTCCAGGATCGGGGTAATCTGAGAGTCCACAGAACAGGGCCCACAGGCAGGTACTAAGGAGTTGTCAGCCAAGAATGCCTCGGGAGAGGCTCTTTCCATGGAGGCCAGCTGAGAATTTTCTGGTACCCCACCCCACCTGCCCCCGTGCAGTGATGTGTCAGTCCTTCAGAAAACGCGCATGTCTCATTTTTGGGACACGCACCATACTGACTGGCTCAAATCGACTTGCGGAGAGGTTTTATTGCACGAGATATTGCTGCCTTCCCAATTTTGGCCGATCCCGTCGATGTCAAGAAGAGTGATCAACTGTGCGAAACTGTGTCTCAGCCATCCATTCGACCGGATAAAGTGGATCCGCCAATGGGCAGTTGACCGAGACCCTGTCTTGACCTCGACCACATCGGCCAAAATTGGGAAGACAGAATATACCTTTAGACATCGTAAATGCACCACACCCGGGTTGGGTGCGCGTGCTTGGCGGTGGGCTACGTCGCCCGCTTTTGTGCTTGCGCTTCCTGCCGCTGATTTTCCACACAGCCACGCCCCTCACGCCCCGAACTTTAGGGGCGTGATTGGGGCGTGCCATAGCCAAAGTAAGCACTTCGTTTCATTTGCGCTCCAGGGGCATCCCCCAGGCCAACGACTGTTTGTCGGCGGTGTGTGTTCCGGGTGTGTGTCGAGCCTGCTCTGGGGTGTATACAGCCATCTGATTGGAGCGTACAGTCATGCTCCAGTCAGGGTGGGTGGCGGCCATGGCGACGGTGGGGCAGAGTCGCAGTTGTGATGTGCTGCGACTGAATGACCCGCTGGACGGATGAAGCAGAGCTAGTGTAAGACGGTAGATCGCACGCAAGCGACACTGCCCCATCCAGTGCATGGAAGGTTCATTCTGACGCTGTCCAATTCAGTGGGTTCCAGGCCTACGCTTCTCTGCCTGCCTCTGGCTGTTCCCGTCGGCTTTTCTGACAAAAAAGAACTCCGAGTGTCTTCTTCACTGCCATCTATGCTTTCTCTTCAGCTTTCTGGGTAGAATGAGTGACCTTGTTACCGCGCACAACCAGACTACAGTCTTGTCCAGCATGCGCCAACGCAAGGCCAGTCTGAGCACAATGGGACAAACAGCACTGTTGTGGAGAGAACGGTTCATGGTTCTTTGAAGGGTGCTGTGAACCAGGCCTTTTCATGAGTATCCCGTCAGTAAGCATTTTTTCGGGTATGAGTCCTGGCATACTTGCACTCATGCAATTTATCAGACCATTCCGACCCAAACTCATTGGCACGACCGCCTCACCCTCGTACCCATACTAGAGAAAAAGTAAGTATTTTGCGGCACCCGATGAGTGGCTGAGAGCATTTCTATCTCCAGGTCCCACGGACAGCAGCGGAGGCGCGCCAAGCACAGCGCGCTAGCAGCCCCATGCATTGGTGTCAGCGCATGAAAGTGCAACAGGACTGGCGCACGGGCGGGGCTGACCACAGAGGCGCGGCAGTAATCGCGCGTGGGCTAGGGGGTCATGCGGTCCCGCTCGTGGCTGTCAAGCAGACAGTGGCCACCGGATCAGGCGTCGTGACACCCATGCTTTATCTTCCTGCATTCCCGAATTTTCGACCGGCAGGCAACCGCCACGGGTGCCAGGGATCGCTGTACGTCCTGGAACGACGGTTCGTATGAGGCTCTCAGCCCCGGCTCAGGCGAAAAGGAGACATTCTGGGGCGCCCGAAGCTGTCATTCGTTTTCACCCTCATCTGCTTCCCAGCAGGTGCCCAAGTGAGAGCCATCAGCTCCTGTGGTGCCTGCCAGTGCTTGCTCACGTGTCTCAGGCTTTTTTTACGACGTTGTAAGCTTTGGTGACACCCCACTTGTGGACGGCTGAGGCGGGACATTTCCGGGAAAGGAGCCTCAGATTTGTTCACCGACCTGGATCCGAACCGAGCATGCGCTGACCGCTTCCGGTGGCTCAATGCCAGCAGCGCAAATATTCATGCGAGCCTGTGCCGTGCAGGATGGGCCATTCCACGCCTCGCAGTGTCAGCACGTAGGCCACACCGGTAGCCGCGCTGAAGCAATCTGATTCGTCTATTTCTCCACTTCGTCTGGGACCGCACGATCCGTTGCCAGGCCCAGCCTGCGACACTGGGCTGTCGGCACTGATAATGGATCGAGAAACCGCTCGGTGGCCGTGGCCCTGCTGTTCGCGCAGACGACAGGCGCTCAGCTGACAGTGCTTTCCGACAGCCTTTTCCACGTCGCTCATCGAGAGCGCACCGCGGTTCTTGACTGCGTCGACGGATGGCTAGGCCCAGGACGTAGCGCTGGGATCCGTGCGGCATGACTTTTCACCGGCGCGGCGCGGATTTTGCAACCAGGTACTGCAAAGCGCCGCAGTGGACCCGGCAACCTTCATCGCCTGACTCGTACAGCTCAACTCAACAGGGGACGCACCCACGCACCCGCAGCCATGTCTATGTCATCGGGTTCCAGCCACCCGGCAGCGGGCTCCGGCGGCTCCTCTTCCACCCCCCCCACTATCCCCCCGAGTACCTCCGACGATGAGGAGGCCCCGGCGCCGCGGACGCCCGCACGTTTGGGAAAGCGGCCCCTGAGTACAGGCGCTACCGCGGGGGACGAGACCATGTCAATTGCAGACTTTGCACGGGAGGTCTTGGGCATAACCCGCACGATCACTGTCCCGGCTGTCCCGGCGTCCATCGAGTACAAGAACCAGACATGGACGGTCAACGCGGCGGCTCGGGCGCGGTCGAAGCGGTCGCCGCTGTGGTCGCTGGTGGATCTCTACACGGCGGGCGACAACGAAGACGTGGTCGCGCGTTGCCGAGTGTGCGCGCTCGACGGCGTCGCTACCGTCATCTTCCTCAAGGATGGGGTCTCTTCCAACGGTACGAAACACTATGAGGCGACGGCGAACGGGCGGGCGTCGGAATCTCGGCGTGGAGACCACTTGCGTGCCGCGCTGTACTTGGAAAAAAATATTAAGGGCGGCGCTCGGACTCGCCTCACGGCCCCAGACGGCCCCATCACTAAGTTCTTGCGACCGGCGGATCGTCGGGAGCATCACCTGAGGTTTGTCATCATGCAGGTGATGACGTCGTCGTCGCATGAGTTTGCTAGCAACGACTTTGTACGCGCCTTCCTCGCCGGCTTCCGGGTCAGCTACGCCCCGCCAGCCAACAACACCCTCATCCACCACCTCACCGAGATCGCAGCCTACGTGGCGACGGACCTGCAGCGTTCGCTGGCGGACATCGCCGAAGCGTACGGCTGCATCCCGTGGGCACACGTCTCTACAGATATGTGGACGGCGCGGCACTCTCGGGAAAGCTACGGAGCCGTCATCATTCGCTACGTGGACCTGGACACCCTCTTGCCCACGGAGAAGTCGCTGGGCGTATGGCGGTTCCCTGGCAAGCACGACCACGAGAGCATACAGACCTGGCTGATCGCGCAGCTGGCCTCCTTCAGCTTGGCTGTGTCTGACGTGGCCTCGTCCACTACGGACGCCGGTGCCAACGTCAAGAAAGAACTGGACGAGCTCGGCCCCGCGTGGATTGCCTGCGTCGCCCACGGGCTCCACAATGCGGTCCGCCACGCCCTCGGAGCATCCGGCGAAACTCCCAATCGTCGGGCGGCGCGAGTGCTGGCGGGTGGGCGCCGCACGCAGCGCGCTCGGGTGGCGTGTCGGAACGCACCAGCCAATGAGCTGCTTGGTCGGCTTCGGGCGACTGTGCGGTTTTTTCATCATTCCGACGCAGCGGCTCATCAGGTGAGTGGTCTACCAATCGCCGAGGATCCCGCCATCCGCCATCTTCAGTCCGAGATGGCCACCCGCTGGGGCTCGACCTACCTCTCTCTTAGCCGCCTGTACAGCATGTGGCCGCGCGTCACCGCCTTCTTCCGATCTCCCGCCCTAACCGCGGACCAGCGGGAGCGGCGTGTGCTTCACCGGGACTGGGACCAGCTGCGCTACATCATTGCCGTCCTCGTTCCCGTGTACGAGGTGACAAAGTCGGTCCAGAGCGCGACGGCGACGCTGGCCGAAGTATTCCCCCTGCTGGTGTCCCTGCGGCACACCTTGCAGCAGGATGTGATCCAGGCGCCCAAGTATCCGGAGCTGCCGTTGGCCGTCGGCGCAGCCGCTATCGAGGCCTACCTGGTGTCCAACGCCGATGTGGCCGTCATGGAGATTGACAACCGACTCTACCTGACCGAGTCGACTCACGTGGACGTTGTGGCTGGGCGCGAGTGTCTCTGTGAGGCGGCGCGGCAGACGGTGTACGTGTTGCGGCAGGAGTTGGACCGCATCTTTTTCAACCCGCAGGACAAGTCCAAGAAGTGGCTTGAAAACCCTGCTGTTTTGAAAGCGGTGGTGCTCTCTCCGGGAGGCGTGAAGCTTCTGGGGGAGGTTGCTGAGTGGATCGGCTGCGACAACCCGGCACCAGGCGCGTTGGAGGCGGTGAAGTGGGTGGCGGAAGGGTCGTACGGCGCGGAAGAGGTCTCCAACTTGTCGCAGACCGCGGCCACGGCGACGGCAGACGGCCATGGCGCACCCGTGTCAGACGAGCGCGCTGCCGCTCGGTCATCACTGCTGACATGGAAAGGGCGGGCTGGAGCGGAAGCGTCGCCGGCTGTGGCGGCTCCCGGGGCACAACGTGTTGTGCAAGATGAGGTCGACAACTTTTTACGGCTGTCTCAAACGACGACAGAAACGAGCGCCCTGTCGTTTTGGGGGCGGAACCGTCAACAATTTCCGGCCCTCTTCCCTCTTGCCGCGTCTGCGCTTGGCGCGGCGGCATCTTCTGCATCTTGCGAGCGTGAGTTTTCGATCGCTGGGCGTCTCGTGCGGCCTGAGCGGTCAAGCCTGTCAGTCACCAGCGTTGAGATGCACTCCCTCGTTGCCGCCAACGCCGACGTGCTTCCAACCGATGCGCCGCAGTGCATCCCCTCTCTGACACACGCGGCTGCTGCTGCGTTCCGGTCTGGGATGAACACGTACGTGCCCGCGGCAGGGGACGGGGAGGAGGAAGAGCATTGGACGAGAGGGACCGACGAGGGGGAGTTGGAGGATTGAAAACGCGCGCCTGGTGTGAGCGATGAGTGTTAGAGCTGCCTGTACACATGATATCTTCGTTTGTAATCGTTGCCTCCTTTCATATTTCCATGGTCCGGGCGTAGCAGCAATGGCGTGTCTCAAAAGTTGAGGTCGCGCACCGTTGTGGATGTTGATCTTCGTTGGCTGCGTACGGGTACCGAAGTGGCGGAGATGAGGGTGATGGTGTGCTCGTGTGGTCGACTCTTCCTGGCAAAGTGAACAAAGGCCTACATGTACGTACATAGATCAGCACAGTCACGCGTCCTTGAGAACCCTTGTCACGTTATGGCACGCACTGGTTGGTGGTAATCACGTTGGTAGGGGGACAGCTCTGGAGCATCGCAGTAGACTATGACAACCACTTCAGTGTCGGAGCAGGCGACAGGCATTAGTGCAGAACAGCACCTGGGGCGCACATCCCAGAAGTGTGGTGCGTGATACGCGATATGGTGTGCATGATACGCGAACTGAGCGTCTACCAGCCTCCACACCACCACCGATGAACATGCAAATAAAGGCAACAGAATGAGGGGATGGCAATACCAGCGACGCACAGCCACGATTAAACATGAAAAAACCAGCAACAGAGTGAGAAAATAAAATAGTCGTTGAACATAAAGACATGAGACTAGTAAAACTCTCCACTGTGTTCGTCGCGGTTCTGTTCCACACGCCAGGCACAAGTCAATTCTCTACCACCGCTGACACACCGGCGCCGATAGCCGACAAACCGCCCAGCGCACAGCTCTTGCACTTCTCGTCGCCGGACGTCACGACCTCCATCACCAGCGATGTTCCCGCGCCGGCAACCGACACGTCTGCCGCCATCCGCGCCTTGCTTCAGTTCGTAGTGCTTAACGGCGCGACTGCGCCGACCGCCGACGCGCCCACGCCGACGACCGACTCGGCGCCCACCACCCGCATGATATTGAGCTTTGAACTGCTCGGCGGCACGACCGCAATCACCGCCGACGTGTGCAGTCCAACGGCCAAAACGCCGCCCAACGCCATCGTGTTCTTGCAATTCGTGTCGCACGACAGCACGACGACCACCTCCACCGATGCACCCCCGCGCGTGGCCTACACGACGCCCAGAACTCAGTAGGTCCTCTTTTTCACGTCGTATGGCCAGATGATCGTCCCCGCCGCTGGCGCGTCCGTGTCTATGGCCGACATGCCGCAGAGCACACAGGTACTCTTGGTGTTGGATGGGAGTTCCGGCACTACCACTGCCAACGTGTGCACGGCCGCGCCCGGGACCAACACGGCACTCACGTTCTGGGAGCTTTTCAGTTGAAAGTACACAAACAAACGCTCGCCAATGCTGCCGACGCGCCGGCGCCGACACTCGACACGCCACCCGATTTGACAGCAAGCACGGCACCCCGCACCCACAAATTGTCCCTCTTCAAACTGCTGGACGCAGCGACTGGCACGACCACCGACACCCCTACAGCAGCCGTCCACACGCGGCTGCGCAGCGTGTAGCTGTTCTTCCACACTGTCACGATGTGCGGCATGTCCGCCAAAGCGCCCGCCACGACGGCCGACGCGCCCGCCCGCCATGGCCGCCGACGCACCCGCGCCGTCCGAGCACACGCCGCCCAGCATCCACTTGCTCTTTCTGGTGCCGACACCGCCCGTCACGTCCGCCGGCACGTGCTACCGCACGTACGCAACCACGGCCAGCGCGACCTTGCAGACCAACGACACGCCGCTCACAACCTGGGGGATCTCAATCTTGGAGCCGCCAGACAGCCCAACCGGCACGACCGCCGCCGCCCACATGCCACCCGTACACCCACCTCGCAGCGTCCAGGTGTTATTCGACGCGGAGACGACGTGCGGCATGTACGCCATCGCACCCGCCACGACGGCCGACGCGCCCGCCAGCCACGACGGCCGACGCGCCCGCGCCGTCCGACCACACGCCGCCCAGCATCCCCTTGTTCTTTTTGGTGGCGACGACGCCCGTCGCGGCCGCCAGCACTTTCGCCACATAGTCCGCCACAACTGCCATGGCGCCATTGCAGACCTACGGCACGCCGCTCAGCACCCAGGTGCTCATTGGCATGGCGCTGCTCGACAGCACAACCATGACTGCCGACGCGCCCAGCATGGCGTTCATCGGTAAGGGACTGGGGAGGAAGGAGCAGTGGCGGTAGAGCCAGGCGCGGGGTGTGGCAGAGGCGGGGGAGGGGGGGCGTACGAGAACCAGTCGCAAGCACAACTCACATCCAGATGGCACGCTGGGAAGAGACTGGGGAGGAAGGAAAAGTGAGGGGGGAGCCAGGTGCGGGGGGTGGCAGAGGCGGGGGAGGGGAGGCGCCCGAGAGCCGGTCGAAAGCACAACTCACGCTCACATGGCGCGTTGGGGTGGCCGATGTGCAGCTGGCCTCGAAACACTGCACGAGCACTGAGCCGCCCATGTCTGGCTGCATCCAACCTGTCGCAGCTTAGACAGGCACGGCCCCCGCATGCGCCTTTCAGGGCGCATGGCGTCCCCGCACAGCTGTGGCTGTGCGCACGGGGCGAGAGAATTGGAATTCGTGCATCGCCATTATAATGGAAACTTACTCGTGCCGTTCGCACCGACGCTTCCATCGTCGTCGCGGTCACCATGTTGGTGAGGTGCTGCGTCTCTATCCCGGCCGTCCTCGTCGGCTGAGTATTTTGCTTCCTGCGACGGCAACAGTCTCTGGTTCGTGAGCCTGTACGCCCCGCATTGTCGAAAAACGGTACGAATTTGAAATCCTTTGCATTCGGGAATCGGATCGGACGACTGGAAAAGTGAGCAGTCGCGCGTGTCGCGGGAGTGCCCCCCCCCCCCCCCCCCC